>TARA_R110002096_G_scaffold254130_1_pt1 | contig 19321 bp, 14 predicted proteins | sample TARA_R110002096 | Tara Oceans TARA_R110002096 (sample SAMEA4397295) | marine metagenome | biome: Polar Biome; feature: [DCM] deep chlorophyll maximum layer (ENVO:01000326); material: water (ENVO:00002006), including particulate matter (ENVO:01000060) such as... | depth 35 m
TTGCACGTTTGCCTGCATCCGATTTTCCTGCGGAAAATCCTCGCATACAAACCCGCAACTATTATTATACGTGACGTTGTAATGCATATGAAAAAAATCACGTTATATAGACCAGAAGAGAGTTTCAACAAGAACTGTTCGTATGAAATACTAGTTGGAAAAAAATATCTGACTGACTTGAAAAACGGAGAAGAAAAAACTATTGAGATACCAAATGAATTTACTGCTGAATCACTGAAAGCAAAAATTCAATGGTGCGGAAGTGAAAAAATGGAATTGCGAGATTTAACTGGAAATAAAAAAATAGTTGTTACCGGAAATAAATTTCTTAATAGAAAAATGCCATTATTTGGAGCAATGTTTCCCTTAATTGGACTTATGTTTTTTAATCTGAAAATTGTCCCAAAAAATGTCGGAATTGGAATTTTTATAATTTTTTTGCTCGTAATACTCGGAACTATAACTATTTGGAGAAATAAATGGCTGAACATTAAAACGGAATGAATAAAATACGCATTACAACAATGTATAACCGCAATTACGGCGGATTCGACTACGTCCGAATCCACTCAGAATTGCTAAAGTAAGTGCCAAACCGAAAATTAACGTATATTAACCCGTAACTGCGGTTATACGAACCGTTGGCATTCATGCAAAGAGCGATACTGCAAATAAATAACTTTGATTAAATATGGATAGGAAAAAATATTTGGACAAGATTATCTCAGAATTTGAGGATTGGTGGGTTAATGACCCTCATAGTTCAAATATGGACTACTATAAAGACATGATTACCCATTCTCATTTGACATCTTTAACTAAAAAGGAATTTATTGATTTCTTTTATGGATTTGTTAGTGATGGAGGACTTGTTCAATCTGGTGGAGAAAGAGCAAAAAATGAATTTCGTAAAACTATCTCAAAGGATTTTGATAATTTTAAGCTATTCGTTTTAAAGCCGTTTAATGGTCAGTTTACTTTGAAAGACTGGTTTAACCAAATTGAAAATTATCCAAATTTTGGAGTTGGTATTGCAACGATATTTCTTAATCGGATTGATTATAATAAATACCCGATTATGAATAACAAAACCTTAAATGCTTTGAACAAACTTGGATATAAAATATCTTCCACGAAAAACTGGACGAATTATGAGTTGGTAAAGAAATATCAAGACAATTTGATTTCTGATTATCCTGTGCTTGAAAATTATTATAAGGCGGATGCATTAAATCACTTTCTTGTTGCTGAATTTGGGCAAGAATTAATATTAGATTATCAGCAAATCGAAATTTTCGAAAATGGACTGGAACAAAATGATATTGAACATCGCACCGAAAATGAATTAGATAAGGAAGAGCTTTTAAATAAGATAATTGATTGTGAAAATGATAATTCAGAGGAAATCACGATAAAGGGCAAAACCTATAAGAGACATAATTACTTGATGGTACAGATTAAGAAATATCGTGATTATAAATGTCAATTCTGTTCGAAAAAGATTCCAAAATCTAATGGCGATTATTATATTGAAGCTTGTCATATAAAAGCTAAATCCAGAGGAGGAAAAGACCGATTAGATAATATCCTGATTCTTTGCCCCAATTGTCATAAATTGTTTGATTTCAATGATAGAGTGGACGAGAAAATGAAGAATGATACTTACTCAGTGATTTTAAATGGGAAAAAGTATAAAACATCATTAAAATAAAGCACGAAATGCCAACAATGTGTATAATTCATAAGGGTTTCAGAGGTTTTCGGGCGTTGTCGCCCGCATCAATTTTGGGTGGTAACTTGATAGGTTTGAAGCCCGCAATCCCTTACGAAATCATACACTCAACGTTGTGTGCAATTTGAGAAAAATCTGAACTAATGAATATTATTCAAGAACTGACAGAAAAATATAACGGAAAATATTCAGAGGATTTGGCGAAAAACGTAAACAGTCCAATAGGAAAATACGTTTATCAACCGAAAAACGGAATTATAGAAGTTGACGGAACTAAAATCAGTATAAATCTGAATGAAGTTGACGGGGCAATGCCTGTAACTGAACCGTTTCGGATTACTCTGCATTTAGACAAAACTTATGAAACCGAATTGACAATATTCCCTAAAGACTTGTGGAATGAATTTTTGGATTTTATTCTACCAAAACGAAGAGCGTTTATTCCTAAACCGATTTTAAAACAATTTTGGTTTGGTGGAAATAAAGACTTGCTAAAGCAACTCGCATCTGACAAAATTTTCACAGAAAATATAATAAACGAAAGAATTTATATAGAAACAATGCCAAATAAATCAACAGACCGAATTGTATTAACGCCTGAAAATGGAATCAAAGACATTAATCAATTTGAAAAGTTTGTTTCTGTTTTAAAACGGATTGAAAATAAAGTAAAAACTGCACACAACACCGTGTTGTATTAATTAACTTTGTAAAGCCTTATATTCATTGACTTTAAAATAGGTAAAACTAAAAAGGTACAACATAGGTACAACTTTTTGAGCCTTATAATTAAGTGATCTAAAAGCATAAAAAAACCGCTTCTAAATTAATAGAAACGGTTTATAAGATGTATCTAAACTTAAAGTTATTAAGTTGCCGTACCAGAGCCTAAATACACACTATTTGATACTGTCTTACCATCTTCTGAAACAAATGCCATAAAAAGCTCTACAGTATCCCCTGCGTAGGTGTTTGGTATTGTAATAGTTTGTGTTTGAATAGTTCTTACTGCACCATTAAGAATAGAAATTGATTCTTTCTTACTAGGGTTATAAACTAATACCATCGCTTTGTCTGTTACGTTAGCATTACCTTCTGCCGAGTTATCATCCCAATCAAAAGTTACTTGACCAGGGGTTGTTAAAACGGTTGCACCATTTAAAACTCCAGATAAAGGACCTCTACTTAATAAAGCTAAAGAATAATCAATTGTGAAGTTAGGTGCGATACCACCTACTGCGTTATTTAACACATAAGACATTGCAGCATTAAACTCTGTTTTTTTAACAGCAAAAGACTTATATCCGATTTTAACGAAATCGCTTGTAGCCTGTATATACTCTAATGTAATAGTGAATTTATTACGCTGATTCACTTGTCCTTCTGTTCGAGGATTCGCCACGCTAGATGGCTTAATTCTAATATAGTTGATACCTTTCCAGCTACCCCCTATAATGCTACCTACCTTACCAGATAAGCCTCCTAAAATTCCTTGGGCTATTTTCCCCATAACATATATAAATTTAAAAATTACTTATTCGGAGTTGGTACGGACTTGATTCGGGTTAAACAATACTTTTATTTTTACCTTTAAGCAAATATAAAATCTTCTGCAAGGATTTTGCCTTTAGCCGTTGCGATTGCGTTAGCATACATCTTTTTACACTGTATTTAAGTTTTAAACAACTGTAATTTTAAAAAAACTTACTTATTTATCAATTTAGCTATGGCAAAAGTGCAGAAAACATTGGGGTAATCAATTTGTGGCGTGGTAAGTTAAGCCTATCGCTGTTTTTTTTGAAAGAATGCCACTTTCTAAATATGATTTTTAAGACAAATTTTTATTGGCGTTCTTTTAAAAAAAATTGCAACCATAGGGGTTTGGGGAAATGGTAGATTACCCCAATTATTAGCAATCGTAGTGCGCTGGCAGTAGCGATACAAGTGTATGATTTTTATTTGCTTTACGGATTTATCTGATTGCTTTTAATGAAGGTTTGATGCTGAATTTGTTTTGAAAGCTGTACTTTAAAGCTTAAACGACTTCACTTTAATATAACTAAAACATCAAACCTTTTAAAAGTAATTTATCTAATGGTTCTTGGCAAATAAAAAATTATACTCTTGTGGGCTAATTTGATTTTTGAGGATGCCTAACCTTTCTTTAAAATTGCTGCTTAATAAAATATTGATAAGGTTGATTAAATCGCCTTATGGCATCTTCAAAAAACAATGAAAACACTTCCTATTTCAGAATGTTTCAATTTAGACGAGAATAATCTAAATACTTCGGAATTGAGCGTGGGGTATGTCGGATATTTTACATAATACCAGTTATAACTATCGCCCGAAATAGAAAAACGCCCGATAGGGCAACCATTAAAGGGAAGTATTATAACTTGTATTATGTAACTTAGCTTTGGGTTGGTTTTTATGGCGTAATAGTTGTTTGAGCGTTGGCAATGGCTCTTTGCTTTTTTATTGTACCAATTTAATAAAAATAGATACTTTTAAATAAAAAAGGAATGTGCCATTAGAGCGTGGGGTACAAGTATTATGACATAAAAACCAACTATGCGGTGGGGCGCGGAACAACACAAAAGACAGAGGATTTTTTTAAAAACACCACTATCAAAAATTATTAATTGTTTTTAAAAATAACTGGGTTTTGTGTTGTGGGGGCTTTGAATTGATAAGTTGAAAAAGAACAAAGCACAAGCACAACTTTATTATTAATTGGTGCTATCTAATAAATCAGAAAATTTATGAGCATTTGCTCTTTTTATGTCACTAGTAACATCTTTTAATTCTATTGAATTAATTAATTGGTATTTATAATCTTCAGATTTTTGACTACTTAATATTTCATATAATTCATTGTAGCTATGCTTTTTGCCTTTGTATTTATCAATGACTAAATAGTGTTTGTTTTTTTCAGGATTAAAACCTTTAGATTTACCAAATAAATCTATTCTAGGATTTAAACTTTCTAATTCTGAAATTTCTTTTCTAATTTGGTCTATAGGTTTTTCTGAATTTAGATCTATTGATTTTACAGAATAAATAATACCATTATAACCAATACCATCAAGTTTATAATCAAAGAATAGATTTGGTATTTCAGCTTTTTTAACTTTATAATCAATATCAATAATATCTTTTAAAGGCTCTCTAAAAACCTTTTTAACTATTTTAGAAAAACTATTATCAATTGTTTTTTTCTCAACAGGTTTTATTACTAAATCAATATATTTATGAAATAAATCATTAAACTTAACTTCATTAAAATCTATGTTTATTACCGAAGGGTTATCAAATTGAAGAAAACCATTGTTATATATTGAAAGTCTCTTTAAATATTCCAGATTTAATTTGTTGTCATCTGAAAATAAAGAAATATCTTTTTCTAATTCATTTTTAATAAAACTTTTTACTTTCTCAATAGTGTATTCTAATAGCTTAAAATTTAAAGGATTAATTTTATTTACTAATTGAATTTTTTCAGCAGAGAATTTGTAAAATATTTTATCATTAGAAATCATAATTAACCCAATAGCTAAGTTCTCCTTACTAAGAGGATTATTAACAAAACGAATTATACTGTAAAATGATTTCATTTTGAATAATTTAAATAGAAACGTGATATAACTTCGTTTCTTGTTTGATTTGATAATATTACTTTAATCTTATCTTTTCCTTCTTTACTCAAACCAAACTCTGATGGAATATTTTGAAAAATAAGACTAATCAAATCAATTGATTTTTCAATATTATTAGTAATTTCATTTGCTAAATTACTGTATTTTTTTGAGTTTGCAAACTTACTAATACTTTTAGTTATAGGCGCATTTAATATTGATTTATTATTTACAGTATCCATTATAGGCAATTTTAAATTTTTGTAATCACTTTGATTTCCAAAAGATTGAGTATTGTCTATTGGGATAAATCTAAATTTCACACCTGTATTATCAATTAAAATGTTTGGATTATCAATACGCCTATCCATATTTGCAATCCATTTATCAAAAACACCTATTTTTATTAAATCTATTGGATTTTGATATTTATTATAATCATGTTTGTCTTTGAGTTTTATGTTGTACAAATCAACTTCTGTAGAATATGGCAAAAATTTAGATCCATAGAAATAATGATTTTCAAATTTAAAATCTACGTATTTTTTGTTGATACTGTTGTTATCATGCAAATACTGTTCTATTAAAATATCATCAAAAATAACTAAGGCTTGTTCTGGAACAGGGATATCCCAACATTGAAAAAAATAATTACATAATATTTCGTTGATTAAATCTTCAAATGGCGGATGTTTTTTAAACATTGTTTTGATAATATAAATCTCATTTTCTTCGCAAAGTACTTGCAAGGGAATACTATTAGTATTTTTACAATCTAATATTTGTACTGCTTTAACTATTTTAATATTATCTATCAAATTTTTGTTTATTTTTTATTTCTCCATGCAGAAGGTGGAATTGGATTTTTATCAAGCCATAAACCTATTTTGTTTTCTTTAGCTTTATCTTCAAACACTGCTAGTTCTTTTGATTTTGAATATCTTTTGTAATGCCAGCCCATTCCTGCTTTTATTATTTCGACGGATAAGTATTTATTATCTGTATCATAAAAAATCATTGCGATATTTCTTCCGTATCTGTCTATATCTGTAACTACATATTTTATGGTTTTAAGATATATTTGGTCTGATGTGAATTGTTTTGCTTTTGTGCCGAATGGTTGGTTTTTTTCTGAGCAATCAACCTCTGCTAATCTTAATGTAGTTTGATTATTTAAGCTATCCAATACTACTACTGTATCGCCATCTTTAATGCCAATTACTTTTGCTTTTAAGGTTGTTTGTGCTAAAGTAATATTAACAACTATGAAGCATATTATCTGGACTAGTCTAATCATTAAAAAAGGTATTTATGTTTGATTATATTAAAGCTTATAGAACAATATAATAGACAGATTTTTTGTTGCATAAACTAAAAAGGTTTAGAATGTAAATCCATAATTATCTTTAATTGTTGTCACTGAAATTCCCTACTGCAATAATCACATCATTTTCAATTTTACCTGCTCTTTTTAAAATGATTTTTAAATAATCGTCACCAAGTCTTCGGCGTAACTGTTTTATGTTATCTATGAGTTCGCTATAAGCATCTTTTTTCTCGGATAATTTTAATTGACGTAAGGTATATTTTGGGAGTGTTTTATATTTATTAATATCGATAAGTAGAGTGTCTATAAATGAAACTAATTCTTGGTCCAAATCATCACTTTTTTGTTTTAGCAATGATTTTAATGCAATTTTAGCTTTGTTTTCCAATGCTACTTCTGTACGACCTGTTTTATGGCGTGGTTTAAACGTTTTTATTTCTTCATAAGAGTTCCAAAAGGCACTGTTAAGTGGTAATCGTTTTTCATCCATATTACATTTAACAACCTCAACTAATTCCTCGAATGTTTTTTCTTCGGGCTTGTCATTTGGCTTTTTATTTTCGTATTGATGAACAATTGAAAATAAAGCCATTCCCTTTTTTCTTAAAACCACCACATTATTTTCATAATAGACTTTAGCCGTTTTAACACGATTAGGCAAGTCTTTAATCTTTTTAACTACGTCAGGATGATTATTTAGGATGTTATTATAGTCGTTACGGATAATGGTACTTGTACTTAATTCATCTGCATCTTCTGGGTTTTTGGAAATTTTATTGAATAAACCACTTGGTGTTGGCTCTTCGTCTGCATCAAATATTTTAGCATCTTCACCCAATGCACTATGGATTAAAAACATTTTTTGTTGTGCTATTTCTCTACTTTTTACAATATCTGCTCCTTGGTCTGTTGGGAAAAAATTATATATATAAAGCTCGTCAAATACTTTAGCACTCATTCTATTAATACGACCAACACGTTGTATAACTCTTGTTGGATTCCAAGGAATATCGTAATTAATGATTAAACCGGCTCTATTAAGATTAAATCCTTCAGATAGTTTATCACTGGTTACTAATACATCATAATCATCTTCAGGTTTTTTATCTTTTGCATTAAAATTGGCATTTAAGGTTTTAGTGAATTTTTTAGTTACTCCACCATCACAAAACAGAACTCTACCCAGTAATTCCTTTTCAAAATAGTTTTTAAGATGTCTAACTGTATCAGTGTATTCGGTAAATAGAATAATTTTTCTTTTGGTTTGCGTTTTCTGATTTAGTATTCCCTTTATAGTTTGAAGTACAGAAACCCTTTTAGGGTCATTTTTAACAATATTGAGGTCTTTAATCTCCTGTTCAATAGCTTCAAAAAGTCTAATGTCACTTTTGATGTCCTCTAAAAACTTATCCCTCAAATGAAATTTAGCTATTTCATAAATTTTGGTGTGTTTAGGGGTGGTTTTATTTACTGCATTCCTTTCAAACTCTTCTAATGCTTCTTTTATGGCTTCATAGGTGAAATCGTCTGCACCATCGGAATCATCATAAATGTTCTCAATCACTTTGCGGTCTAACACGTATTTACCAGAATGCTCAATAAAAGACAACACCATTATATTAGTCTTTAAAAAGCGTTGAATACTTTTATGAAATGCACCAAATGAACTTTCAAAACGTTTTACTAATAAACGTCTCATAAAGTCGAATAAGTTACGCTGTTGTTGGAAAGCCCTGTTATCGTCTTCGTTTAACTTGTCTTTGTCTTTAGGTGGATTTTCATATTCAAAAGGCTTATAAATAGCACCGTGAAAGTTTCCATTCTCACTAAAATACTCTTTAATAATTCTATTATAAAACTCTGATTGCTCATGCGAGAGTTCGTAAAATTGTTCTTCTGGGTCTTTGACTTCCGATAAGTTGGCTATTTCTTTTTTATACTCAAAATCTGTTTTAAGGTCTAAACGGTTTCTACGAATAACCACTGGAGTTATTACATTTTTAATCTCGTTAGCCATTGCAGTTACATTACCACGTACTATTTGAATATCTACTGGTAATGGCAGACCAAACATTTTTTCATAATCCCTTTCGGCCTTTCTTCGTTTGTCAGTATTATTAGAATTGTGGTTTTTTATAATATTTGATAGACGTTTAAATCTATAATTATAGGCGTTAAAACGTCCTTCCAAGTCCATTTCAATGGTAATACCTGATTGACCTGGAACAATAAATAATTTTAATAATGAGAAAATATCAGCAGGTGAATTGTTAAACGGTGTCGCACTTAATAAAATAACTTGCTTTCCTCTACAAACATCCATCAAACCTTGATACGCGGCAGTGTCTTGATTTCTAAACCTATGAGCTTCGTCAATAATTACCACTTCATAGCCTTGATGATTTTCAGTAAGATGTTCTGCCAATTTTTCCATATCGCCAGAGCTATACACATCCCAGCTATACAGCTTAAATCTATTAATATATTCATACCAACCCGAACTTTCTTTTTTACTACCCACTAATCCCGGTGGACATAAAATCAATCCTCTTTTGTTGAGTTGGTTGGCTATTAAAGATGCAATGACCGATTTTCCCAAACCTACTACATCTGCTATAATCACACCGTTATAGGTGTCAATTACATTTAGAGCTTGGTTAACTGCATCTAACTGGTATTGGTACTTCTCAAAACCATTATCCTCCAATAGCCTATCAATAGCATCGTTAATACGTTTGGCTTCTTGTAATTCTATATAGGTTTTTAAGATCAAAGCATACGCCTCAAAGGGTGTAATTAATGAGGCTTGACTTTTATTCTTTAGAAAATCAATAATAATTTTTGTGCCATTTTCAGCTTCTGTAATTGGTACAGCTACTTCCCAAAGGTCATCAAAATAGGCTTCGGCACTTTCAAAACCATAATCTTTGATTTCTACATTAAATTCTTCTTGACCGTGAAGTCCTGCTTTGGTTAAATTACTACTACCTGTAATAAACTCACCTTTTACATTGAATAAATCTTGATATTTATTATCTAACTGAAATAAGTAAACTTTGGCGTGATTGGGATTGAGTGTTTTTCTAATAATTAATCTGCCTTCTTCCAATAACTGAATAAAAAATGCTATTTGATTGTAAAAGGCTTCGTTATCCATTTCGGCATTGTTTATGGCGAAACCCATAGATTTCATAAAATGCGCAAATTGTTCTTCCTGACTTAAACTATCATCTTGCAAGCCCACCTCGACTATAGTACTTAAATATTTATCTACTTGAAGACCTACTAATATTTTTAATGTTACTTCATTGTTATCTTGAAGATTCTTATAAATTTCTTGCCAACCCGAAAAATAAAAAAAGCCTACTAAAAATTTTAATTCCTGACTTGCTGAAATTAATTTCTCTAATCGCTTTTTAAGAGTAGCGTTTTCTTGACTATTGGTTATAAAGTTTTTACTCATATTTATTCTTGCTCATTATTTAGATTATAAAGAGCATTTGTTTTAGCTGTAATTATTTTTAGTTTTAACTCATCTGAAAAATCGTCTTCATAGATAAAAGAATTTATTATCTCAAACAATAAGTTTCTATCTATAACATTGTCCGCGACATCTACAGCTATATTTTCAATATTCCGCATAAAACGACCAACAATAAATTCCAATCCGTTAATTTCAAAAAAGTACGCCGTTAAAGCTACTGAAGCTCTTTTATTACCATCGTTAAATGCATGGTTTTTATTTAAAGCATATAATAGATAAGCTGCCTTATCTTCTATTGTTGGATAATACATATCGTTTTGAACAAACTCTAAAGTAGCTTCTAAATGTCCTCTATTTTTAACTCCCATGAGGCCACCAGAATGTTCGATAATATAATCGTGTTCCTTAATAGCATATTCCAAAGTAAAATATAAATATGCCATGATTATCTGTTTTTTAACCGTTTGAACACATCTATATTTTCGTCTATACGTTCTTCAAGGGTTTTACTTTTTTCTCCGAGAAAGCGGTCGAAATCTGATTTTGAAATGGAATTAATATATTGTTTTAGGTTATCATGAAAGACACGTCTAAAACCATAATCTCTTGTAGCCATTTTGGTTCTGGCATCTTCCATTAAAGGCTTATATAACGGGTGGTTAGAAAACACCTCAAGCAACTTATCCATTTCGGGTTGTGACAGTTTACGTCCTAATAGTTCACTTTTAGTTTTCATTTCGTGCGCCAATCCAGTTTCATAAGACGCTATAAGCTTTAACACTTCAGCATACATGGTATCTCTTAAATTGTCTTTTTGTTCTAATTTTAAAATACGTTTGTATTCTTTTGCATTCTCTTTAAATACACACTCATAAATCTTATCGGTATAATAGAAATACTTAAAATTTCCCAAATCCAAATAATCCTTTAGGGCATCAGTAAATTCTTTTCTGTAATGAGGTTCTTTTAAAATGGTATTTAAAAAGTCTTCGTCTCTTTGGTTTATGAATTTGGTAGAACCACCTGTTTTCTGATTTAAGCTATCTATAACAATATCCAATATTTTACTACGTAAGGCTTTTGCCATTTCACTTTCAACCAACAACATCCCCAAGTTTAAAAATGCCCTAAAGTTGAATATCCCTAATTGAGGTGTTTTGCTTGTAATATTTATAATATTACCAAACTGGTCTTTAAACTCTTTTAGTTTTTTCCCTTTTAATACTTGGTAACCATTATGTTTTAACTCCAGCTCACTACTCTCTAAATAGCGCTCTATAGTACTTTCACTTATGTTGTAAAAGGATGATAGCATATCTTTTGTAAAAACATACTCTTCATTAAAAAACATACCGGACAAGCCAATATACTCCTGAATAGCTTGTAAAGCTACATGATTGTTTAATACGTTTTGGCGGTCTATATTTGATACTGTTAAATCTTTCATGCTACCTAATTTTGTTAATAACTTTTATATGTTTCCCTCATTAGTGAGGGTAACATACTTATTAAAATTTCATTTTCCTATATTCCACAAGGGTTTTGAGCGTTTTTATACGTAAGCTTTTGTTAAATATTGTTATTAACTGTTTTACTATTATAATTATTATAAGCCTCTTCTGTTAAACTAAAGGTTGGGTCTATAAGCAATACTTCTTGGTGGGTGAGGTAATAGAGTTTGTAGATTAGGATATCTAATTCGTTTAATAAAGCCTTATCTAATTCTAAAGATGAGAATAATTCTTTGGCTATAGATTCAATACGTTTACTCATTTCGTCTTCTATTTCCATTAATGGAAAGTTTTTAACATCTTCAATAATGATTTTTGGGAAAGCTCCTTTAGTTGCTTTAGGTGAATAATTAAAATGAAAAAAGGTTGCCAATTTTGAATTAAGGAAACCCAATAACACCCAGATATTATACAGTTTTGAGTTAAGAACAACTAATAAAGCAGGATCGTGGTATAATTCTTCATCAGTATAAGCCGCAAAAATTGAAGGATTTGTTATTTCCCTAATTAAAATCCTTTCTTCATTGAAAAATTTAGGGTTTCTTGGATTGGCAATACCATCACAGTAATCAATCCATTCTTGACGATTCCATTGAATATTAAATTTAGTAATATCACCACCCCAAAGCCATTTCTTCAAATCTGATTTAGAAAAAGAATTATAATGATAAGCCCTACTTTTAATTATTTCCTCATCTTGACCTCTGTATTTATCATATGCAATTAATCCTTGACTTATTTCCGGAAAAAACTCAATTAAAGGTTTACTATTGTCTTTTAACTTTTGTATTAAATCAACAACATTATTATCAAGCCTAAAAGCTAAACTCCAATTCTGGTTAAATTTTAATAACTTTTCATTTAAAATAAATTGAGTATTACGGTTAACCAGTTTATTAAAGCTATGTGCTTTTTTAGTTTTTTTGAAATTTACTCCTTTTCCTGACTTATATTTTGAAATCATAATAGCATTTAAAACAGTTGCTTTTTCAAAAATTTTAAAAGCTGTACAGTCTATTATGCTCATCGTCCAAGTATCTAATAATTCCTCTCTATAATTTGAGGCATACACATTAAATAGAAAAGTATTAGGGATTATATAAGACTTTATACCCTCAAAATTAAGATACTTTTTAGCTGCTTCTATGAAAAAATAATAAATTTCATAATCAGGCACTTTAACTAAATGATGTAAAACTTCTTGTCTATAATTTCCATTTACAGAAACTCCATAAGGCGGATTCCCAATCACAATATCAAACTTATCTACACCATACATCCATTTTGGGTCAAACCAAGAGGATGCTTCGTTACTAAAGGGGTTCCAACTAATAAGTTTATAGCTTCGGCTATTGGTATCGGCAAATAAGTTATGCTCGTTTTTAAATGCCTTTTTTTGTACCCTCAAAAAACGTTCCTTTATTTTTTCTTTTTTCTTGCCTGAGCTTTGTAGGTAGTCTGCACGCAGTTGCTCAAGTAGTTGTAATTCTTCATAATTATCGAACATACTTATTTGTTGTCCTTGTTCTTCGGGCAAACCAATAAGCGTGTTGGCGGTTACAAATTTAAACTCCAAGTTTGGCAAAGGTTCTATCCCTCGGTTTAGTGCATTGTCGTCTATGTTTTCATCAATTACCAAAGATAGGAAGCTACGCAGTTTTGAGATTTCGGAAGCTATGGGTTGAATGTCTACGCCATAAATAGAATGTTGTATCACACCCAATTTACGTGCATAATCGCTTGTAGCTGCATCGAGTTTTTCTTTAAGTTGATTGCGTATTAAGGCGTTACTTACTTTTTCAAGTTGTTTTTGTTTCCACCATTTTGCGCTTGGGTCTAACTTTTTAAGGGCTAAAATAATTTTGTGCAATGCACCCATAGGGAATGCACCAGAGCCACAAGCAGGGTCTAATATTTTTACATCGCTTAATGCTAGTAATATTTGGTCTTTCTCTTTACTGTTAAAGGTATCTTCTTGGTTGGTTTCTTGTCCTTCTTTAAACAAGCGTTCTAACGCTTCTTCATCGTTTATAGTAGTTTTGGTTTTTAGATATTGTACCAAAGATTGCTCTACCATATAATCTACAATCTCTCTTGGCGTATAAAAGCTACCTGTGGCTTTACGTGCGCTTTTTTCGGTGTCTGGGTCTATTTCTGCCAATAGGTTTTCAAAGATAGTCCCCAACATTTCAGGGTCTATGCTTACTTCGGCATCGTAAATACTGTTTTCATCTATGGTAAAGTTGTATTGTTCTAGGACTTTAAAAAGCTCTAAAAACCAAGCGTTAGGTATTTTTAATCCAAAAGCTATTTGATGAATGCCTTGGCTGTCAGTTGGAAAAAAATCGTCTGGATGCGCTTCAAACAAACCACCGTTTAAAAATGGAATGATGTTAGAATCTTGTGGCAGTGTGTAATCTTTGCGATCTTCTTCACGTTTATTAAGCACTAAAAAGAATAGTTTTTCCAATACCGTGTGGTAGAAATCGTGTTGTTGATTGTTAACCTCTACTACCGTGTTTGATGATAACCACGTTTCCGGAATTAACGAAATACCCGCTTCTGACTTTTTGTTCTTTAAAAACCAACAGAAAATAGTACGCCCAATTAACCGTACTGCAAACTCTTGATATATTTTACGGTTATCCTTTAACGGTGTGGATGGTAAAACTAATTGTGGGTTATCTGCATTTATGGTTTTTGTGCCTTGTTTATATTTACCACCAATTAATTCATAAAATGCTTTGGCAATTTCCTGATAGAATTGTTTATTTAAAGGTTCTACACTAAAGGCTTCAATAATTTCATTCAATGAACTAAAACCACAACTTCCAATTTGTTTAATAAAGGTTTTGTTAGTTTGTTTAGGCGAAACAAAATAGGTGTAACGTTTGTACTCTGTAAATTCTCTTTTGGTTCCTAAATAATTGGCTTTTACAAAACTAAATCTAAAGTTTCCTTCACTGTCATAAAACACAAATAATGCCGCATCTTTTACTTCGTGCTTCAGGATTTTTTTGGCTATTTCGTATTGGTTTTTCTTACCTGTTCTTTCGGTTAGTGGCTCAGAAGTTTCTGCTGCAATAATTATTAAATCATCTTTATTTATGGTGGCTTCACCTATTTTTTCAATGGATTCATAATTATCAAAAACTTCTTCCTGGAAGAGATAATCCAAATTCTCACTTAACATCTTTAAGGAAGGTATCTTATTATTTTCTCTTAAAAAAGCTATTAAATTAGTGTTAGAAAATTTATTGATTAGATTGGTTAGCTGACTCATATATAAAACTTAATTCTCTCAAAAATATAAATCTTTTTTGTGGTAAGTAGGAATATTTTCAAGTAAATGCTAAAACCAAAAAAACTAAGCAGGTTGATTGAGTTATGAAGCTACAGTAAATGCTTATTGTTTTAGTTTTAAAATATGTTTCTCTTGCTCTATACCTTTTGCTTTTATAGTATGTGTGATACCAATGGCTAAATCATTTTAAGACATAGTTACACACTTATAAAAAGGAGTACTATGGTTTGTTATGTTCAAAGAATTGAATTTTTAACTGTGCAGTTTCCAAGTTTATAGTAGTTGGAATATGCACACACTTTAAATATTTGGTTTTTCGTTCTATTATTTTTTTGATATTGGTGTGCAAATTATCTGTACCTAATTTTTTGTAGTATAGTTTTTTTTGATTGTTGAATTTATTTCGGTTTCCGTTTTGCAGAATATCTTCCCAGAAGTTGGTATTGAAAAATTTAACATCTATTTCTTTTGATTTATCAAAAACCAAAACGCTATCCCATTCGTTAAGTAATGACTTTATCAATACATTATAATACTTGAATTCTGTTAGATTTTGAAGTGTATATAAACCTAAACTTTGAATAAATTTAGCTTGTTTTGTCTTTACTTCAAACCGAAATGTATTATTACAATGGTCTGGAAATTGCACACTTTTATTGTAGGCTTTAACTTGTTTATATGCTTCGTTACCTGCAATTTTATAGTCAAATTTTTTAGGTCTGTTAAAGGGTCGTTTCTCGTGATAGATTATATTTAGAATTAAATCGGACACTAAAAATTTTGGATTAATATTTACTCCGTATTCTAAATTAATGAGGTAACATTTATTTAAGTCGAGATTAAAAATAGTTTCGATTTCAATAATTGTATCTATACAGTCTGCAATATAAAAATCATCAGCATTATGAATTCCAGCATTAAAATAATAATGTAAGCTTCCTTTTATTTCTAGACGGTTGTTAAACTTAGTAAAATATAGGTTTTTGTAACTTTTCGTTATTAGTTCTTTTAATTCATCATCAAATCTCTTTTCTGATTTGCCTTCATACACTAAAAGATTGTTGTTCCAAACTTCGTTAATAAGTGCTTCATCAGTTATTTTAATTTTGATAAAATCTATCATTACCTAAAAATGAATTTTGGAATTACTTTTTTAATTGGTAGATAGTTGTTTAAGACGAATTGCATATTAAACACCATTAGATAAAATGGTATTGAAGAAAGTAGCCATTGCATTAACATAAAAACCACCACAGGAAGAACGCTAAAAACCGAAGTTCTTAGCGTGCCTTTTTGAATGCCTTATTATAGTTTTTATTTAATAATGCTTGTACATCTGACATGCGGTAATATATTTTATTACCAATTTGAGAAAAAGATATTTTACCTTCATCACGCCACGATTGGGCAGTACGTTTGCTAATATTCATTAGCTGTAAAAAGTCGGCATTGTCTAAAAATACATCTTCAGGATTTCTAGATTTTTCTGTTATTGTTGATTTGATTTCGTCAATACGCCCTATAAGTTCTTGGTATTGGTCTTTGGATAAAATGATTGCTTCCATAAATACTGTTTTTAAGTGTTAAACATTTAATTATGGTGCAAATCTGTGTTTAATAGCAATATCAAAACAGTTACATAGGGTTATATAACCCCATGTAAAACCGTTGCTATCATTGACTTTATGGTAAAAAAAATTACTTTAATTTTTTAATTTCAGCTAACATTGTTCTTAGGTGTTTTTCCCAAAACTCGATTGCTTTAAAATCTGATTGATTGAATAAAATTCTTAGTTTGTTTTCGCTAATGCCTTTGTCGGGATCTGAACTTTTAGTCTGGAAATTAGCAGAGATAAAACGATGTAATTCAGCTTCTGACTTAACGTTAAAAACCGTAGGTTTTAAATCGTTAATCATTTTAAATAATAATGCAAGTTGCGGTACTGAAAGATTTACTTTTAGTTTTTCGGTTGTAGTTTGAGTTATCCCTAAATTTGTTCCTGTATCATTTTGTTTATCTAATTCTTTTTTGATAATACGAAGCATATCGTAAATAGAATAAAACTCAAATGGAAAGAGTAATTTTTCTTTGTCAACATAGTAAGACGGACTAACTTCTTTTTTCTTATCCTTTCCAATTAAAATACTTTGTTTTAGATAACCATCCTTAATTAAATCGTCTGTAGACTTTCCACTATCACGTAACTTTTTTAACGCTTCATCAACTTCATCAGGATGAAATGTCGCTTCAAACACATCTTTTGCTGAAAAAGCATAAATTTCAATATCCTTGTATAAATACTGTAATGCTACTTGGTCGAGTTCTGTCTCTTTCTTAATGATTGTATATAACTCTAAATAAGAGTGGTCTTTTCTTCTTACATCATCTAAAATATTATAAAGCCTATTTGAATCGTCTGGCTCTTCAATATCTTGTGTAGGCTCTATATCTGCAAAAACTTCATCAATAAGTTCAGTCCGCATCTGTTGATACATTTCAGCTATTTTATTACGCTTTTCTTCAATGATATTTTCCGTAGCCTTTAAAAACTCTTTACTCGTTAAAAACTTTAATTCTTCTGGAATAGTCATTGTTTTAAAATTCTCTTGGTAAACACGAGCTGTTAATGAGTTAAAATCGTACCAATTCCGCTTCATAAAAACTTCAAAACGTTTATCTAATAATTCAAAAAGAAAGGTTTTTTGGGGATGCGTAAAACTCTCAAATACCATATCTAATCTAACATTAGGAAACACTTCGTTTGGGTTTGATAGTTTGATGTTTTTTCCATATTGAAAATCATAGTTACTTTCTATAATCCATAATATTGAAGGAAATAGCCTATTTGCATAAGTTCTTGCTTTTTCCTTGATTTCCATTTTTTTACTTGGTTGTCCGTACATAAGTTAATTGATGTATTGGTCTACTGCTTTATCTAATTCACTACTTACTATTTTAGCATACACTTGTGTTATACCTATATCTGTATGGTCCATTAGTTTTGATACGTGTTCTATACGCATACCATTATTTAATGCCCTGGTCGCAAAAGTATGTCTACTAATATGAAACGTTAGAGAAAAAGGCAGCTCTAAACGTTTTCCTATTCTTGTTAAATACATACCACTTAATGCAATTGCTCTATTGACTATTAATGCTCTGTGTTCTCTATTTGAAAAATATTCTTTGTCAATATTAGCAAAAGGAAATATAATATCATCTTTTTTAGATTCTTTAGTATTGTATTTTTCTAAAATCTCAATAGCCTTTTGACCTATTCTAATACTGTGCTGTCTATTTGTTTTACGAATAACTTTAGTTATTTTTTGCTCTTTTGCATTGTAGTTTTCCCATTTTAATTCAATAACATCACCAAACCTTAAACCACCAGAAAACACCGAAAAAATAAACATATCTTTTATAATTTGTTCTTTTGCGCTATCAGAAACTTCAAGGTTCATAAATGCTTTAAATTGTTCTTCATTTAAATAACGCTTCGTGCTTTTGGCTTTCTTTACGTTAAACTTACTAAATGGAAAGTGATTTAAGGGTATTAAGTCCTCTCTCTGGGCTTCTTTAAACATTAGGTTAAGAATCTTCAAAGAAAAATTTATAGTGGTGTTATTGTTGCCTAATGTAGTGCTGCAATACCCTGCATAATCTTTTAATGTAGTTACTGTAATATCATCAAACATTACTTCTCTATGACCTATAAACGTTTCAAACTTTTTAAGGTAGTTTTTATAATTGTTATATGTGGAAAGTGCAAGTGTGTGCTTTTGCTTTTCACAACGTTTATAAGCATAATCAAAGAAATTTACCATTGGCTTGCCTTTTATGGCCTCTTTAAGCTTTCTTGCTGATGTAGATTGATTTTTAGTTTCAATATCTGCAATTTGCCCTTGTGCATCTGCAACCTTTTGAGATAAAAATTTATTAAGACGTGCGGAATTACTGTGATTTTTCTTTACAGATTGTTTATCTTTATCCCATTCAAGAGGACTAATTTTAAGTCCCAATGAAATGAATTTTGGTTTACGGTCTTTTATAAGTCTAAGATATAAAGGTGCATTGCCTGATTTATCTAACTTATTTTTCCTTAAAACAATTTTTACTGATGCCATAATTAACCTTAATATTTAGTGTGCAAGCTGGTGCATTAGAATACTAAGGTACAACTTTTGGTACAACAAATAGCGCATTTAGTTGTATTTATTTGCACTTTGTTGCATTAATTATTAACGAAAAGTGTTTATTTATAGGCTATTAGAAGCATTTAAGATATATAGGGGACAACAAATAGACAACACCGTGTATAATTAAT
>TARA_R110002096_G_scaffold327284_7_pt1 | contig 19286 bp, 30 predicted proteins | sample TARA_R110002096 | Tara Oceans TARA_R110002096 (sample SAMEA4397295) | marine metagenome | biome: Polar Biome; feature: [DCM] deep chlorophyll maximum layer (ENVO:01000326); material: water (ENVO:00002006), including particulate matter (ENVO:01000060) such as... | depth 35 m
CAATTATAGGTATTAGCGTTATACTTCATTCTTGGAAGTGCTCTAAAACTTCCAGTCTTACGTTATAACCATCGTATCAAGATGGTCAGTATGCAGTTAAGTTAAAACTACGATTATTGCTAAAAGCAAGGCCAATGAGCGCAGTGGAATATAAACTTTCCATTGCGCTGTAAAGGGGCGTTATTTCAACTTTCCGATATTAGCGGAAGGTTCAAACAAAGAGCTAATGCAGAAACGCTTAGCCAACAAACACAGTCGCCACGCCTCTTGACAATGCGCAACCTTGGCGGCTATAAGATTTTATTAGAAGCATGTAAGTCATGTACAGCCTCGGCTTTGAGGTACGTATAAAGAGGCCGTGCAACCCGAAAGTAGATAATTACGCAGAGCAATGGGTTGCTAGGGAAGACCAATTACATTGGCAAATGCAGGTGTAACCTGTCCTGATACTCGTGCGGATACCCCGTGGAAAGCGGTAGCAATGATGGGGTTAATCGACCATCCTAATAATTAACAACAGCCTCGACTATAGAGATATAGCGGGGCTTTTTAACTCACGTTAAACGGAATATCTTAATGACAACTATTGCATGGGACGGTAAGACGCTGGCCAGTGATAGTCAGATGTCGGGCGGCTTCATTGAGCAATTTACCTATAAGAAGATAAAAACCGTAGACGGCATGTATTACGGCATGTGCGGTAGAGCAGGGGATATAAACAGCTTCTTTGAAGGCAAAGAGATTCCAGATGACGATACCGAGTTGCTAGAAATATCAGCTAAGGGCCAATGCGTTTGTATTGGCAAGGGTAATTCGCGAATACCAATTACAGGTAAGACGTCCATAGGTAGCGGCTCACACTTTGCAATGGGCGCAATGCTTCACGGCGCTAGTGCAGTAGAGGCGGTAAAGATTGCGATTAAGCTTGATCCAAGCTCGGGCGGAAAGGTTCAATCGGTGAAGATTAAGTAAAAACACAGGCTTATTGATTAACGTCAGTAAGCATTAAATGGCTCGGAGAGTCTTAACTAATACGGCGGAGCTGTAAACATGGCAAAGCTGACCGAACAAAAGAAGCTTTTTTGCAAAGAATACCTAATAGACTTAAACGGGACTCAAGCTGCTATAAGGGCTGGGTACTCTGAAAAGACAGCACAAGAGCAGTCCTCACGATTGTTATCAACTGTTATTATTCAGGACTTCATTCGCGATCTATCGCAAGCAAGAAACGACGAGCTAAATTATTCAGCTAGGGACGTACTAAAACGACACATTGAGATAGATGAAATGGACGTTGCAGAAATCTTAGATGATGAAGGCAATATGAAAGCCATTAGAGAGTGGCCTAAGTCTTGGAGAACTACCATTTCAGGCATTGATCTAACTAAGACTATCGACAACGAAGGCATGGCCTCGGTGATAAGTAAGATTAAGTGGCCAGATAAGCTAAAAAATATTGAGCTGCTTGGGAAGCATGTAACTGTGCAGGCCTATGGTGCCAACATAATGGGCCTTGGCGATAAAGAAATAACCTCATTACGGGTTGAGGTTGTAGATGCAAGGTCAGATAAGCGCAAATAGGCCGCAGGCTCAGTTTTTACAAATAGAAAAGAAGTTTAAAGCGTTTGTCGGCGGGTTTGGATCAGGCAAGACTTACGCGGGGCTAATTGACCAAGCTATTCACTTCGTAGAAAAGCCAAAGGTAAACCAAGGTTACTTTGCACCCAATTATGGGCAGATAAGAGACATATTTTTCCCCACTGCTGAAGAGGTTGCTTCTGGCATGGGATTGAAGGTAGATATCAAGGTATCTGATAAAGAGGTTCACTGGTATAACGGGCGCAATTATATTGGCACTACAATATGTCGCTCTATGGATAATCCGTCGAGCATAGTTGGTTTTAAGATTGGCAAAGCGCTAATTGATGAAATCGACATCATGAACACTGAAAAAGCTACCCTAGCATGGCGTAAAATTATTGCGCGGCTCAGGTGGGCCGATAAGCGTAACTGGGTTGATGCATCGAATGGCGCTGCGGTAACAACAACTCCAGAGGGCTTTAAGTTCGTTCACAAGCAGTTTGTTGAGCACGTAGAGAAAAAAGGCAAGCATAGCTATTACGGAATAGTTCACGCCAGCACCTACGAGAACGAGAATAACTTACCCGATGACTACATTGATTCTCTTTTTGAGACGTATCCGCCTGAACTTATAGCGGCCTACATTGATGGGCAGTTTACGAACCTTACAAGCGGCACCGTCTATCGAAACTTCAATAGGGTTGCCAACGGTAGCCATGAAGAGATTAAAGAGCGTGAGCCGCTATATATTGGACAAGACTTTAATGTCAACCACATGGCTAGCTGCATATTCGTTAAGCGCGGCAACGGTTATCATTGTGTAGCCGAGTTGGTTGACGGTATCGACACGCCAAGCTTAATAAAGACGATTGAAGACAAGTACCCAGAACATAAGATTTATATGTACCCCGATGCAAGCGGCAAGAACACATCAAGCAAGGGCGCGTCAATCTCCGATATTGGATTATTGAAAGCGGCCAAGTTTAATATTAAGGCTAAGAACCAAAACCCATTTATCAAAGATAGGGTGTTATCAGTAAACACGGCTTTTACAAAACAAAAGATTTGGGTTAATGCTAAAAATTGCCCTGAAACAACAAAGTGCTTAGAGCAACAGGCTTATGACAAAAACGGCGAACCAGACAAGAAAAGCGGAGTTGATCATCAAAATGACGGTTTCGGATACTTTTGTCATTACGAGATGCCCGTCAATAAGCCAACAATCGAAGTCGGATTTATGGCTATGGGCTAACGCATGAGTAATAATAATTATATTGATTGCAGTGACAATTACACTGAACGCAAAGAGCAAGTAAAAATGGTGCGTGATACCATTAAGGGGCTCGAGCACGTAAAGTGTCAGACCGAATGCTATTTGCCCATGACCGCTGGAATGAAAGGCCGAGATAGGGCTGGATTGCTATCCAAAGAAAACGCATCTGTTAAGCTAGGCACGGCGCAGTACATTGAATACATGTCCAGAACGTTTATGCCTGACACTGTTTGCGAAGTAAAAAGCGGAATTATTGGCCTTGCGTTTGCTCAGGATGTTGAAAGTAACATTGATTACCCAATAACCAAAGACGGCAGAAATGGCGAAAGACTGGCAATTGATGTGCTCGGTCAAGTGCAAGAATCGGGCACCCATCTGCTTGTTGTTGACGCCCCCGCTGGGGAAGGGTCGCCATATATAACTGAGTATCCTTTTGAGAGCTTTGTTGATTATGCTGTTGATGAAAATAACAAGGCCTTATTTTCGGCGGTAAAGCTGAAAGAAGATTATTTCAAGCCAGACGATACATACAAAACAACTCCTATAGTTCGATACAGAGAATACAATCTAATCGATAACAAGCCGGTGCTTTTTATTCGAGATGAAAACGGCAACGACCTTAAGCCGCCAAAGGAATTAAAAATTGATCGCATACCGGTAATTGTCGCTGGCAGTGTGGATAATTTGCCTGGCTATGACCCTGTGCCATTGCTTCCAGTGACTAGGGCAATGCTTCAGATATACAGAGACTCAGCGGACTACGGGCAATTTAAAGCGCTGTACGGTCAAGGTACGCCTTACGCCGCAGGACTAGAAAACCAAGAAGAGGCCGATAACATTATGATGATGGGCTTTGGCGCTGGCTCACTTTGGTACTCTATGGGCGAAAATGCAAGTTTCGGTATGATAGAGGTCGGCGAACGTAGCGATGAAATTTACATGCGCGCATTTGAGCTTCAAATGAAATACGCAGAACGTCACGCCGTTGCAATAACACAAGACACGGCAGGGGTTGAGGCCGCGCAATCAATGCATCTTCGAGCGGCGACTAAACACGCCAGCATTTACACTATGCTTAACTCGATATCTAGCGCTATTGTCAGTGCTACAAATTTAATGCTGAAGTGGTCTGGAAAACCTGAAAACGCTGAGTTTCAGTTGAGTACAGAATTCAACGCGCAAGAGATAAGCTCTCAGTTAATAACCGCGCTTGACCGGTCAGTAACATCGGGCAACACCGCAATCTCCGTTTTAAATAACGCCGTTCGCAAAGCCAAGCTTACAGAAAAGAGTGACGAAGAGCTGGCGGGCGAAATAATGGACAGAGAAGCGTAAACAAGATTTATACGGGCCGCTATCTAGCGGTCTTTTTTATGAGCGGCGGAGTCTGTTCTAACACTAACCTACTCGGAGAGTAACAAAAATGAAATTTGATTTATCTGGCTTTACGGCCCCAGAAGGATTCCCTGCAGAAGCTTTAGAGAACCCTGAATTATTGGCATACATTAGCGATATCGGTGACAAGCAGTTAGCGGTGCACACTAGCGATCACGCCGAAAAGATGGAGTCAGCTACTACAGCCAAGGCCATTGCAGAGCAAAAAATTGACGATATTCAAGTTAAGCTCAATACGGCTATTGCTGCCGGAACTGGCGACGCTGATATAGACAAGCTTCGATCTCAGCTCGCTAAGCAGAAAGAGGAGTCGGCTCTGGAGTATCGCGGACAGATAGACGCAATTAAGGCAGAGAATGACACTCTTAAAAAAGACGGCGAAACAACAAAACAAAGACTTGAGCAGACCGAATTAAAGCATTTCCTTAGCTCTGGTTTGAGTGAGTATAACGAAAAGTATCCTGCCGTAGATATACGCGCGGGCGGTGGCGCTGGAGACTTTCTGATTGAAAAGTCTTTGGCTAGTTGGAAAAAGTCCGAAAGCGGTAAGTACAAAGCTTATCACGATGACGGTACGCCAATGACCGGTGCAGAAGGGCCAATTACGAGAGCAGATTTTTTTGCTGCTTTGCGCGATAAGGCCGAAACATCATTTTGTTACAATCAACCTTCAGGTGGCGGAGCTACCGGTGGAAGTGGCGGCGGAGCTGGCGAAAAAACTATGACTAGAAGCGCGTTCAGCAAGTTACCACCTGCTAAACAATCTGAAGTCGCTAAAACACACACATTCACAGACGGATAAATAACCATGAGTAACATTTTAACTAATATGATCCCCGATATTTTCGAGGGATTAGACATTGCATCGCGCGAACAAGTTGGCTTCATTATGGCTGTAAACGCCGATAATCAAGCCTCACGAGCAGCAAAGGGGCAAGAGGTTCAGATCCCGCTTTATGGCGCAGAAACTGCAAGCGATATCAACCCAGGTGTAACGCCACCTAATGACGGCGACGCAACTACCGCGCCAACTTCTCTAATACTTGACAATGCCCGACGGGTTCCTGTTCGAATTAGCGGTGAAGATACCGTAGGCTTGAATCACGGCAACGGCGCAAGTTCTTACATTGCAGGTCGATTTGCTCAAGGCTTCCGCACGATGACAAATGAAGTCGAGGCGTCGCTAGCTCTTAAAGCGTTCAGTGCGTCACGCGCAATCGGCACCGCAGGAACTACTCCTTTCGCATCAAGCCTTTCAGACTCAGCTCAATTGCTTAAAGTTCTTAAGGATAACGGCGCTAACGGCGATCTTCGCATGGTTGTGGACACATCGACAGGTGCCAACCTTCGGTCATTAACCCAATTGACGAAAGCTAACGAAGCTGGGACCGATGAGGCATTAAGAACCGGTACTATTCTGGATGTTAACGGCTTTAGAATTGGTGAGTCTGGCGCTGCCGATGAGCTTTCGCACACCAAAGGCGGCGGCACCAGCTACTTGCTAAATGATGCAACGTCAGCGGTTGGCGATACCACTATTGCGGTAGACACCGGCTCTGGCACAATCTTAGCGGGCGATGTTGTTGTATTTGCTGGCGATACAAATAAGTATATCGTCGCCACTGCCTTGGCCACTGGATCATTTACAATTGCCTTGCCTGGCTTGCGTGTTGCGCTTGAAGATAACGCTGCCGTTACCGTTGGAAATAGTTATTCCGCTAATGTTGGCTTTGTCAGATCAGCGTTCCACATGGCATCTAGACCGCCTGCACGTCCGGCTCAAGGTGATTTAGCCATTGACGTTCAAATGGTAACCGATCCATTCAGCGGCTTAACATTTGAAGTGTCGGTTTATGAGCAATACCGCCAGATCCAATTCGAGATTGGTTTGGTTTGGGGCTCTAAAGTAATCAAGCCTGCTCACATGGCTATGTTGCTGGGTTAACTGTAATTATGCGGCCCGCTTCTTAACGTTGCGGGCCGTTTACGGAGTAATTTAATGAGAAAGAAAAATACAATCCAAGGACAAAAAGTGACGGCCAATCCCGTTCAAGTTGTAGCTGATCTTAGCTCGGTCGCATCTAAGCCAGAGGATAATAAAGTAGTCTTAATTGAAATGGTTAACGAGGAAGGCAAGAAGGCCAGCGTACACCCCTTGGAGGTTTATAATTATGCTATGGGCGGCTTTAAAGCGGTCTAGTGGAAACTGAAAAGCTAGAGGATTTAATCGGTAATCAGCAATTAAATCAACATCGCTTTGGTACACACGTTACTAATTCGATATTGAAGCTTTTAAAGCGCTCTGATGATCGATTAACTCGACAGCTAGCGGATATTTTAGAGGGCTTAACCGAAAAGGAAAAGGCCTTACTTTTAAAGAATAACTTCACTGCTAATCGCTTGAAACGATTGCGTGAAACCATCGCAGAGATGGAAAGTGACATAACAAAGATTGTTAGCTCTGTTATGGCCGATGAAGGCAGATCTTACGCAGCATTTGAATTGCGGCGTGGGGCGGCGTTAGCGCTTGCCTCAGGCGTTGCAGATTTAGGCGTTAAGATAACAGTAAGCCAAGCTTATGCAGCGGCAATGTCAAGACCTATGAATGGCCGGCACATACGCGATCATATTCGAGACAGGTCGACGGCACATAGAAAGCTTATATCATCGGCAATCAACGAGGGCTATATACTCGGTGAGTCGACTGAAAAGATAATGAGGCGCATCCGTGGCACCGTTGAATTAAAAGGCAAAGACGGCCTACTGGTTAAGCGTAACGGCAGTATTGAGCGGCTAGTTGTTAGGAGTGCGTTAAACCACATTTCAAACACGGCCACTATTGAGGCATTCAAGCAGATAGGGGTCGAAGAGTACTTTCTAAGTCCTGTATTTGACGGCAGAACTTCCGATATATGCAGGGGCTTAAACGCTAGCGGTATTACGTACTATAAAGTTGGTCAGGGCATATTGCCGCCACTACACGCTGGTGGATGCAGAACAATTGCACTAGCCAGAACAAAATCAAGCGGCAAGACTTCACGTAAACCATTTGTTAGAGACACAAGGCCAGTCAGTAAGATCCCGAAAGACGAGCGCAAGAATAAGATAGGCATAACGAACGCCCCGAGCTTTGACGCTTGGCTTGGGCGGCAACCTATTGCAACACAAAAAGAATGGCTCGGTCCAACACGCTATAAGCTTTTTAAGGGCGGGGTAAAGCTAGATAAGTTTGCCGATCCAGTAAAGGGAAAGGCTTTTAATTTAGCCGAAATCGAGTCTAGAAATAAGGCTGATTTTGCAAGAATAATGGGCGATGCTTAGATTTAAGCTATTAGGCGTTTAATAACGTTTACTATTAGTGTATGATTGATCCTCAACTTGAGAGGATTTGATTATGAATAGCGAACAAATAAGAGCGGGTATGTTAGAGGCTGGAATTAGCTTTAATGAGCCTTATTCAAATTACAGAACATTTACAGGAGATGGCGGGTGCTTCGTTGAGTGGGGATTTCTTCCACAAACAAGAATCATGATGCTAGATGAAAAGTCCAGAACTGATGTCAATGTATCGATTGGGGTATGCCAGACTGTTCCAGATATATGCAATATTGATAGTTACGGGGCGTTAACATATACCCTTGCTGGCTACAGTGATATGACTGGTTACTCGCCTTTATCAGATATTCTAGGTGCGGCAGAAGTTAAAAGAGATGCCGTAGTTTCTGTTTGTCTTAGCAATGAAGATGGAAGCGCTTACGGTTATTACCTAGCTCAGGTTTGCGGTTGCGTCGCGCTAACCAATGGACAGCGTCAGAATCGGATTGGCAGATTACCTCGAAGCAATGTCCAAGAAGATTTGCCAAGATTGCGGGCAACATCATGAATACAGTATTTGACATAAGTAAAAATGAGATTAAAAGCGGCGATCACGTTCACTTTGCCTGCGCTAGTTCGATTGATTATGTGGCAGATGACGGGCCAACAGCTTACGCCCTAGATTATACGCAGTTTAAAGTGTGCTTCGATAAGTCACTGGATAAGTTATCAGTTGATAGAGATTTTTTACTCGGTTTCGGCTATACCATTGAGTTATTGAATCATCTTGATTTGATGTTGCATACCGGTAAAGCGACGCTATGTGAGGCGGCTAACCAAGCATCAACATTTAGCGTGTCGTCGGGAACGCCTAAGACCTTTGATGTTGCCGGTTATGCGGAATTGTTTGGCGATGACGGGAGCGCATCATGAATAAGCTAGCCGAGCAATTAAAGAAGTTTTTAGCAAAAGACCGCCTATATGATTGGTATTCGTTTAATGCTGATTGCGGGCAAACAGATGCCTTTTACGATAAAGAGACGGTAGATTTTGAAAAGCTTAAGGCGCTAATAGATGAATTCTCGGAGTCGTTTAATGATTCCGCCAGTGATGTTTCAATACTGCACAATAGAGGATCAAAGGTAGCTATTAGCAGATATGAAATAAATCAATACGAGCAGTGCAGTAGTGCTGATGTGAGCATTGATGGCGTTGCTTTAGACTGGGATATTGTAGAGGAGGCGGAAGAGGTTCTTGGGAGGGTCAAGGTTAACGGCGGCGCTGGTCGGTACGGACTAATATTGTCTGAAAAAACAAAAATGACGAGCACACTAGTTGGGGCTTATCTTTACGGCAATGTTGTTATAACCAATATTAAGAGGACTTGGTAATGAACGACTCCAGAAATACATTACTCAGCGTAGATGTTGAAACGGCTAAACGTGTAATTATAGCGCTTATCAGTAAAGGAGGGACCGCACAGCAGGAGCAGGCGCACGAGATTTTCGAGCAATGCGTGTCACCTATTGCAAATAAAAAGACAGAGCCAACCGACTATAAGGCACTTTTACTTAGATACATGCTTCATGTTTTAAACCATGAGTCATTTACCTATATTGACGCCGAGGCACTTCACTGCGGGCCAGCTTTAATCGATGGCGATTATGATTTATTGCGTGAGATTGAAAAAGAAGCCATGAGGATCGGCGGGTTCAGCGATCCAGAAGTTCAGGCGCGAGGTGATTTATGATTAAATACACAGACGGAGACGGCTTGATTATTGATGAGCGGACAAGTCATATTAAACCCAAGAAATACGAGGCTAATGTTAATTTTGGGTACGTATCCTTTCCTTCGTCGAATGCGTTTATTAATGAACTAGGTGAAATTGAATTAGGGCATAAAGCGACTGACTTAGAAAAGCTTAAGCAATGCCTTGATGATATTGGGTTTAAATTTGATGAGATAACTCATTGCCACAGCATATCCCTATACACTGAAGAGAAAGATAATATCCATGAGGATGTAGAGTTCGCCAGATTTAATAAAGACGGATCGATATTGTCGGGAGCTTTAAATCATGATTAACTTAATGATAGGGTTATCGGCTTTCTTTTCGCTGGCCGCAATTGCTATCACTGCATGGCTAATGCTATTTTCATCACGCAAAAAAACCAGTCCTAAAAGCTCAGGCTTGCCTATTGAGTCTAAAAAGTCTGTTAGCAAAATGCCAATGTACCGATACGATCAGTGCGTTAGTGCTAACGTCAGTATTGATGGCGTCAAATTAGACTGGTCCATTGTGAGTTACGCTTCGGTGTCGAGACGTCACGTTTTTGTTGAGGGTGACGTTGGCCAGTTTATTGAGTTAGGCAAGAAAACTAAACTTATAGCAGTTGGTCAAGGGTTCATGTTGTTCGGCAATGTTGTTATAACCAATATTGTGATGGCCGAAGAATTGAGCAAGCCAGAGATATTTAAGCGCAATCGAGGCCATGTATATTTTTCTCGAGACGACGCTGAGCAGTTATGTGACTTATTGAGCGTTATCAATGAGATTGATTTATCTGATTCTGGCGAACACGTAGATTATGATCGAGTATTGATAATTCGAGATCAATTAGCGGCTGAATATAAGATTCCACAAGATTGCGGGGCGGCATCATGAGTAAAGTAAGTTTTAATGATGCAATGAAAGATATCATTAGCTCTGGCCTTAGGTTTAAGGTTGCGAAAGATGATAAAGGCGTAGTGTCAATAATTATTAAGATCGGGTGTTTTTATTCGTCAATAACATTTGACTCTGACGGGTGCCTAGATCAAAGCGGCTTTAGTCAAGATTGCGTGTCATCTATTGTAAATAAAACGACAGAGCCAACCGACCTAGAGAACTATATTAAATTTCTTGAGGCGGCTAAGGTTGAATATTATAAGAAAGAAAACGAACACAATACCTATGTTAGCTCTAATTTGGGTGGGCATATAATGGAACTGTTTTTTGAGCTAGACGGGTCTCTCGAATGAATAGTTCTAAAGAAGCGCTTTTCTACGAGTCTATGAACAACGCATTGAAGGGCGTGTCATTCGATCTATTCATCAAGTCCTTGCCTGTAGATCACTACAATTTTCTAGAAAGCTGTAGTGGAGGCAAAAGAACTGTGAGTTATAGCGTTCAGTATAGATATTGCCACGTCGATTTTACGGTCAATTTCGTAGAAAACATATTTTTTTCAAAAGAGTGGCACTATGTTAGTCACAAGCCATGGTGATTTATGAATAACGGCGAACATTTCGATGCTTTAATGAATTTCTTGATTTATCAAGAGACTGGAGAATGCGAGCCATGCCAAGCGATACCAGAGGGCGGTAAGGGCAAGTTTCAAGCTAGCTATGCGCCGACTGTGGCGCTCGATGAGCCAGCCTATAAGTCGCTTCAGTTCACGGCATCTACTAGCGTGGAGGTGATTTATGATTAACGGCGAAGATTTCGGGGTCTTAATGAACAAGCCTAAAATATTTAAACGTGATGGCAGATGGCAGCTTTGTCATCCCTTGCTAGCAAATTCATTCAACATTGCGCTTACCCCTTTGGCTGAGTATTATTGTGACCGCATGAACTCTAAAGAATGCGATTCAGGGTTTCTCAAATACGAATGGGGCTACAAGCACTACCTGATTTTGCCTATTATTTCAGATGCGCGCATAATAAATCCAAAGCATCACGGATACTCTTATGACTCAGGCATTCAAGATAAGGGCGCATCATTCTGGCGTAGAATAATGAATAGCTTAAGGCTTAGTGCGCAGGGCGATTTATGAGCGACTATAAAGATTCAAGATTTGCCGCTAAAGGCTCGCGGGATATCATCAACGCGCTTGCTAGCATCGGCATTAGCGCCGCCCAGTTAGGCGTGGACTTTACGCCCTTTGATAAAGCTCGCGCTAAGCATGAAAAGAAATATCATGAGCTTCAAGATAAGTTTCATCGAGTTTTACCTGACATTGATTTCCGCAAAGCTTGGACTATGGCAAATTGCGCTGTGTTTAGTAAATTCGGCTTAGACCCTTTCTCTGTTATGAATGATTGGTATAGAGATGGAATTCACGGTAAAGACATGTCGCGCTTATTTAAAGATCCAGAAGTTCAGGCGCGGGCTGATTTATGACTGACTTGGAAAGACTAAAGCAATGCCTTGATGATATTGGGGTTGATTACTCTGAGATTTCAGGCCGCGACGATGTCGTTGCCATAAGAGTTAAATCTGAAATATGCGACGATATACTTGATTTTGAATTCCGATTCAATGGATCGTTTTTTAGAGTTGTATAGAACGCAAACAAAATAAACACAACAAAGTCGGCTTAGGTCGGCTTTTTTTATGGGCGGAATAAAAATGGCTTCATGTAATTTTATAGTTGAGTACAAAGTTCACCAAATCACACACTGGGGTATTTGTAAAATGCAAACAGTGGGCGATGTCTCGGTGCTATTCGTGTTTGGCTTTGCGGTTTATTCAAAAGTTGGGTCTCTTCACTGCCTTATGGGCCTTGTCTGGGGCAAGTAATGGCACTAATTATTGAAGATGGCACAATTGTAGCAAATGCAAATAGCTACAACACTGTTGCTGAGATAACGGCATACGTTGAGCTTCGTGGCTACACGGCTGCGGCTACGTTAGAATCAGACGCTGTGCGAATGTACGACTACATGAGCGCACTTAGCTGGATAGTTGACCAGACAGTTGCTTACACGGTTACAGCCAAGCACAAGGCCGCTCACGCCGAGGGGTCATACAGGATCTCGCAAGGCTTAGATCCATCGGTTGCGCCCAGCGGTCGAGTCAAGTCTGAAAAGGTTGGCTCATTGGCTACTGAGTTTTTTAGTTCTGACGGCGGGCTTACTGGTGATAACTTTCTTGATTACATGCCTCAAGCAAAAGCATTGCTAAAAGACTTGATTGCTTCGCTACCTACTACGATGGAAAGGAATTGAGCGACCACAGCAGATTCGTTGCTCTAGCTGATCGCAAGATTAAAGCAGAGGGTCGATTGGTCACGCTCACCTCGTTTACGGTAACGGGACCAAGTTACGCGCCGGTTAAAACTCCAGTGGTAACGACCACCTACGCGCTAGAAGTTAGCTTCACTAAGCAAGAAATTGATAACGGCTTAGCGGGCGCTACGAACAAAGTATTTTTAATGCCAGCATCGGCCAGCATTACAAAAGATATGACCGTGACGGACGTCACAGCAGCGTCAATAACTAAAATTCACCGAGAGCAGCCAGGCGAGCAATTGATTATGTATAGGGTAATCACCAGTGGCTAGTCTAAGCAAAATAATCAAAGGCTATAAGGGCGACCTTGCTCGAGTGCATCGCGACTCTATACTTGAGCTTGGTAATCGCGTTCAGGATGGAACCCCTGTCGACAAGGGTCGCGCTCGAGCCTCTTGGTCTCATAGCGGGCCTATACAGATTGGCGTGATACACACTTTTACCAGTAACTTAGAGTACATCATACCGCTAGAGTACGGGCACTCGAAGAAGAGCGCACCCCACGGCATGTTGAGAATAAACGTTAGAAACTGGAACAGCATAGTTAAAGAGCAAATATGACAACACCAGCAATACGAGACCTAATAGACCCAATCATTGAGGGGCTAGGCGCAAGCGTTCAAGGTGAAAACTATAATTTTGAGGTTGACGGCCTAACTGAGTATCTAAGGGCTGACTATCTTGAGTCGAGATCGGAAGAAAGAACTTACGGTAGCGATAGAATACCTTCGATTTTACAGGTGCGCGTTTACGTGAAAAACGATACCGGAGCCAGATCAGCATTGATCCAATTAATATTGGACACGTTCCCAAAAAATAAAACATTAACCAGCGCAGACGCATCTATCAGAGTTGATAGAGCGCCCACAGTTGGCCCGAGCATTTCAGATAACGGCTGGTACTTCGTGCCAGTCACAATTCCTTACGAGGTTTTTAGATGATTAAAACGCAATATCTTTATAAATTCAACCCATTGTCAGAGCAGAGCCCAATGATAGTTAACGGGCAATTCTGCAAGTCTGAGCTTGATAAATATTTAAGCGAAGACTGGAAGCAATGCAGCTTTGATGAAATTGGAAAGATCAAAGAGCAAGCAGCAAAAGAAGCAGCAACCAAAATTAAACAACCATCAAAACAAGCTAAAGAGGCTTAAAAAATGACTCAAACATTAACCGGATCAACCTTTTCAGTTTCTGCGGCGGCCCCATCGGATCAGGCGGCAGCAACTTATGCAGCACTTTCTTGGACAGAGGCAACAGCGGCGGAGATTTTAGATTATCAAGGACCAAAACCCGAGTGGAATACTCGAACCGATGAAACCTACAACGCCGCAGCAAAGGCAGAGAAGAAGACGACCAGAAGCATGGGTGCCGAGGTGGTGGTTTTATTGGAGTACCTGAAGTCGAATAATGCATTTTGGGACATCATAACTACGGCAGATTTAGCCAGTCCAGGACTATTATCGTGCCGATTTGCACACGCAAACACTACCGATTTCAGATATTTTCAAGCTCAAGTTAAAAGCTCAGGCGAGATCCAAGGTTCTGCTGACAATATTTTACAGCGCGACATTATTATGTTGCCACAAGTTGAAGTAGTTAAGGTGGATGCGTAATGGCTGATATCGGAGATTTTGGCGTAATTCAAGGATCTAAGCCGCTCGTATTGTTGAACCCAAAGACTGACGAAGAACTGATTAACGATGAAGGCAAGAAAATGACAATCTATCTTTATGGGCTTGATAGTAAGATCGCTAAGACGGCATCGCGCGAGATTAAAGCAGATGATCGGGAGGGCAAGAAAATATCTAGCGCGGAGCAAGATAGGCGAATGATTGACTTGCTGGCTAGAATAACTGATAGATTTGAGAATCTATCAGTTGGCGGAAAGTGCCCATCAAACGATCATGAATCTGCATTCAGTTTATATAAAAAATACCCGTGGATTGAAACGCAGATCATCGAGTTTATCGGCATTCGATCGAATCATTTGGGAAACTCTCAAGAAGGTTAGTAGAGTTTATTGGTGCCACGGTTTGGCTTTACGCGAAACCAGAAAGAGTTGAATCCATAAAGTTCGAGCTGCCAGACATTCGTGGTGGCGAGGATTTAGTGGAATATCTAAGCGAGCTAGGCAACTGCAAAACGGTTGGCCGTGAAAACGGCCAACCTATTTTCGTTGGCTTCGATCATTTAGAGATTCGGGCATATCAAAAGAACATGGGGTTTGAATTAACCCCGTGGGAAGTGTTGACGCTGCATAAGATGTCTAGCGAGTATGCACGTAGCGCAAGCACTGCATTTGACCCAAAGACACCGGCACCATATGAAATTGAAAACGCTCAAGATCGAGCTAACCGCATTCAAGATAGGATTTTTATATAATGGCTGATATTGCAGATTTAGGCTTTCGCGTCGACTCGTCTGGAATTTTGAAAGGTGAGAAGGCTCTAAATAAGCTGGACGCTTCGGGTAATCGGGTTGTTGACACCTCTAAATTAATGGGGGTGGCGTTCAAGGCTAGCGCCGCCGCTATTGCCGCTGTTAGCGCGGCTGTGGTCACTGGAGTCGCTAGATATAAGACTTACGGCACCGCTTTGGCTGAGGTTAACACCTTACTAGATTCATCATGGGACAAAGGGTCACTTGATAATTTATCCGACGGTGTGCGTGATCTTACTAGGCAGATGGGTGGCGATGTTGTACAAAACACAAAGGCGCTCTATCAGGTGATTTCAGCGGGGGCCGATAACTCAACAGACGCTATTGAGACTTTGACCCAGGCTAACAAGCTCGCTATTGCTGGTGTGACAGATTTAGAAACGGCTGTAACTTCGCTGGCTGGCCCATTGAACGTATATGCCGATTCGAATTTAACGGCGAAAGAGGCTTCAGACGCACTATTGACGGCTGTTAAAGAGGGCATAACAACCATACCGGAACTGTCTGCGGCAATCGGCAGGGTTTCGCCAATCGCTAAGACAGCGGGGCTTACATTCGATGAGTTGACCGCGTCAGTATCGACCATCACGGCGGCGGGAATATCGACCAACGAGGCCGTAACGGGATTAAAAGCGGCTATCAGCGCAATGGTTGCGCCTACCAAGGAAGCCCAGACCGCCATCGAAGAGATGGGAATAAAAATGAGTCAAGCCGACATCACTGGCGGCAATTGGGCTCAGGTTCTTAGGGATATTGGAGAGGCTACGGGCGGCGATGTTGAGAAGTTAAAAGGCTTGCTCGGATCAATGGAGGCTGTGAACGCTGTTATCGCATTGACTGATAATAGTGGGACTAAGTTAAACTCAGTGCTCGAAGAAATGGCAGTCAAAACCGGCGCAACAAACGTTGGTTTTGAGAAGATGACGACAGGCACCGCTAGACTTGGATTTGAGTGGAATAAATTGAAGGCCGCGGCTGACGCCGCCTTAATTACTTTGGGAGAAAGGGCCGCGCCGGTGCTAATTGGTATCATTGATAACTTTGATAAAATCATCGCTGGATTGGTCTTAGCAACCAAGGCTGTTGCATCATTTGCCGCTGGCGCTTTGGGTATGCGAATTATACCCGCAATATTTACGGCCATAGCAGCACAAGCCGCCTTTGCATCAAACACGATTGCCTTAGTAGGCGTTAGGGGCGCGGCCTCGGTGGGTGCAATGAATTTGCTAGCACTAGCAACGACAGGATTAGGCCGAGCAATGGCGCTAGCTGGCGGGCCAATTGGTTTGGTTGTAATTGCGGTTACTTCTTTAGCATTGCGCACTGGAGAAACTGAAAAGCAAGCGAATAGATTATCTACCGCACTCAGCACTCTTGGAGTTTCTGGATTAGACCCGTCTACCGCAAAGACAAAAAAGCTTGCAGACGAAATGCGCAACCTAAACTTGCTGACGGCTGAGAATAATCTAATCTCCCTAAAAACCAGTCTTATAGAAAACGGCAAAGAGTTTGACTTAGCAGCCGCATCATTATCGCGCCTTAATTCTGACCTGAAAAAACTTGAGGACGGAGGCTATGACGCCGCAGCCAAAGCGGTAAGCGATGAAATTAGCGTACTTAGAGATAATATCGACAAGACTCAACAAGTACAGAGGTTGCTTAACATTCAGATAGGCCAAGGCAAGGGCGAAGTGCAAGAGATGAAACTTGCAGTTGCTGGGCTGTCAAAGGTAACGGTTACAGCAAAGACCACAGCCGAACATTTTGGCGAAGCAAGCAGCGATGCGGCTCAGGCTGTATCGGAAATGGCGGTCAGCATTGATGATGCATCCGATAAGTCAAAAGCAGGGACAAAGATTCTCGATAGTTATGTCGGCTCAATTCAAGACCTGATTAAAAAAGGCAAAGAGGCCGCAAATATTTACGGCCAATATAGCAGCGCGGCTGAAACTGTCGACGCTGCAATACTTGAAAATATCAAGTCATCGGAGCGCTATAGCAAGGTGCTAGAAGAATTAAACAAGCGCTATCCAGAGGGTGTACGCGGCAGTAAAGAATACAAAGAGGCGCTAAAAACTCTGGGTCTCGAGACCGAGAAAACCACAACGGTGATGGCTGATTATTGGGAGCGATTCGCTGACGGCGCTTTTGATTCACTTAAGACGTTTACTAAATCTGCATTCACTGACTTTAAATCATTCGGAAGCGATCTCAAGGACTTAGCTAAAAATCTAGTTACGGACTTAATAGCGACATTTGCAAGCAATAAGTTAAAAAGTGTGCTGAAGAACCTATTTAGCGAGTCGACCCCATCGGGTGGAATATTTGACACGCTTAAGGGGCTCTTCGGCGGCGGGAACACCAGCGATGTTGGACCAGTTCAACCCACGACTGGAATGCTTGGCACTGTTGGCACCTCAATAGCAAAGGGGGCTTCGGCGGCATGGGGCGGCGTTACCAAAGCGGCTAGTTTTCTTAAAACTGGAGCTATGAAATTAATCGGCTCTATACCGGTCTGGGGGCAGGCGCTTCTAGGGGCTGCGGCTGTTTATGCGTTATTAGGTAGCGGCGCAAGATCGCCTCAGCAGCTTGGAGAAGACCAATTGGCGGCGGTAGATCAAGCAACCAAAGAAGGCAGAAATACACAGGTAGGTTTAGGCCAAGCGGGTTCAACAGCGGTCTCATTTCTCGGTGGATTTGATGAAAATTCTATTTTCTTCGGTGTCGACTTAGCTAAAGAGCAGCTTCAAAAAGTCGGTGACGTATTCAAACAAATGACTGGGGCCAATCAAGCGTTGGCACTGAAAGATGGCGTTATTAGAATTGAAGACTTTAATCGCAAATTTAGCGAAAACAACGACACTATTGTGGCTCAGCTTAAAGCTTCGATCATTCAAGTTGAACTTGGAATTACCAACTCTGAAAAGAGCATAATATCATCGATTGACGGCAACCTAGTCGAGCTAGATCGCCTCTTTGACGCATCGGCTGGTAATGGTGAGACGGCAGCGGAACGACTCGCAGCGGCTTACTCACAAGCAACTGATAGCAACATTCAAGCGGGTCAAGACTGGGTTAACTCAAGCGGCATCGACGCTGATCGAATAGCGCAAATATTTGGCGATAGTAGTGCCGAAGTTACGGCGGCATTGTTTGGCGTTAGTATGGCTGGCCAAGATGCGTTTGAGCAGCTAGCAAACGGGGCTAACAATCAGATTGATTCTATTGCATCAAGTATCGGCAATCTCGGGGCAGATGCAGATAGAACGCTGCGGCTAATTCAGGGCGGTATTGCTGGAGTTGAAGGCTCGACAGAAGCGGCGGCGCGTCGATTTATTGAGACTCGCAATAATTTAGCGGTTGTTCAGCCTGACAATCAAAATCAGAGAAGTCAAAATAACGGAAATCAATCAACATCTCAGAACGAGAAAGATATATCATCGTTAACTAATGAAGTGAGTCGACTGGTTGACTCACAAACATCAACAAACATTAAGCAACAGCCGATGTACGGCACGTAAGAGAATATGACAGCTAACGAAATACTATCAAGCGGAGCCGCTTTTAACGTAGTCTTCAAGTCCACTTTTGACATTCAAAATACTTTTGGCAGTCAGTTTCAGTCATATACCACCAATGTCATGGGGCAACCCTCTATTAACCGCTCGGTTGATGATTCGCTGGTTTACCTGTCTAATCATACCGTTATCGGACTGTCTCCAATAACAGCAATTTTAGAGCGTCCCTTCATTGAGGAGACTATGCCCGAAGAGTTCCAGTCGGGGCCAAACTACACATCAACCTCGCTCTCAATACGTGTTGATTCTGAGTTCAAGATCAATAAGAAGAGCTTGATTAATAAGCCGTTTGAGCTCTATATAGGCCTAGCAACAGATACATTCTCGGCTTATGCGCTGTGGATTACAGGCAAGACAATCGGCGGTAAAATGACGGGCCCCAATACGCTTAGGCTTGATCTTTCAACAACATCAACGAAAGCGCAGACGCTTTTCCCGACAACTTTATTCAGTGACGGGACTTGCAGCCCTTACATTTTTGGCAGAGTTGATAAGATTACGCCAGTTTTAAGGCCAGATGGTCGGCACCAATTCCATACCGGCGCGGTTGATATTGACGCCGGCACATATCAGGATTACACGCCTAGCATTTCAATAAGCTCAGATGGCGCGTCATATCTTGGTGAGGTAACTTATCAACTTAGATT
>TARA_R110002096_G_scaffold90013_4_pt1 | contig 19274 bp, 17 predicted proteins | sample TARA_R110002096 | Tara Oceans TARA_R110002096 (sample SAMEA4397295) | marine metagenome | biome: Polar Biome; feature: [DCM] deep chlorophyll maximum layer (ENVO:01000326); material: water (ENVO:00002006), including particulate matter (ENVO:01000060) such as... | depth 35 m
CCGACGGCGGCGTCTTTCGCAGGCATATCCGTCAGTGTCTTTGCCTGCTCGACCCATTTGTCGCGGGCGATACGGCCCTTGAATGCCAGCTTGTCATCCAGTTCGGTAATTGCCTTACGGCTCATGCGGGCAATCTGGGCAAAGTGAAAAATACCAATCTGGTTAAGCGTGTTTTCCAGCTTCGGTCCGACGCCTGAAATCCTCTTCAGATCATCCGCTGCACCCTGCGGTTTGGACAACAGCAAGCTGGCCAGATCATTCCTGGCCTTGGCCGCCGCTGGCTTTTTGCGCCTGTTCTTGCGGGTTTTGGCAGCAATGCTTTGTTCTGCACCCGCAGATGGCTGTTTTCTGACAGGTGCGGCTTCGGTCGCTTTCGCGGGCTGCTTTGCGGCCGCAGCCGGCTCAGCCTTAACCGCAGACAGAGATTCGCTGTGCGCCGCGGTAAAGTCGCGGATGCGCGGCGCAATTTCCGAGCGGAAACGCGATCCGTTGAAGACGCCGTAATGACCGACCTTCGGCTGCATGTAATGGGCGCGCATATCGTCCGGCAGATTGGTGCAGATCCGGTGGGCGGCTTCGGTCTGGCCAACGCCGGAAATATCATCGTTCTCGCCTTCAACGGTCATCAGCGCAATGCGGTGAATGGCAGAGGGGTCGACCAGATGGCCGCGATAGGTAAACTCACCCTTGGGCAGAGCGTGTCTGATAAACACCGCATCCACAGTCTGAAGGTAAAACTCGGCCGTCAGATCCATGACCGCCATATATTCATCATAAAATTCAGTGTGCTTGTCGGCAGAATCGCCGTCGCCTTCTACAAGATGGTTGAAGAACTCCTTGTGGGCACTCAGATGGCGGTCGAGATTCATCGACATGAAGCCGGTGAGTTGCAGGAAGCCGGGATAGACCGGGCGCATGAAACCGGGATGCGGGAACGGCACTTTCATCACGGCATTTTGCTCAAACCACTCCAGATCCTTTTCCTCGGCCATCTTGTTGACAGCGGTTGGATTGCTTCTGGTGTCAATCGGACCGCCCATCAGAACCATCGAAGCGGGCAGTGCCGGATGATCCGCCTCATCCATCAGAGCTGCTGCAGCAAGCACCGGGACGGAAGGCTGGCAGACCGCCATGACATGAGCGCCCTTGCCGAGATGCCCAAATATCTGGATCAGATAGTCGATATAATCATCCAGATCGAATCGGCCTTCGTTCAGCGGAACCGCGCGGGCATCAATCCAGTCTGTGACATAGACATCGTAATGGGGCAGCATGGTTTCCACGGTGCCGCGCAGCAAGGTGGCGTAGTGGCCGGACATTGGCGCGACGATGAGCAGTTTTGGCTCTGGCGCAGATGTCTTGCGCCGTGTCGGGTTGGTCCGCTGAAAGTGGACAAGATTGCAAAACGGCCGCGACCAGACGGTTTTCTCGCGGACCGGCACCTCGATGCCATCAATCACGGTGGTCTCGAGACCAAATTCCGGTTTGCCATAGCGCCGCGTGGTGCGCTCGAACAATTCGCAGGCGGCAGAGATATTCTTGCCGAAGGCGCTGTGAGACAACGGGTTGAGCGGGTTGTCGTAATATAATTTGGTGGCGTCTGCGACCGCGCGCAAAGGCGCGAACGCGGCATGACTCATTTCATACCAGTGATAAAAGGGCACTTGGGAAAACCTTGGGTTTCGGGCGAGATCAATCGTCATACTGCAGCGCAATATGGGCCTGATTCCATGATCCGGCAAGACCAATGCAGGGCAAACACGACTAAAGTCTCGAGAAAAGCACTTTCAGGGCAAATTATAAGCCGGCTCAGCAGCAAAATGTTGAAGCCGGCTTCGAATCAGGTTCTGATAGCTTTCAGTTGCTCAAGCCGGGGCATGGACAGAATATTATATCCGCTGTCGGCGAAGTGGATTTCGCCGGTGACGCCGCGTGACAGGTCTGACAGCAGATACAGCGCACTGCCACCGACATCCTCGATGGTGACGTTGCGCTGCAGCGGACAATTCTTTTCCTGGAAATCAAACATCAGACGGGCATCTGCCACACCAGCACCGGCCAGAGTGCGGACAGGGCCTGCGGAAATGGCATTGACGCGAATGCCCTGGGCGCCAAAATCACCCGCCAAATAGCGCACTGATGCTTCCAGCGCCGCTTTGGCGACGCCCATGACGTTGTAATTCGGCATAACCCGGGTCGAACCGCCATAGGTCAGCGTAAGCAGCGCGCCGCCATCGGGCATGATCTCGGCAGCACGGGCGGCAATTTCGGTGAAAGAGAAACAGGAGATCAGCATGGTGCGGGAGAAATTGCTGCGGCTGGTCGCGGCGTATTTGCCTTTCAATTCATTCTTGTCGGAAAAGGCAATGGCGTGAACCAGAAAATCAATGCTGCCCCAACGCTCCTTCAGGGCCTCAAACACGCTGTCAACGCTGGTCAGATCCTCCACATCGCAGGGAATCAGCAGATCGGAACCGACACTTTCCACCAGCGGTTTGACGCGCCGCCCGAACGCTTCTCCCTGATAGGTGAAGGCAAGCTCCGCACCTTCCGCATGCAAGGCTTTTGCAATTCCCCAGGCGATCGAATGATCATTCGCAACACCCATGATAAGTCCACGTTTGCCGCGCATCAATCCGGCTGCCGAACAGGGCATATCTTTTGTTGTCTCAGTCACTTAAGTGCCCCTTACACGTCACGGCGGAAAACAAGAGTAGCGTTGGTGCCACCAAAGCCGAATGAATTGGTCAAAGCAATTCTGACCTCGGTATCCTTGCGCTCACGCAGAATGGGCACGCCTTCAAAATCCGGGTCGAGCTCTGTGATGTGAGCGCTCTCCGCCATGAAACTGTGCTGCATCATCATCAGGCAATAAACCGATTCCTGAACACCGGTGGCCCCCAGTGAGTGGCCGGTGAGCGATTTGGTCGCCGAGATGAAGGGAATATTCTCGCCAAAGACTTCCTTGATGGCGCCGATTTCCTTCTTGTCGCCGACGGGCGTCGAGGTGCCATGGGTGTTGATGTAATCCACAGTTCCCTCGACGGTTGCGAGCGCCTGCTGCATGCACCGCACTGCGCCCTCACCTGATGGTGCCACCATGTCATGGCCGTCGGACGTTGCGCCGTAACCGACAATTTCACCATAGATTTTTGCGCCGCGCGCCTTGGCATGTTCCAGTTCTTCCAGAACCAGGACGCCTGCGCCCCCGGCAATAACAAATCCATCGCGGGTCACGTCATAGGCCCGCGAGGCAGTCGCAGGCGTATCATTGTGTTTGCTGGTCATTGCGCCCATGGCGTCAAACAGGTTCGACATCGACCAGTCGAGATCCTCGCTGCCTCCGGCAAACACAATGTCCTGCTTGCCCGTCTGAATTGTCTCATAGGCATTGCCGATGCAATGATTCGAGGTGGCACAGGCCGAGGAGATGGAATAGTTGACGCCAAGAATTTTATAGGGCGTCGCCAGTGTCGCAGATGCCGTGGAGGACATTGCCTTCGGCACCGCAAACGGGCCGATGCGTTTGGGCGATTTGTTTTCAAGGGTGGTAGCGGCGGCCTCAATGACAGTCTTGGTCGACGGTCCGCCGGAGCCCATGATGATGCCGGTTCGTGGGTTGGAAATGTCACTTTCTTCCAGGCCGGAATCCTCGATGGCTTCCTGCATGGCAACCCAGTTCCAGGCTGATCCCATACCCATGAACCGGGCTGCACGCCGGTCAACCATGGTGAAAGGATCGAGTGTCGGCTTGCCGTAAACCTGGCAGCGAAAGCCAAGTTCGGCATATTCTTCCGAACGGGTGATGCCCGAGCGGGCGGTCTTGAGACTGTCCAGAACTTCGGCTTTGTTATTGCCAATTGAGGACACAATGCCCATGCCTGTAACGACAACGCGTTTCATGGTTCGGCTCCTTCTATCGATCAAAAATGTTGCCTATGTTTCGGTCTGGGCGTCGGTCTGGAACAGGCCGACTCGCAAATCCTTGGTCTGATAGATAGTTTCGCCATCGGCCTTTAGCCAGCCATCAGCGATACCCAATTTCAGACGCGAACGCATGACGCGTTTGATTTCAATGCCATATTCAATGCGTTTGATATCCGGCGTCACCATTCCGGAAAATTTGACTTCACCCACAGACAGGGCGCGGCCACGGCCCGGTTCGCCAAGCCAGCCAAGGTAAAAGCCGAGCAATTGCCACATTGCATCAAGCCCGAGACAGCCGGGCATCACCGGGTCCCCTTCAAAGTGACAGGCGAAGAACCACAGATCCGGATTGATGTCATATTCGGCGCGGATCAGACCCTTGCTATATTCACCTCCCTCTTCGGAAATCGCGGTGATGCGATCGAACATCAGCATCGGCGGCAAAGGCAATTGGGCATTGCCAGGTCCGAAAAGCCGGCCATGACCGCATTCCAGCAAAGCTGCCTTGTCAAATGAAGATGGGCGCGTGATCTGGGGTTCGCCTGAAATCTGTTTATCGCTCACTTAAATTCTTTCTCCGACATGGGGGCCGATGGCATGCAGACACCACCGAAACATTGCAGTCCGTAACACAAGCATGTGGCCACGAAAAGAGCAGTTCGGGTTCAAACTTGGACGCGTGCTGCATTTCGCGGATGCAGCAAAACCTTGCGGTTTGAACGCGCAATGCCTATTGTCGAAAGAGACAAACAGCAAGGATTGAGGCTCCATGGCCGGAACCCAAACACCGCGTCCAGAAATGAAGCACGAGGCGATGAGCGAAACAGGCGTGGTCGATCTGCTGCGTGATCATCATCTGCGCCCCACGCGCCAACGTGTTGCGCTGGCGGAGATGCTGTTTTCCCACGGTCACCGGCATATAAGTGCCGAGGCTTTGCATGAAGAGGCGGACGGCCTCAATATCAAGGTTTCGCTGGCGACGATCTATAATACGCTGCACCAATTCACCAATGCCGGGCTGTTGCGCGCTGTCCCTGTGGATGGCTCAAAAACCTATTTCGATACCAATGTCGCCAATCACCATCATTTCTTCGTCGAAGATGACCAGATGGTGATCGATATTCCGGCGCAGACATTTTCCGTCGGCATGCTTCCAGAACCACCTGAAGGCATGGAAATCACCCGGGTTGAAGTGGTTGTCCGGGTGCGCCGCAAATCCGGATTCAAAGCACGCTAGATTCATCGGCCCCTTGGCGGATAGCGCGGATACCGCTGGAACAGGCTACAGCACATTTCTGATAATGCGGCTGAAAATGCGCGCAGCCGGCTCGATCAGAGCATCGGGAAAATCAAAATCCGGATTGTGCAATTGAGGCTGCTCCGTGCCCGATCCCAGGAAGAACATGGCGGCCTTGCAATGGCGGCCAAACGCGCCGAAATCCTCGGACCAACGCATCGGGGCATCAAGCAGATGGCAGGGGATGTTTTCCGCCTGCACGGCCTCAATCACCATTTGCGTGGCGTCCACATCATTGTCGGATGGCCGGAAAATATCATGATAGCTGACCGAACAGCTCAAACCCGCATCTGCCGCGACAGTCCGGGCCAATTGTTCTGATGCGGTAACCAGCGCCTGCATCCGGTCGCCATTGGCGGTGCGCAAAGTGGTCCAGACTTCTGCCACGCCGGGGGCAACGCCAAAAGCGGCCTCACCAAGAAATGCGTGAACGATTGTGGTCAGAACAAACTCGTCATCAGCGGTGTCGCCTTGGCTCATTGCAGAGATCGCATTCATGAATACCGTCATGGCGGTCATAGGAGAAATGCCGTCCTCCGGTTTGGAAGCGTGCGAGGTTCTGCCCTCGAATCTGACGCGCATCCCGCGTGAGGCGCAATTGAGCGCGCCGCTTTTCAGATACACCTCACCCAGGTTGAAACCGGGTACATTATGCATGGAAAACGCAAAATCGGGTTGAATGCGGGCAAAATCCGGGTCGGCAATTACGGCCTCAGCCCCTGCGCCGATTTCCTCGGCGGGTTGAAACAACAACACGGCCCGGCCGGTTTGCGGCCGCTGTCTGTGCAACAGTATCGCAACCGCACAGACAATTGCCATATGGCCGTCATGACCGCATAAATGGGCTTTCCCGCTGTGCTGTGATCGATACGGCGTGTCAGAAATTTCCACGATGGGAAGCGCGTCCAACTCGCAGCGGATCAGGACAGTCGGACCGGGGTGCCGGCTGTTGTAGATCGCGGCAACGCCATGCCCACCGAGGCCGGTTATGATTTCATCGGGAGGAAAGTCGTTCAGCCAGGCGGCTATGGAACGCGCTGTGTTTGCCTCTTCGCCGGACAATTCCGGAGCCTGATGCAGCGCCTGACGCAACCGCGTCAGCGCCGCCAGGTCAGCCGCCTGCAACATTTCTGTCCTGCTCCCAGTAAAGCTTGAGCCCTTATTCAGTCAATCGAGCCGGAAGCATTTTCCGCGTCATCTTCTTCCGGCGTGACATCCAGTATCCGCGCACGGCTGGTGATGGCCACTTCGGATTTGCAATTCGTCATACAGGCTTCCGTATTATCGAAGATAGGGGTTTCAGGCCTGGGGTCAAAAAAGAAATTTTCCTCATTGGGCAGGCGGATAGAGGTGAAGTTGGCTTTGGAAAGTTCAAAGTCCTCCTTGGTCACCACATCATTCATATACAGCAGATAGGCCGTGATGGCATAGACCTCATCCGGTGTCAGAGATCCGGATTCGCCAAACGGCATGGCGCGATTGATGTAATCATAGACCGTCGACAGATAGGGCCAGTACGAGCCGATGGTCTTGATCGGGCGGTCATTGGTCAAGGTGCCTTGGCCTCCCGCCAGCACCGGCCAGCGGCCGACGCCTTCACCGAATTCACCGTGACAGGCGGCGCAGCGTTCGGAAAAAACCACTTCTCCCTCGGCCACGGTTCCGGAGCCTTCAGGAAGGCCCTGACCATCCGGGCGCACATCAATGTCCCAGGCTGCAATCTCGTCGGTTTCGGCGACACGGCCGAGGCCAAAACCGCCGGCCAGAGCCGAGCCGGCCAGCACCATGACAAGGCCAAAGGCGACAGGGACCTTAAGAGACTTCAACATTTTCCACCTCCCCCGGACCTTTGACATGCCAGGTCTGGATACCATTATTGTGATAGATCGAGTTCACACCGCGAACCGCCCGCAGTTCCGACTTGGTGGGCTGCACATAGCCGGTGGAATCAAGGGCCCGTGATTGCAGCAGCAATGGCTGGCCATCCCAGTCGAAATCGAAATAGAAACGGTGTACGGATTTGTCGAGGCTGGGACCGTCAATCCGGGCGGTCTGCCAATTGCGGCCACCATCAAGGCTGACATCGACACGGGCGATCGTGCCGCGGCCGGACCAGGCAAGCCCGGTCAGCACGGTTTGTCCCTTGTCATGCATCAGCGGTGCCTGTGGCGAGGGATTTGTAATCACGGATTTGGCGTCCATCGCCCAGGTAAAGCGCCGAGCCTGACCGTCCTCCATCAGATCGGTGTATTTCGAGGTTTCCTCACGCTGTTGCCAGGGTGCATCGCCAATTTCAATGCGACGCAGCCATTTTATCCACATATTGCCTTCCCAGCCGGGCACTACCAGCCGAATCGGATATCCCTGTTCGGCTCGCAGTGCCTCGCCATTCATGGCAAAGGCAACGAGGCAGTCATCCATGGCTTTTTCCAGCGGAATCGAGCGCGTCATCAGTGCGCTGTCAGCGCCTTCCGGTAATATCCAGCTGGCTTTGGATTTGACACCGGCCTCATTCAGCAGATCGCGCAACCGCACCCCGGTATACATCACATTGTGCAGCATACCGTGGGTGAACTGGCAGCCATTCAACTGGGCGCCGCGCCATTCCATGCCGGAATTGGCGGCGCATTCCAGAAAATAAATATGGTTCTCACGGGGAAAGCGCTTCAGGTCCTCCATTGTGAAGACCAGTGGTTTTTCGACCATGCCGTGGATCATCAGGCGGTGCTGGGATGGATCTACTTCCGCAATTCCAGCGTGATGGCGTTCAAAACACAGCCCGTTCGGGGTAATGATGCCATCCAGATCGTGCAGCGGCGTGAAATTCACCGACGACACCGGATCTGCGGTCAGCCAGGGAACATTGCGGCGCACGACCTGCGATTCAAATGGAGAAGGCGTTCCGTAGGGACGGGCATCCACCCCTTCGCCGAGATACTGGCTCCACTCCTGGGGCTCCAATATGGCGGCTTCACCGGCGGCAGCGGTTCTCGGCGCGGAAAAAAGCCCAGCCCCGATTGCCAGCGATGATGCAGCTCCTGCGCGCAGAAAACTACGGCGCGACGGAGTTGCGTCAGTGATTGACTGTTGGTCGGCAACAGGTTTGTTCGTCCGGTTTTTCAGCTCTGTCACACCAGGCCCTCCCCTGCCTTACAAGCATTTTTTGTGTGGTTTTTCTCAAACACATCATTACATTCTTTTTTTTGAATGTAAACATTTCAAGACACGACTCCGGTGCGCCGAAACGTCCGGAAAAGTGGATTTCCGCACAAGGGTCTACCTTTTATACGGCAGGTTTTTGACACGGTTCGAGTGTCAACTTCAGCAACCCGACCTTGCGTAATGCGTATCGAATGGCCCGACATTGAAAAATCATCGTCTAGGGTCGGAACTCAATTGACAAAATCGCGGCATCAACACAAAACCACTCAAGCGCAATCTGTTCTGGATGTTTTTCAGCTTCTATGGTCGCATTTCACGCCGCGAATACTGGTGGGCTCAACTCAGCCTTCTGGCGTTTTTGGTGGCAGTGGTGCTCATCATAGAGCGCACTGGTGGCCTGGATGAGCTGGAAGTCTCCACCGCTGCTGTGCTTAGCATTGTGGCGCTGCTGCAGATCATCTGGTTCTTCGGTATATGTGTCGCGTGCACGATATCGGCTGGCCTGGTGGTCTTGCGGTATTGTTGTTTATACCGCTGCTGGGCTTCTTATTCTGGCTCAAAATTGGGTTCAGTAAGGGACAGATGACAGAAAACAGATACGGTCCGCCTCTCAACCAGGCAGGACCTTGATAAGGGTGTGAGATCGCAAATGGCGGATTTCCAGCAATCAGACAAGAACGCGGGATCAAACGGAGTGCTGTGGGCGCTGTTCGGGTTTTCCGGGCGCATCAACCGCGAAGAATACTGGTGGGCCAACGCAGTTCTGCTGGGTATTTCGCTGGTGACGTTCAGAGTGGTGTTTGGCGATTCTGTGGAAATGACTCAGGACGGACAGATGCATTTTCCTGAGTCATTGATGCCATCTTTTTTTCTGGTCCTGCTGGCGTCGCTTTACGTGACCTTTGCCATCTCGGTAAAACGCCTGCACGATCTGGGCTGGCCTGGCATTGTGGCGGCGGTGTTTCTGTTTCCAGCGATCGGTCTGTTCGCATTTATCGTGCTGGGCCTGTTGAAAGGCGAAAAGCAAACTAACAAATATGGACCGGCGCCACCACGATGAGAGTTCAGTTATTCGGCAACAATGCCGCTGTCAGCGGCAAAACACCGTCATCGACCTTTCTTCACCTGGCGCCTGGTGCTAGAGCGTTTCATGGTTACATTGAACCATTTGATCGCTTACCAGCAGGCCAGCAACCGCAATGTCAGACCAAACTGCCGTCAAGATACTTCAGGACCTGATCAAATGCCCGTCCATCACGCCTGCTGAAGGCGGAGCCCTGTCAGTGCTCCAGACGTTGCTGGAACCTGCCGGATTTGATGTATTCCGCCCGCGTTTTGAAGATGCCAACAGTCCTGCGGTTGAAAACCTGTACGCAAGCCTCGGGTCCAATGGTCCTCATTTTGTTTTTGCCGGTCACACGGATGTGGTGCCGCCCGGAAGCCTGTCGGACTGGTCCCATGATCCCTTTGAGGGGAACATTGAAAACGGTATTTTGTACGGGCGCGGTGCCGTGGACATGAAGGGCGGGATCGCCTGTTTTGCGGCGGCGGCACTGGGATATCTTGCAGATCACCCGGACTTCAAAGGCAGAATTTCGTTTCTGATTACCGGCGATGAAGAAGGGCCTGCGGTCAATGGCACTGTCAAGCTGCTGCAATGGTGTGCCGACAAGGGCGTGGTATTTGATCATTGCATCGTCGGCGAGCCAACCAATCCTTCAGTCCTGGGCGATGCCATCAAAGTCGGCCGCCGCGGCTCGATTTCGGCGCGGCTGACGGTGAACGGTGTCCAGGGCCATGTCGCCTATCCGCATCTGTCGGATAATCCGGTGCGCAGCATCACCGGCCTGCTGGCTGCCCTGATGGAGCCGGCGCTGGACAGCGGTAATCAGCGCTTTCAGCCGACCAATCTGGAAATCACCAGTATCGATGCGGGCAACGAAACCTCGAATGTGACGCCAGCCAGTATTTCGGCGCTGTTCAATGTGCGCTTCAACGATGAATGGACGCCTCAGAGCATCGCGGCAGAATTGAGAAGCAGACTGGATCAGGCGGTCAGCGACAATCGCTTCCGCAGTGCTGACAAGGCTCCGATCTCCTATGATCTTGAATTTATCGGAAATCTGTCTGACAGCTTTTTGACCCGTTCCGACACGCTGATCGATGCGCTGAGCGGAGCGGTGCACGCAGTTACCGGGCGCAAGCCGGAGCTGTCCACTGGGGGTGGCACATCGGATGCGCGATTCATCAAGGATTATTGCCCGGTCGTGGAATTCGGGCTTGTCGGCCAGACCATGCATCAGGTTGATGAACGCATTGCAATTGATGATCTGAGCGCTCTGAGTCAGATTTATCGCAAATTTCTGGACGCCTATTTTTCCTGATCCCGCCTCTGGCCTGAAAGGCTGCCACTGATGAGCCCCGCGTTTGAAGAACTTGCCTACACGCCGACCCCGATCGGCGATCTCAGCTTGCGGCGGCGGCGCGATCCGGTGCTGAATGTTGATGTCCTGGAGATCAAGCTGGGCGACGAATTCCTGATGTCGGACCTGTTTACTGTCTCGGAAATCGCGCTGGCTGATCTGGGTCTGGCACAACTGAATGGTGCCAATCTCGACATTGTGGTCGGAGGACTTGGCCTTGGTTACACCGCACAGGCTGTGCTGCGCCATGACAAGGTCAGATGCCTCGTCGTGGTGGAGGCGCTGGATGCCATCATTGACTGGCACCGCTCCAGTCTGCTGCCTCTTGGGCCAGAGTTGACAGGCGACAGCCGCTGCCGTTTTGAACCTGGCGATTTTTTTGCAATGGCGGCTTCGAAAATCGGCTTCGATCCGGCTGCGCCGGGGCGCAGATTTGATGCCATTCTTGTGGATATCGACCATTCACCGGAATTTCTGCTGGATCCGCAAAATGCTGGTTTCTATCAGCCAGACGGCCTGCAAAAGCTGGCGCGGCATCTGAAGCCAGGCGGTGTTTTCGGCCTCTGGTCGAACGATCCGCCCGACGCGGAGTTTACCGCCAGGCTGGCCGGTATTTTTGCCAGCGCTTCAGCCGAACAGGTCAGTTTTCACAATCCGCTGCAGCACAAGGATTTCGTGCAGACTATCTATCTCGCCCGCACCACGGCTTGAACGCCGCCGGTTCAAAGGGCCGATTCAAAGGATCGAATAGATCGCCGAGTTCCCGCCATGTTCGCGAACTTCGACGCTTTCCAGCCAGACCCTTTCATTTGTCTGTTCGGTAAGGAACTGGCTGACGTAATCAAACACATAGTGTGCAGTCGCCTCGCAACCAACTGCCGGCATGACCCGCAAATCGGCGAGACCGGCGGCAGCGAGGCCTTCAAAGACGGGCAGTTGGGGATCATCCTGCGCCACCAGCAAAGTGTGATCAAACATTTGCTTCAGCCACGCCTTGACCGGTTTCAATCCACCGAAATCGAAGCACCAATTGTGCTGGTCCAGTTCATGAGTGGCAAATACGAATCTGAAGGCCAGAGCATAGCCGTGAATTAACTGGCAATGCGAATGAGATGCGCGCCACTGACGAAAACAACAGGAGAGCCCTTCCTGATGGTCGTAGGTTTTCGTCGATCGATAGATTCTGCGCGGCGCGGCATCGGCTGCAACCGCTAGACTCGCGACTGGCGCATTGTGGTTCATGACACTCTACCCTTATCCACGAGACAGCACTCCAGCGCAACTCAGCGGCACGCTGGAGCCTGCTTGCGAAACATGTGCTAACGGCTCAGTTGCTCCAGCGCCCGGCATTCGTCAAGAAATTCTGACCGCAGAGTCGAGTCGCTTTTCATATCACCGTGATAAAACGCATTCACCATCCGGCCGTCCTGCGAAGCGCGCACGCCGCGATGGGTCTTGCACATATGCACGGCACTGATACGGATGGCCAGACCCTTCGGATTGGTCTGGGCGACGAGATAGTCACCGATCTGCTGGACCAGTTCTTCCTGAATCTGTAATCGTGAGCTGAAATATTCGACGATTCGGTCATATTTGGACAGGCCGATTATCTCGCCATCGGAACTGGGCACGACACCGATAAAGGCATGGCCGTAAATTGGCATCATATGATGGGCGCATGTGGATCGCACAGCGATCGGACCGGTAACGATCAGCTGTTCATAACGGTTAGCGTTATCGAAACACGTAATGGCAGGTGGCGCTGTATAGCGGCCATGCAGCAGGTCATCGACCAGCATCTTGGCAACTCTTTCCGGGGTGTCACGGGTATTGTGATCGTTTTTATGGTCGATATGAAGAATATCGAACAATTCCCGCATTTTTTCAGCAGCACGCAACTTCATCTCCATGCGCTCGGCGTCGCCAATTTCACCGAGAGCCTCATTGCACAGATGAGCCAGTTTCAAATCTTTCGGTTGAACGTTCACAAGGTCATCCTCACAACTCCGATACTGAAACGGATATAAATACGCAGCGAACGCCGCATTAACGAAATACTACAGAATTAGTTAACTTAAAATTAACCGACTACTTAACCCACACGTCATAATTTACCTGTTGTTATTTCCTGCGTCTTACAAATTTTGATTAATATTGTGATTTACAGGAGTTGTAATATGTGGGGCCAGTTAATCTCGAATTTAACACGTGTCGCTGTTATTGGGGTTGCCTTGGGGTGGGCCGCGCATATGGCAAATGCCGAATCGATTGCGGCTCCCAAGGGAAAGCCCATCCTGACTATTTCCGGCAAAATCAAGCATACAAACAGTCAGGACCGTGCCGAATTTGACAGAGACATGCTCGAAGCGCTGGAACAAGTCGTGGTGAAGACAAAAACCCCTTGGGATGATGACGTCGTCACCTTCGAAGGCGTGGCCATGGACGAGTTGATGCAACTCGTCGGGGCTGATGGAATGAACGTTCAGGCCGTCGCGTTGAATGATTATACGACGCAAATTCCGATGTCGGATTTTGCCATGCACAAGGTCATTCTGGCAATCAAGAAGAATGGCGAATACATGCCGGTTCGCGACAAGGGACCATTGTTCATCATTTATCCTTATGACAGCAAACCCGAACTCCAGAGCCAGATCTATTATGGCCGATCTGCCTGGCAACTCTCGACCATCGTGGTCGAATAGAGCCTCTGGGTGCAGCGGTCAGAAGGCTTAGGGTCAATGATGTCTTTACGTAGTATGAAGTTTTGGCTGGTGGCGATCGTCAGTTGTTTCGTACTGGCGACCGCGTACATCTCCATTTTGACATTTGAACGCCAGGCGGCACTGCAAAAGGTTTCGCGCTACAACACCGCCTGGTATGTCAGTCAGTCGGTGTCTGAATTTTTGCGGCTTGAACAACGTCTTACCGCTCTGAACGTGGAGGGAAGCGGCGTTGATCTTGAGGAAGTGCGGCTTCGGTTTGATATCCTGATCGGCCGACTTGAGACATTGCAAAGCGGTGCAGCCGGAGATTTCCTGAAGCAGGATTCCGCACGGCTGGCTGTTATCAGAGATCTGACGGAAAGCATGAACGTCGTCGAAGGCCTGTTCAGTGAGGCTCCGGCAAGCGGGACCGCCATAGATGCGCTTGAATTGCTGTCTTCCTTTGAAAGACCGTTGTTATCGTTGGCATCTGCGGCAAATCATTTTGGCGCAAAAATGGTGGCGAAAGACCAGCAGGAACTGATTCAACTTCAGGTCCTGTTTTCCGCGCTTGCGGGTGGACTGATACTCTGCGGAATCGTTCTCATCGTTCTGCTGTTGAGGCACAACACCATGCTCGGCAACGCGCAGGGCAACCTGAGACGTCTGGCTGAAGATCTGCACGGAACCTCAGCCGAACTTCAACTCAGCAACAGTCATTTTGATGCAGCTTTGAATAACATATCTCAAGGTCTTTGCATGATCGACTCAAATGGCCGTCTTATTGTCTGCAATGAACGTTTCCTTGAGTTATTCGGCATCCCGAGAGAGTATTTTTTGCCCGGGGAAGTGATACACGATATTAAAATCGGTACAGGCAAGCGGGAAAATTTCCAGGCATTTCTGCATATCTATGATCACCAGCGCCAGATAGCGCAACAGCGCCGTAGTATCTCTTTTGTGCTGGAGCACGACGATGGAAGAGCATTTCTGATCTCGCACCAACCGCTCGACGCCGGTGGCTGGGTTGCGACCTATGAAGACATTACCGACCGTCGCCAGACGGAACGCAAGCTGGCCTATATGGCGCATTATGATGCGCTGACGGGACTGGTCAATCGCCACTTGCTGCAGGACAAACTCTCCGATCTGTTGAGCCACAATGCGACGCCTGCCATTCCGGTCGCATTTTTCTCGCTGGATCTCGATCTGTTCAAGGAAGTCAATGACACTCTGGGACATGACATCGGTGACAAATTGCTTGGCCACGTGGCAGACCGCCTGATTGACTGCGCTACAAATACCGACGTGGTGGCACGTATGGGCGGCGACGAATTCGCCATATTGCGCGATATTTCATCCGGCATATATGACCATGAATTGTTTGCTGCCACCATCCTGGAGGCGATCAGCCAACCCTATCAAATTGACGGTCAGGAAATCGTCATTGGCGGCAGCATCGGTATTGCCCTGTCTGACGGATCGGCAGATCCGGAGCAGTTGCTCAAGCATGCTGATCTGGCTTTGTATCGTTCCAAAGCGACTGGAAAGGGCGCCTATTGTCTGTTTCAGACCGAGATGGACCTTGAGCTTCAAGCACGAAAAACCATGGAAAAGGATTTGCGGCGGGCGCTCGCGGAAGACCAATTTGAAGTCTTCTATCAACCCATCGTCAATATCCATGACGAGGAAATCTGCGGTTTTGAGGCATTGGTGCGCTGGAACCATCCCCACCGCGGATATATTCCTCCGGTCGAGTTCATTCCGGTGGCTGAAGACATTGGTCTCATCAACCCGATTTCAGAGCTTGTCCTTGCACGCTCCTGCGCTCTGGCAGCGAAATGGCCAAACAACATCAGCTTGGCAGTCAATCTATCGGCCATCCAGTTCCGGTCCGTCACATTGGTGAATACCATTTCCGAGGCTCTTGCGACCTCCGGCCTCGCCGCATCCCGCCTGGAGCTGGAAATAACCGAATCGATCCTGTTGATGGAAAGTGAACAGACACTGGCGATTTTGCATCAATTACGGGATCTTGGGGTGCGCATAGCTATGGATGATTTCGGAACGGGCTATTCATCCCTCAGCTATCTCGCTCGCTTTCCGTTCGACAAGATCAAGATTGACAAGAGTTTCGTTCGCGATTTGAACACGCGGGCTGACAGCCGGTCGATCATCAAGCTGATCGCCGGGCTGGGCCGTAGTCTTGATATATGCACAACAGCTGAAGGTGTAGAAACCGAAGAGCAATTCATGGAATTGCGTGCGGCCGGCTGTACGGAAGTGCAAGGCTACTATTTCGCAATGCCAAAGCCAGCTTCGGAACTGGGTTATACACTGTCGGAAAGCCGTCACGATATTCAGTGCCATCGCGTCGCATAGGTCAGAATCTGGAGACAAGACATCGGCTGAGCTTTCCAGCTTACAACTGCCTGGTAGGAATTATCCGCCAAGTGAGGGCTGGTAACGTCACTTTACCGCAGCAGATTTTATTTGCAGCCAACTCCAAAGTCGCGATCGCCTGACAGCACGATCTCAGATGTTTTCTTGCGAGTGCCATAGTCAACCTGCTGCAGATACAAACCCCAGGGCGGAGCGACCGGACCACAAGCGCGCCGGTTTCTGGCGTCCAGTGCGGCCTGCAGGTCTTCGGCCGCCCAGCGCCCCTCACCTACCAGTTTCAGAGACCCGGCAAAGGACCGGATCTGGTTGTGCAGAAACGACAGAGCCGAGACGCGGATATGGACTTCAACACCCACTGTCTCGACCGTGATCTGGTCGAGCGTCTTGACCGGGCTTTTTGCCTGGCAGTCGGTAGCGCGAAAGGTTGTGAAGTCGTGATGGCCGGCCAGCCTTTGCGCCGCGTCATGCATGGCCACGGCATCCAGCGGCCTTGGCACCCACCAGACACGGCCCCGGTTCAAGATGCTGGGTGCTCTGCGGCTTTGAATGCGGTACAGATAGTGGCGCCACACGGCGGAAAACCGTGCGTCAAAATCATCTTCCACCCGGGCTGCTGCGAGAATGGCGATCTGTTCGCGTTTCAGATGAAAGTTCAAAGCATCGCGGACCTTGTCGGCCGTGTGAGCCACCGACAAATCAAGATGGGCCACCTGGGCCAGAGCATGAACCCCGGCATCGGTGCGCCCGGCACCACGAATGACCGGTTCTTCACCACAAAACTTGTGAACTGCTTCTTCCAGGCTGGCCTGAATTGAAGACCTGCCAGGCTGGCGCTGCCAGCCGGAATAGCCCGCGCCATCATATTCGATTGTAAGCTTATAGCGGGGCATATTCTATAGAAGGACCGCGCCCTTGCCGATCGGCGCTCCATTGAGAAATTCTTCCGCACTCATGGGTTTCTTGCCAGCCCGTTGAACCTGCTCCAGACGGACAGCGCCGCTGCCGCAGGCAATGGTCAGCTGATTGTCAAGAATTTCGCCCGGCACGCCATCACCTTCCATCTTTGTGCTGCGCAGAATTTTCAAACGTTCTTTCTGGTCTCCTGCTTCAAATTCGCACCAGGCACCGGGAAATGGGGAAATGCCGCGAATATGGTTGTGGACGTCTTTGGCGTTACGGCTCCATTTGATGCGGGTTTCATATTTTGAAATCTTGTTGGCATAGGTGACGCCGGTTTTCTTCTGTTCGGTCAGCGTTAGCGCCTTCGTCTCCAATTGCTCCAGAGCTTCCAGAATCAGGTCGCTGCCGAGGATGGACAATTGATCATGCAGATCGCCAGCCGTGGTGTTCGGATCAATCGGTACGATTTCCTCCATGGCGATTGGCCCGGTATCCAACCCCTCATCCATTTTCATGACGGCAACAGCGGTTTCCGTGTCACCGGTCATCAATGCCCGCTGGATCGGAGCGGCTCCCCGCCAGCGCGGCAGTCTGGAGGCGTGCAGATTGAGACAGCCATGTTTGGGTGCCAGCAGAATATGCTTTGGCAGCAACTGGCCGTAAGCCACCACAACGGCTACATCCGCCTTATGGCTCTTGAATATCGACTGAGCAATGCTGTCCTTCAGGGTTGTTGGTGTGTGCACCGGGATCTGGAACGATTCGGCCATCTTGTGCACCGGTGATTTGCGCGACTCCATGCCGCGATCGGCTTTACGCGGCGGCTGCGTGTAGCAGGCCACGACCTGATGGCCCGCTCCCACGATCTGCATGAGAGCGGCAACCGCGAAGTCCGGCGTGCCCATAAAAACTACGCGCAAAGGCATTTTGAAGAATCCCTGGTTTCCAACCCGTCAGGCGGATTTCTGTTTCAGCGCCTTGGTGAATTTCTTCACCACCCGGTCGCGCTTCAATTTGGAGATATAATCGATAAACAGCACACCGTTGAGATGGTCAACCTCGTGCTGCACACAGGTGGCCATTAATCCGTCCACCTCCAGCTCCTGCTGCTGGCCGGTGCGGTCGTAAAACTGGACCCGGCAGGCGCTGGGCCGCGTCACTTCTTCAAAATATTCCGGAATCGACAGGCAGCCTTCCTCGTAGACCGAGGTCTCCTCCGAGGTCCAGACGATTTGGGGGTTGATCAGGAAAACCGGGTTTTTCGGCTCTTCATCGCGCGAGCAGTCAATTGTGATCACGCGTTTCGGCACGCCGATCTGGATCGCAGCGAGGCCGATGCCGGGAGCCTCATACATGGTCTCCAGCATATTTTCCAACAGGGTCTGCAGGTCATCGCCGAAATCATCAACCGGCTCAGAGATCCTGCGCAGCTGATCATCCGGCAAGAAGACCAGATTCTGAACTGCCATAGTCTTGTCCTTTTACTCTCGCAGACGAGATAAGGAATTGTGGCAGTCGGGTCAATGCAGTTTGCCCCAAGGCGCTGCGAATCAGATATGAAAAGTCATGCTTGATCCTGTTTTTCAATTTGGCGACATCATTGTTCTCGGTCGCGATCTGCTGTTTGCCGGGCTTGCGGCCTTGCTGCTGTTCGGCTGGCTGCTACTGCGCGCCATGCGCACATCGCGAATGCAGCAGATGAAAGTGCTTGAAGAAGCCCAGCGCCGCGCCCAGGAGCTGGAATCGCGACTGCAGGATATGTCGCGCACCCAAGGTGAAATCACCGGACAGGTCCGCACCATGTCGGACGTGCTGTCAAACCGGCAGAGCGAGTTAATGCGTGCGGTCAATGAACGGCTCGATGGAATGGGCCAGCGTCTCAACAGCTCGGTCAGCGAAAGCAGCAAGGGCACACAGGAAAGCCTGTCGAAACTGCAGGAACGGCTGGCGGTGATTGACCGGGCGCAGACCAACATCACCGAATTGTCCGGCCAGGTGGTGCAATTGCAGCAGGTTCTGGCCAACAAGCAGACGCGCGGTGCCTTTGGCCAGATGCGGATGGAAACGATCATCGCTGACGGACTTCCAACCGGAGCCTATTCGTTTCAATCGTCCCTGTCCAACAACACCAAGCCCGATTGTCTGGTTTTCATGCCGAATGATTCACCCAGTCTGGTGATCGATGCCAAATTTCCGCTGGAAGCCTATAATATGCTGCAGGAGACGGCAGACTTGCCGGCGCAGAAAGAAGCCACAGCGCGCTTCAAGCGCGATGTGGATGTGCATATCCGGGCGATCGCCGAGAAATACTTCATCAAGGGCGAAACCCAGGACACGGCCTTTATGTTCGTGCCGTCAGAATCGGTGTTTGCCGCCATCCATGAGCAATTTGAAGACCTGGTGAAACGCGCGCACCGCTCACGGGTCATGATTGTCTCACCATCGCTGCTGATGCTGTCG
>TARA_R110002096_G_scaffold110501_2_pt1 | contig 19214 bp, 23 predicted proteins | sample TARA_R110002096 | Tara Oceans TARA_R110002096 (sample SAMEA4397295) | marine metagenome | biome: Polar Biome; feature: [DCM] deep chlorophyll maximum layer (ENVO:01000326); material: water (ENVO:00002006), including particulate matter (ENVO:01000060) such as... | depth 35 m
GTTTACAATGCAGTAGTAGAATTTATTAAACATCAAACCAATGCCACATTTAATAACACAAAACACTAAACTTAAGAAGACCAGTAAGATTACTGGGATGAGGGTATACAATTTTGGTATACCTGCGTTCCAAGACGAAGAAGGTAAACGAACCTGTCCTTTTGCTGGTGCTTGTGCTAAGTTCTGCTATGCACAGAAAGGTGCATATGTATGGAGTAACGTATCACCCGCCTTTCAATTCAGATATCTAGCAACTAAGTGCGATTCATTTGTAGACAAGATGACCGCAGAAATAGTCAAGAAACGAGTGGATATACTTAGGGTGCATGACTCTGGAGATTACTACTCTAACGAATACATAGATAAGTGGATGCATATTGCAAAGGCTTTACCTCATGTAAGGTTCTACTCTTACACTAAGTCTATCCCTCTATTCTTAGATAGAGATATACCTAGCAACTTCGACATTATATTCAGCGAAGGCGGCACTCGTGATAATCTAATAGATTACGATAAGCATAGACACGCTAGGATATTCAATGACTACGATGCTATGGATCATGAAGGGTACGTTAATGCTATGGACTCAGATCTTATGGCTACAAAATGGTTTAATCAATCACACAAAGTGGGGTTAGTAATGCACTAAAATAAAATAAATTATGAGCGAACAAACAGAAAAGAAAAATCCGCTAGATCTATTCACAAAGGATCAAGTGAAGTCCCTACTCAAAGGGCATAGCAAAAAAGAACTGCTGGAGAAAGCAGTTGTGTGGGAGTTAATAGCTAATGAATACAAGCAAAAGCTTGATGAGTTAAATACAGATGAATCATGAGAGAAGTAAACTTTGAACTATATTGTGACGTAGAAGCTACGCTAGTATACTACGCAGTACAATATCCCGAAGGACTTGGGATAGACTTAGACCATGTATACTATGGGTATGGTAAAAACAAACATGAGATGGGTTTCTTGTTGGAAAACAAAAACTTTAGCGAACACATGCAAGAGTTAGCTAATGAAGACTTTCATGATCATGCTTAATCCCTTTAGAAACCTATCAACATCCGAGCTTGTTTGTGCATACGAAATGTATAGCGAGATGCGTGACGATGAGGCTGTTGCATGGGTAACAGAATCGTTTTGTAGTAAAGCAAAGATTTATGTAGACTTCGGTAACTAAATGGTTATGAAGTATATACCTAGATTTAATAGCGAGGCTATATTCTATATGCTTGTGGTAGTTTTTTGGATAATAGTACTAGCACATATAGGATAACATATAGGTCAGAACGCTGACCGCAGTGAGTGTCCAGGATGCACGTAAGGGAGGTGATGTTCCCCGATAATGGCTATGTTCCATTGTGCGGACTGCTTTGATTTGGTTAGCAGGAGGGTTCGAGTCCCTCCACTCACACTAATTTAATTAAATAAATACATTATGGAAATTAGAAATTTCAAAACACACGAAAGTAAAAACTATGACATGTTTAAGTTTCTCGATACAAACAGAGAGCCTAATCAAAAAATTATTAACGGATTACTTAAAAGCGTTAAACAGATAGGTGTTCAGATACCTATAATTGTTAATGAAGAGAAATACATTGTTGATGGACAGCACAGATTTTGGGCTTTGAGGCAACTTGGATATGTAGTCCCATACATTGTAAGTAAAGCTTGGAAAAACGATCAGCATACAATAGCTATAAATAACACTGGCTGTAAGTGGACGGCTATGGATTTCGCAAACTATGCATCTGAAAGCGGATGTCTTGACGTTCAAGAAGCAATAAAGATTGCTAAGGGTTGGAGAAAAGACTCTAAAAATAAATTAAGTTTAATCAGTGGTTTAGAAATTCTAATGGAGGGCAGATCACACAATGGTTTGTTATCAAAACTAAAAAATATGACATACAAAATGGACTACAAATCAGGATCGGAAGTTTTTGATACCCTTATTGTTATGAACGAACATCCAATGAAATCAAGTCCCTTTACTCAGAAAATAACTAGATCTATTAAGGCGTTACACCACGACAAAAATGGGTTAAACAATGATGCAATCAATCTGATGTGTCAAAAGAACTATATACAAAATTATAGCAAAGAGAATGATCAATTAGAATACTTTAAAGACATATATAGCGATGCTTTAAGTAAGGTTACACACAATAAAAAAAAAATTAAATAGCAAACATGACAATACTAATACCAATAGCACTGCTATATATAGTAGGGGCTATCTATTTAACATATCAGTGCAACAAGAACGATAATTAATTCACATGGACTACACAAAAATTACAAGTAAAGTTGATGCACAAAAAGTCATGAATTGTTTTCACTCTACCCTTTTACGTGAAGACAATAAACAATTGGCTATACACTTTGCAGAGATCAAAAAAAACATACTTAAAATAGAACAATACAGATGGTGGTAACGCAGCAAACAAAAAACTCCTTACATACATTAACAGCATACAGGTATAACGGTCTGTGGGTTTTTGATGATGAGGACAGACAATTAGTAAAAGAACCTTTCGTGGCTGGTGCAGACATTATGTTTGATGTCATGAGTGGGTATGATAAAGATGACACAATTAGCGAATGCACGGTAGTGTTTTCTGAAAATCCTATACCTAAATACAATGCACATGTAGTACATGTGGAGGATCTCGGAGAAGAGATGGGTGACACATATGTAGTAGAGAAGCTAGACGGATGCGATGAGCTTTATGGATTTGAATTTTGGTTATGCCCCGCATTGTTAAAATTCTTTCCATCTGCACCGAGAGAAGTATACGTATTAAAAACAAAATCAAAATGAGTAAAGAACACATTACATATCCCTCTAGGCAATTAAAGCCTGAGCACCTTGATGCCTTGCATTTAATTAAATCGTTTGTCCAAAGCTATGAGGATAGAAACATTTACTATAGACCAGAGATTTTGGATCCTTTTTATGAATCATGCAAAAACTATGGATTTTAATTCACAAAACTTGCAACTCAAGTTAATAACATATATATTTGTAAACCCTAATTTAATTTAATACATGTCAAACTATAAATTTAAGACCACGAACATCCGTGGTAAGCAGTACGTCGAAGTAAACGAGCGTATTAAGTTCTTCCGCCAAGAGGAAGAGTACAAGAACTGGACTATCTCAACTGAATTCACAGCGTTGGACTCGGAGATGTGTGTATGTAAAGCTATTATTGCTGACACAGCTCAGCGTGTAATATCGGTAGGTCATGCACATGAGGAGAGATCTTCTAGTCATATCAATAAGACAAGCTATGTAGAGAACTGTGAAACATCAGCTATAGGTAGAGCCCTTGCTATGATGGGTATTGGTATTGACACTTCTATTGCGTCAGCAAATGAGGTGACGGATGCCATTGCTAAACAAGAGTCTAGCTCACTATCATCAAAACCTGCAGAGCAATCAGCTCCAGTAGAAAACATTATGGATAAAGCAATAGCTTATATAAAGTCCGCTACAGATAAGCAGAAAGCCTTTAAGCAGATCACCTCAAAGTATGGGGAACAGCTTACGGAGAAGCAAATCACAGGGATTAAGAAGTTTGTACGATAATACACCCGTTGAGCTTCGTGATACACTTTGGTGGTTTAATTACACGAAAGAGCAAGGCGGTGTAAAGTATTTAGTCGAAAACAGATTCAAAGGACGTTTTCATGAAAGCACTTGCTCCGATAAAACTTACAGATCTGAATTAACCAGGTACAGGAATATGGAAAAGCTTGTAAGATGGAATGTAGACCTATCTAATGAAATAACTAGTAGTGTGTACTTAATCACAACAAGCAGTGGAAATCAAGCATACCTTTCTGCAAGATCCATGAAAATAAGAAAGAAAGGAAGTAAAGACTGGATGAAACCAAGACAAAAAATTTTAAGGCAGATGATAAAAGATTCAGCAAATGTGCAAGACATATAAACGTAGCGTAGTACCTCATGCATCTAAATTTATTTTAATAGAATTAGATGACATGGAAGTTAAACGTATAGATGATTTCTGTGAGCGTGTAATCGAACATAAAGAAAAGGAATCACACTATAAGCGTGACTATAGGTCTATGCATAAAAGATTCTATACTGGAACAGCTGGTGAGTTAGCTTTAGAAAAATTGCTTGATACGCAGGGCATTGTGAACTGGACCGTTGGAGTATCCAAGAACTATAACACCCCCGACCTAGCAGACGTAGGTATAGATGTAGGAGTGAAGACTGTAAACTTTGGAGTGTTTCCTCTTGTAAGGAAAGAAAGCACGCATCCTGAAATCATATGTATGCTATGGAAAAAGAAATGGGTGTACATATGTGGAATAGCCTCGGTAGATACACTAAACAAATATCAAGACGATGAACTCATTATGGATGAACGTCTTAGATCTAGAGGTGTTAAATCTGGATTCTATGGATTCATAGGTCTTGAACAATTTAAAAATATAAACGAATTAAAAGAAATAACAAATGACTTTAAGAGAACAATTAACAGATAAAGTAGGCAAAGGTCATCTATCGTACTCCTCTATTAAGTATGCACTAGGAGATATGCGTTTATGGGAAATGTATATGAGAGGGCAACTAAAAAGAGAATCATACGCCTTAAGCTTTGGAAGTTTATATGACATGCTTTTGTTTGAGCGTGAGAAGGCTATGAATACTTACATGATATTAGATCCTAATAAAGTATTAGAAAACTGTAGCGAGAAAACTATAGCTTCTAAGAAGCCTCAACTCACCTCTGACTACAAGGAGCAAAAGGCTATGTTAGTTAAGGATCACGAAGAGAATGGCGGTATAGTGTGCTCGCCTGAAGATTGGGAGATGGCTAATGACATGATACAGAGGCTAGAAGACTGCGGTCTTTTAGGTAGCCACTTAACAGGTGAGTATCAAGTTGAGTTCAATGAAGAGATTGATGGCGTACCCGTTAAGGGGTTCCTTGATTGTTTGGGTGATGGATTTATCACGGACAGCAAAAGTGCACGTAGCGTAAGTAAGTTTCGCTATGACATCAACAGCTGGAGCTATGACATTCAGGCTTACATATATACCAAGGTGTTCGGTATTAAGGATTACTATTGGGTTGTTCAAGAAAAAACTTTCCCTTACTACCCTGCTCTTGTAAAGTGCTCAGAAGAGACTTTATTTAAGGGTGAAATGAAGTTTGCTGAAGCTGTCGGTAATATAAAAGAATGGCTGAAGGACGAAACTCCAACCAATGAGAGTTATGCGGAGTTTATTGTTTAGAATTGTAAAAGCAAATTGTTTGCTTTCAATTATATATTTAATTTATAAATTATTTTAATCATGAGTGATACTAAGTATGATTCAGTACTCGTAGGGTACGCAGAAGAGCCTCGTTTTTACGAGGGACAACTTTCTAGCTGGTCAGTGTCTTTTAAGGACAGTGATCTCAAGGAAATGATCGACAAATACGCAACTAAGCGTGACAGCGAAGGTAAGGGTGGAAACATCTACCTGAAGATGTTTATGTCAAAGAACGGCAAAGCATGCTGTTCAGTTTGGGATCCAAATAGTGAAGCAGCTAAAGAAAAGCGTGCTGAGAAGCAAGCTAAGGCTGAAGCTGTAACAGATGACATGCCCTTCTAAGAAGGCTTCTATCTACTATATGAACGCTCGATTTGCTTTTAAGAAAAATAAAAGTATTTCTGAGCGTTCATCGTGGATAGTATCCATATATGATAATGCTACAGATATAATGGAGCATGATAAAAGAACTGTTTCTCGCTTAATAAGAGAAGCTTATGGCAAGAACAGCAAAGCCAAAAACAAACATATTATTATAAGAGAAATAACAAATAAGATTTTTCTTAACTACTCAAACTTAAGTATAGATGAACACCAAAGACAAAATAAAACAAAAATGTAAGCAGATCGAAACTTTACTGTTAGAGAAGAATAAAGCATATGGGGATTCAGCTTTGAACCCTGCGGGTATATTTTCTAAGTTAAAAGCTAGTGAGGCTATTAAGATTAGGCTTGATGACAAGCTTAAAAGAATACAAAATGTTGGTGTCAATGATGAGACCGAAGACACACTTATGGATTGTGCTGGCTACATGATCCTACTAATGATTGCAAAAGATAATGAAGGTAACAATATTCAAGACAGTAAAGCATATAAAGAGTCCGTTTCATGTGGACATGTCAACAGCACTTCGACGCATCAAGGAGGGCAAGTCAAAGTCACTTATCAAGAAGATTAGAGAAGGTGATAAATTAAAAAAACAAGACCTCCCTATTGTTTGTTTTAGTGGAGAATTTTCAACTAGAAATGATGACGCTCTATTTGAGCACTCAGGATACATAATCCTGGACTTTGATCACGTAGATGTAGGTGCTGCAAAAACAGCTATAGCTACAGATGAATACGTTTATTCCTGCTGGACCTCTCCAAGCGGAGACGGTATAAAAGCATTGGTTCAAATAACGAACCCCGAAAGACATAGAGATCATTTTAGAGCGTTAAGGACTTACTTTCAAAAGCAATATTGCTTAGAGATAGATGAGTCTGGCATCAACGAATCTCGTGCTTGCTTTGAGTCTTATGATCCTGACATAATAATTAAGGATGAATCAAGAAAATTTGGTGCGTTCTCAAGCGAGATGGCAGAGGCACAAGTCCCTGTTAACGAGACTTATAAGTACACCGACTATATGAAGCTCAATCTAGCTGCACGCATGATACGCAATGCTGAGGATGGCGAGAAGCATCATGTTTTAATAAAAGCATCAAAGCTATGCGGAGGATACATATCTGCTGGTAGAATGGAGGAAGAGGAAGCTGTCCGAGTACTACTCAGGGAGATTCACAAGAGGGATATAGACTCTGAGGAGTCTGCTAAGACCGCTATACGTGATGGAATTGAGCAAGGTAAGAACATGCCTATTAGAGATGTTATTGAAAGCGAGAAGTCAGTCAAGAGGGATATGCTTATTAATGATGGGGATATGTCTTTTATATCGTCTGATGACGAAGACTTTAGATGGATAGATGACTACTCTCAAGGTAAAGTTGAAATAGGATTAGATACTGGCGATCTACTGCTAGATGAATACTTTAGGTACAAGAGAGAGTTTGTGATCATAAACGGACATTCTAATGTAGGTAAAACAACTACAGCATTGTACCTTATAGCTAACGCAGTAATAAGGCATGGTTGGAAATGGATTATATACTCTTCGGAGAATAGGACTGCCTCAGTAAAGATGCAGTTAATGCAATTTGCTAAAGATAAAAAGATTGAAGACATGACCTACGCTGAACGTAAACATGCGTATAAGTGGGTTAAGGATCACTTTACTATTATAAATAACAATCAGGTGTACAGTTATTCTGATTTAATCTTATTTATAGAGAAGATACAGAATCAAACAGAGATAGACGCTGTGTTTATTGACCCATACAATAGCCTTAAAATAGAAATTAACGCTTCAAGGATTAGTTCACATGAATACCACTACGAAGCTGCTAGTGAGTTCCTTACGTATGCTAAAACAAATAATGTAGCTGTGTGGTTAAACATGCACGCAGTTACTGAAGCACAGCGACGTAAAGGTGATGATGGTCTTCCTATAGCCCCATACGCTGAGGACACAGAGGGAGGAGGTAAGTTTGTTAACAGAGCAGACTGCTTCTTAACGCTTCATCGAAAGATTCAAGCAGCAGACCATAGTATACGTAAGATGAGTGAGTTGCATGTTCGTAAAGTTCGAGAAACGGAAACTGGTGGTCAACCTACACCTATAGAGGATCCGTTTAGAATGGTAATGAATCTGTCACACACTGGATTTAACTGTTGGCTGTCAAGAAATCCTCTTTTTAAGCCTATTGATTACCAGGCAGTTAAACAATCCCCTCTTAACTTTGCAGAATTTAAACTGTAAAATGCTTGACTCATATGTAATCTTGGGTGTAACTTCGTTTTAACGAAAGAGCAACTAATGAAAAGGAATAAAAGAAAAGGGACACGCAAGTCCAAAAAAAAACATCTAGGGAAATTTGCTTCTGCGATAGAGAAGTACTGTTCTGATAGGCTGCGTGAATCTGGGATACCCTTTACATACGAGTCAAAAGAGTTTCTCCTTATGGATAAGTTTAGGTTTGAGAATAAGTATTTTAAGATGACTGCTAAGCGTAAGGATATGTCTGATAGGAGCAATAGTATTCAACAGCCTATAAGATATACACCAGATTTTGTGTGTAAAGATCACTCTTGGATCATTGAGACCAAAGGGTATTTACCTTCTCATCATGACTTCCCAATGAGATGGAAAATATTTTTAAAGCACATCATGGATAATGATCTAAATTATGACGTATATTTAGCAAAGAATCGACAACAAGTTGATCAGGCTATATCTGAAATAAAAAAATCCATGAGTAATGAGTAATGAAATAGTAAGTCAGACGTACTTTGATGCTTGTGAAAGGATTCACAGGGCGACTGACATGCTTTATGAATCATTACACAACGAAGAAGGAACTCAAGCTGTCCGTGACTATGAAGAGGTTTTGTCTAACATAAAATCTTTTAGAGAGTGGGCAAACAATGAAATAGATCTCATCAGAGAGATGTGTAAAGAATCAGACCAATACCCCTTTTAGCTATAAAACAATAGCTTTAATAAATTTAAATTAAAATGAAAAGAAAAGAAGTTGTCTCGCTAGCAGCGGAACGAGCTTGTAATGCCTTAGGTTTTAAGCCAGGCAAGAGTAGAATACATAGGACTGTGCAGAAAAGAATGGCTATAGCTATGGCGATGAACCCATACTGTGACCAGTATGAAATAGGTGAAGTTCTTCATAGGCACAGATCTTGCATTTATCATTACTTAAAAAATCACGATAATTATATGGAACATTGGGATGGCTACAAAGAAATGTACCATATAGCTCAAATAGCTGTTACGGATGTTCTTGCTAACTTTGACGTTAAGGAAAAAATAGCTTTACTTGAAGGTCAAATAACGAAGCTAGTGTTAGCTAGAGATGAGATTAAAAAGCAGTTTGAAGAGGCTACCTCTTAATTGAGTAACCTTGTTTGCGTTTTTTCTTTGTTGCATAACCACCCTTTTTAAATAGAGCCCCCTCTGGTCTAGCTTGGATCCTCTCTATAACAGGATTAGGAAATGATGGAATTCCAGCACCGTTATCAATACTTTGAGGCAACCCATACTCCTTAAGATAAGAGTCAACTTTATTTTTGATCTTCTGCATCTCTGGGTTTGTTCTGTAATGATCTATAACCTTTCCGTCAGGACCTCTTTTACCAGCATTGAATAGTCTTTCAGTCTCCGCCTGCGTCAATCCAAACATAGGCTGTCTAGATGCAGCCTCTCCACCCATACGATTTAATGGTCGATATTCCATTGCTCCTACAACTTTACCTCTTCTTTTGAGGAACTTAAGCATCATATCGTAAGAATCTGTACTAAATGTAGACTGAAATCTGTCTCCTACCATTATATTATCCGTAACAGCTTGAATAAGTTCAGCTGTTTCTCTCCTGCTGCTACCTGGCTCAACCTGCAAGCTTAAATCCCATACATCTGGTTTATCTAAACTTCTATTAAGTTTAGCCCCGTATACGCTAGCAGCATCATTCTCATCAAATATAGTTTGTTGATATGTTACTTCATCAAACGATCTTGACGGGTCTGTAACTAATTCATACTTACCTACATTAGATCTTAATGTTGGTCGAACTGGAGTTGATATTCTGTTCTGAATGCTGCCAATCTGTTGATCTAGTGCGAACAATTCATCTTCATCAAAATCACCACTAAAAAAAGCCTCCTCCCTCATTTCTTCTAAGTTGTCAAGGACTCTTTGTTTGGTTTTTGGATCTGCAGATATTATATCATCAGGAACTATACTGTTAATGTCGACTTGTGGGTCTGATAAATTTTTAAATAATTTATCTACGCCAGGGATATCTTTAATCTTCTTAGCAACTTGCTTACCAACCCCCGATATTACGTTAGGAATAAGCAACCCACCTACAGCCCATGCACTTGCTTCAGCAGGAGTCATTTCCTGACCACTATACATATCCCTGCCAGTAAAAGCAGAGTAAGGTATGTTAGCAAAATCCAAGACTTCACCAACCCCAGGAACCATACTTGCACCAGTAAGAACTTGTCCAGGTGTTACCTCAGACAGCCTCTGACTATCTGCACGTAAGTTTGCACCCTGTTCAAAGATGTTAGATTGCGACGGGCTGTAACTTGTAAGCCTGTCTTCTGGAACTTCTGGAACATCAAGATCAAGTATATTTGGGTATTGACTTGCAAGGGCCTGCAAAACCTTTAAAGCTTCTTGATCTGCCTTTGTCTTAACCCTAAATCCAGAAAGTTTTGGGTCTGCAGTAGCTTCGTTATGTCCAGGGATGTGTGGCAATGTTACTTCTTGTTCTTTTTCTCTATAGTTCTACCAGCAAAGTATGCACCGAATGCTGTAAGCATTAGTAGCTCCAACAAAGATACGTAAGAGTCCTTTACTGTAAAGGCTACGTTGTCCATGCTATCAATCATCATAGTGATCATAAACATCGCCATAAGGCATATAAGAGTTACTGGGCGTATAAGTTTAGCCAGCTTAACATCGCTACCCATATCTGCTTTCCAACGCTCTGTGACGTTCTCCTGAAAGCGTACCTCTGCATCGATCATCTGTTTAGCTTCTTCAGAGTCAACACTATCATCACTATCGATAAGATTCTTTACAATACCTAACCCACCGCTATCTGGAAGTAAGTCTCCTACTACTCCAAGAACCTGTGGTGCTTTGCTTGCCAACCAAGCCCCTAGCTTAGTGTCTTTTATTTTCTTTTTATCGCTCATTTTTTTGTTTTTCTAATCGTTTTTTATTTTCTTCCTGAATTTTTTTTCTTTCTGAATCCGTATAAAAGAAGTCTGTGTATTTTCCCTCTACCATTTGATATCTAAATTGAGCTTTTCTGTCTTTAGTCATGCCTCTTGCTGCTATATCGGTTATAATATCAGCAGCTTCAGCAGGATCCAATCCAACACCATCTTTGCTAGTTAAATTTATAATAGCTGAATAATACTCATGCATTTCTTTAGCTATTTCTTCATATTTCTCAAGTTTAACCTCAAGAAATTCTTCTTCACTTAACTCTCTATATTCTGGAGCACTACGAAGAGCTGCTATATTATCAAGCCTACTTACAGTATCGTAGGCCCTATACTTTATGGCTTTACTAAGAGGTAGTTTATATTCTGTTGTACCTGTAAGTACTTCAAACAAACTTCCAAAATCTTTTGAGCTTCTTGTAATAGTACCATAGATGTTAGTAAATTCAAAGTAATCCATAATCTCATTTCTTACCCTGCTGATTGTTCCAGGCTCTAAAGCTTGATAAAAAGCATCAGCCCAACTGCCTGCATTAGCCGCATCTGAACGCTCAGGATTAAAGTATTTACCTTCGCCGCTAACTACATCACCCCTTATGTCTAAAAGAAGCTTAGCCATTATATCCTCACCTGCAAATGGACTTAACTGTTGGTAGAAAGCCTCCCGTAGTGCATCTCTAGGGTCTCCCATTTTTAACTCACCAGTTTCTGGATCAAGAGTTACTATCTCATTTATAAACTTTGTTATAGTGCTTTCTACGTTTCCTAACCCATCAGTTGACCCTAAGTCTTGAACTATCAAATGAGGTTCCCCATCAATCATGTCTACATTTATAACGGTTTGATCTGGATCAACCCAAGGAGCCATAAATTGACCTGCATCTCTTCTAAACTGTTCATCCCTTTCTACGCCTACTCCTCCACCCATAATATAAGCTGGGATAGCTGCAACCCCACCTATACCCCCTATACCTAGAGTTGCTTTTCCAGCACCTTTAAGACCTACATATGTGCCTAGACCAGCAAGTCTTTTCATACCTATAGCCTTTACTTTAGGGTTTGTACTTGTTAATTCTTGTGCTATCTGCATAGATATGTTATAAGAAACTCTTATTTGTTCAGCCTGGAATGCTACGAAAGTAGCCGTAAAAGGATTTGCAGCAAAATCTTGAGCCACCTTAGGCACTCTATCGTATGTAGGATAAGTGTTTCTTACTAAATCTGAAACATAGGTTTTAAGTTCTGCTGATTGCTCTGGATTTAACTCAGATTGATCTACTCCAAATAAAGCTTCGGACATTCTAGCCAACTCTTGCTCATACGCAAATATCTTAAACAAGTTGTCCGTAGCACCGTATATACCGCTTGCAAAATCTACACCCTTTTTTAAAAATCCTTTTTTATTGTCGTTTCTTATTACACCCTCCGTGTAATCCTCTTTTGCCCCTTCTGCAAGAATGTTTCTAATCTCGCCAAGTGCAGTATCATTGCTTATTAATCCGTTGCTAATATATTCTTGAATTTTAGCATTAAGCTGATCGTCAGACATAGAGCTCATACTATTGGATAAAGCTTGAATTGCTGGGCCAAACTCGGTTATATCCGTATGGCCATTAGCGAGCATGAAAGATATATTACCTTCAAAGTTTCTTAGATGAACCCTTACATCGCCAACTGTGTTTGACCATTTAGCAGTAGCTACACCTTTTTTCCAAAGAGCAAATAAAGCATTTGCGTTTTTTTGCTGTTTATAACCATCTAAAGCAGCAGCAACTTCTTTAGTGGTACTTAAGCCGCCTAAAATATCGTAAGTCTTGCTTCCTGCAGCAGCTATCTCAACATCAAATCCTTTTGGCTTCGTGCTGTCATTTTTATCAAAAAGCCAAACCCCTAGACCAGCCTCTCTAATAGCCTGTTGAAACTGAACATTAGCTAAAAGACCAGCTTGATTTACTACAGTAGAAGAAAATCTTTCCATAGGCCCAGTTAACTCTCCAAATAAAGCTCTTAACTCAACGGGCAAATCTTGCTTTCTTTTTAATTTAGATTTATCTGCTGCACCTATTTTAGATGTATTATGCCAGCCCTCCATATCGCTAGCACTTAACATAGATTCAATTTCTGCAAATGCTATAGCTTCTAAAACCTGCTCATCAGTTCTTTTTAAACCTAAGTCCTTAGATCTTTTTATTTCATCTTGATGTAGTTTAGTACCTCTTATCTCATTCATAAGATAGTTTCTAGCACGATTTTTTGCTTGATCGCTAACTGTTTCTTTCCAGTTGGTACCCTCAAAAAGAGCGTAAGCTCTTGTTACATAAGAGCCTAAATTGCTCTTTATATTTTCTAGCGTTCCAAAATCTATGGATTCTCCTTCTGTAAAGTTTTTTACATTTCCTTTTCTTGTTTCGGTAAATATCACTTCACCTGACTCAGGATCAGATATTTCTATATCCACAGTTCCTGGCTCCTTTCCTGGCTTTACACTCTTTATTGTACCAGTTTCTGGTGTTATCATTCCAGAGTCTATTAAAGCTTGGCTAAGAGCATCTATTTCATTCCTCATGCCTACAGCTAAGTCTTCTGCTTGCTGGCTATAACCCTGTAGTTCTTTTGGAAGTTTTTTACCATCAAGAATAGTATTGATGATTTGATCTACTAAAACCTTGTCTTTACCGTCTTTAACTTCTGATTTTACTAACGATTCGTATTTTTGATTAGTAGCTTGTAAACCGTAAGCACTAGACTTTATTGCACCAAGCCTTTTATCATTCGCCTTGTAAGCAGATATAGGCATGTAACCTCTTGCTAATCTAAAATACCTATCACCTTGATCGATAATCTCTCTAAATATAGATCTAGAAAATCCTGTTTTGCCTAAGTAAATACCTTCTCTTTTTAACCCATCTAAACGTATCTGCTTAAGTCTAGCTTCAAGTGCTTCAGGAGTTTCTATTGGAGTAGGTTCTATAGGATCTAAAGATTCTGGTGCACCCTCAGGCTGAGAAGTCTCCCCAGAGGGGTTCACAGGAGGCTGTACCGCAACAGGTTCGGCTCCATCTGTAGCTTCACTTTCTGTTGTTTCTAACTTAGTGGGATCAATATATTTTTCTGCAATCTCACCCAGACGTTTATCTATTTTTTTTACTCTATTCTGATTAAACACCATAGGGCTACCTGCCAACTGCCTCCTTAATGTTTCTAATTGTATAACTTCAGCCCTATCTAATTCAGACATACTAGAAGGTAAGTCCGACTCTATCTCCAATCTAGTTTGAGTTCTATCGTAATATTTCTGAAATTCTGGATCGTTAGCTATCTTTATGTTTAGGGCGTTAAGTTCTTCAGGACTTTTAGCGTTTTTTACTTTTTCGTATACAGATCTCCTATCTAGCTTGTGACCATTTATAGTGTGTGACGCTGGATTAGCAATTGTACCAGCTAGAGTAAATGGAGCTCCACCAACACCTGGAAGTAAACCCTCCATGTAAGCTTCAAATTTATCTACTTTTCCAGTAGTTACGATTTGTGCTGTCGCTTCCCCAACAAAACCTGTAACACCCTCACCCACTATAGTTGCCCCTGTAAGTCGACGGAAATTACCGCTTTTAGCAACATATTTAGATCCCCAATCACCTAGTAGTTTAGCACCTATTAAGTCTATACCAGCTATAATACCACCTCTAGTAGCAGATTTTACTCTAATTCTTTGTAAAGCTTCAGGATCTTGAAGCACAGATCTTACGTTTTCTATATTAAACTCTCTGTCGCCAAGCTCTTCTTGCATGAACTCATTAAAAGAAAGCCCTGTTTCTAGTATACCTGCAGCTACCCCATACCCATACTTAGAAGCTCTAGCGGCAGCTCCTGCACCTGCGGCAGCTTTAACTGGAACAGGACCAGGAGTCAACCCTGCTACCACGCTAAAAGAACCCCCTGTAATAGCAGTAAATCCTGCTATAGATTCTGGATTAGCCATAGCCAATTGAGAAGTCATAAATTGCTGTATAGCAGCTCCTGGATTATTTTTCAATCCTATAAGCATACCCCAAAACCCACCACCATTTTCTACAAAATCATTCTGTACAGCCATCATCTCATCCTGGCCAGGCATATTTTGAAGGTTGTTTGTGTCAGATATATAAGTTTCTATAAGCCTATCTGTAGCATCGCCGCCAGCAAAAAGCATATCCATTCCTGAAGATAAAGACTCACGCTGTAAAGAAGCAGCTTCAGCAGCTGGATAAATCCTAGTAGCGTCACCAATAAACTGATCAGCACTTTGCAGTGCTCCGTAAGCTTCACCTAACCAATGATAAGCACTGTTTACTTGTTTGGTAAGCCAATTGGGTGCTGCACCGTCTTCGTTTATAACAGCACCTATCTCCCCAGGCATGTTTGGACCATCAACAGAGCTGGGTACGATTTGACTAGTAGGACCTAAATCCTCATCTATTATAAGTCTATTTCTAGCACTTAAGGCAAATGGTGTTAAAGAGCTGTCTGGAAAATTCTCAGGGTCCCGAAGCATATTCTCAAGAGCTATGTCACTTGTAGGAGCACCTGAGCTTATTTTTAATTTTTCAGAAGGATCTAAACTAGATATGTAGTCGGCATATATATTGTCTGCAACTCTAACTACAGGTAAATCCGAAGAACCACTCTCTTCTTCTTGAGGCTGAACTCCAGGCTGCACAGGCTCCGTATCTTCCTGCACCAAAACTGAGGGAGATGGAGAAACTTCGGTTTCTTCTTTTTTTTTTACGCCTACTAGAATAGAAAAATCTTCTATCGTCCTCTCTTCGGAATACCCATTAGCTTTAAGGTGATTAAAATTATCCGTTAAAACTTCTTCATTTGTAGAAAGCAATAATTTAAAATCGTCTATAGATTTACCATACCCTTGAGATACCGCTCTATTAAATAAGTCTTCTATTACTTCTGGCTCCATAGTTTATAATTTACTGTAATCTATTTCAGGAGTTGAGGGCTGTAAGGCAGGGGTTGTTTTTTGTCCTCTAAACTCCCCGTTAAAAAACATTTCTAATGTTACACCAGGATATTCTGCGTTAATATTTTTCTCTAGTTGATTTAAAAGCCTTGCGTTTTCATTGCCTTCGCCACCAAGCTCTAAAAATACTGGAGGATTTTTTGTACCCCCATCATAAGAAACCAAACCAACAACTTTTCTGCCTTGAATATCTCGATAAATCTCTATCTCCTCTACCTTAAGCTCTATGAATTCGGGGATGTCTCCCCTCATGTCTCTAGCAGGGTTTCCTGTCCTAGGTCCAGCTAGTTCAGGATTAGGGATTCTTAAAACTTCATCACCACCAGTTCTTAGTCCTCCTAAGCTGTATGTTTCTACCTCTCCAGCATAATCGTCTAATATAATCTCTCCAGTAGCACCATTTACGATACTCATAGCGTCACGAGGCTGATATATATTATAGCTACCACCTATGCGTGACTTCGATTTTTCAAAAGTTTTAGCGGATCTAGCAATATCTGGATCTTCTTTCTTTTCCGTTACAGCTCCGTCAATGAAAAAATTCTGCACATCTGTTGATGCCATGATTTGATCAAACCTTGATCGTGCATCTGGACCTATCATCTCTGGTGTTTGACTCACCCATGCGTTGAGATCATCCTCAGTTAACCTACGCTCTTCTTCTGGCTTATCCATCTCAAAGTTGTATACGGTCCATCTAGCGTCTACGCCTCTTTGCTCTGGATCTCTAAGTAATGTTTCTGTAATGAACGATCTAGCGGTGTCAGAGTTTCTGTCTACGTTAGCTTTTGGATCAACTGCCTTAACCTCAGATCTAATATATCTAGCATAATCTCCTGAAGGTTTAGAAGGCCTGACAGTTCTGTATGCATCCTCTGGGTACATGTTTTGATACTCCCCGAAGTACGCAACCTCTTGAAGAGGTACGTTTTGAGTGGCATTACCCTGTCTGTCAAAATTATTAGCTACTGTAATAAATGCGTTATTATCTTTTCTGTCAACCGTAAAGTAACTTGTCCAAGCCCCACTTGTAGGATCCATAAATGTTGATACATCTTCAGGATTGATTCCTGCCCATCCATAGTTAGCGTGATGATTATTAGAATCGTCTAAAATGTCTAACTCTTCTGTAGAAATTATTGTTTGATAGCTTGCTCCTGATTCACCAAACCTTTGTCTAGCTGCTTCAGACTCCAAAAGCTCCCTTCTGTCTGCAACTACATCATTATATCGCTCGCCTTCAAGAGCAATCATTTGATCATGCAGAGAATTTAAAAATTTTTGAGAGTCAACTAAATCTACTTCTCCCTTTGAAATAGCTTGTACTTCACCTTCAGCATAGTCATTAAACATGTTTATAAAAGCAGCAGGTATACCTTCCTTGTTTATCTTTAAACTACCAGCAAGATCTTTTAATCTTTTTAGCTCTTTTGCTCTTTCTGCCGATGAAGCTGCTAAAGCTTGATCACGCTGAGACTGAATTTGAGCATTCCTAAACATAGCTTCAGATAAACCTTCAGCACCCCTAAGGTACTTCTCCATTCCTGGACCTCTATAGATCATTGCCCCTGGACTTGAATCTGCCATTATGCTATACTTTCTGCTTGAAACTGAGGCTTGCTATACACTCCGTAGACAGCCTCATAAACTTTCTTTAACTCTTCGTCAGTAGGATTGTCTGAATTTGCTACCTCGCTAAAGGCTTTAAGCATGCTATCCTCTTGCTCTCCGTTGGTTACAGTAATAGCACCTCCTTCTTCTACGGTGTGCTTCTCACCGCCAGTGCTTCTAGCTACAATTTCTCCAGACTCTGAATCTACAATATCAAACTCTTGCTTGTCGTGGTCCTCTGGGCCTGGCGTGGTGAAGCTGTCGCCTTCGCTGAGTAGTTGAGCTATAGTTCCTCCCATTGCTTTGTTAGATATATAACCTCCTTCTTTTTCAGTTGGTATTCCTCCACCTCCAGTTGGAATACCTAAAAAATCTCCTTCTGATCCACCAGCCAAGTAAGCAGTATACATGTCCATAGGCATATTATACATAGCTGCTTGAGCTGCTCTTTTAGATTCTCCTGCAGCTTGATATGCTGCGTCAGCTCCTACTATATCTGCTTGAGCTATATTGCCGTATATGTCTCTAGTGGCCATTTTATCAGCCAGTACAGGTGCTTGTGATTGTAATATCTGTTGTGCTGTTTGCAGACCCCTTTGTTGTTCTGATAAGCCTAATTGATTAACAGCTCTAGGAAGAACTCCTGCTGCGGCTCTAGGGTCCATGTTCCTAGCCTGAGATAAAGCTCTAGTAAATCCTGTTTCTTGGGCCTCTCTAGCCTGGTCTGCAGCTTGCTCTACTAGGGCTTTGCTCTGCTGCATTTGATCAAGAAGAGCTTGAGGCACCTCTCTGTTGGCTCCAAGTCTATCAAAAGCATCCTCCCTTAACGCCTGTGCGTCTCTTTCCCTTCGCCTAGCATCTTTCTTAGCCTTGTTTTGTCCTATCAGCTGCATCCCAGCCGCAATAACTGCTGGCCAGCTAGCATAACTTACACCTTCCATCCCAGGAGACTGATAGGTAATTAAATCATAAAAAAATTCTAGTATAAACATTGTTACAAATTTAATAAATTATCGCTTACGCCCGCTAGTCTTAGTGCTTTTTGTTGTAGCAGCCTTTTTAGGTAGTCTATCGTGATCGTATTGAGTGGGCTCATACTCGATATTTAACGAATATAACTCAAAGTTGTCGCTGCCTAAAGTAACTATAGCGTCAGCATATTGTCCTTTTGGTGAGTCTCCACTAGTAGAAGCTGGAGTCATAGCGTACAAAACATAGGTGTTTGCATCGAAATCAAGCTCTTGATCTGGATGTAAAGTTGGTGCATACAGGTTGCTATTTTCATTAAACTCAACATAAATCCTGTTGCCCTTTTTAAAAGAATTATTGTTGTCGAAATACAAGCTCCCTAAAGTTAAGTAGTCATCAAAATCTACATCATTTACAAAGCCAGGGTTAAGCTCAAACAAACCTAGTGCCCCGTTTACAACCTGCACAGTACCGTCATCAAGAGTTTCTGTTACCTCAGTGTTAGCTAAAGCAGGGGTGTAACCATCTCCAGTTCTTTGGAAAACCTCTGATATTGTGTTTCCGTTATTGCTAATAGAAAGAAATAACTTAGCGTCTCCAGACGCAGGTATTGGATTGTTAGAAGTAAAAGCAGATATTGATATCTCGTGAAGACTGCTTCCCTCTAGATTTGGTATGTAGTTGGGCTC
>TARA_R110002096_G_scaffold120749_4_pt1 | contig 19194 bp, 23 predicted proteins | sample TARA_R110002096 | Tara Oceans TARA_R110002096 (sample SAMEA4397295) | marine metagenome | biome: Polar Biome; feature: [DCM] deep chlorophyll maximum layer (ENVO:01000326); material: water (ENVO:00002006), including particulate matter (ENVO:01000060) such as... | depth 35 m
TATCGTGAAATATGGTTGCCAAAATGCCCGCGAATATGATGAGTGGCAAAGTGAATAGGGTAGCAGATAGCAGTAGAAACAATGTGCCCATAAAGAAGGTTGTGACCACCTTCAACGCTGTTGATGTTTCCAAGGACGTATCAATGCCCATTGTGAATATGATGCCCATTAAAACGGCGGCGACCAGTATTCCGACAATCCATGACTTTAGTAACAATCGGATAACGCGGTTGAATTTGGATGGTGTGGCGATGGGGGTATTCATCTTAGCGGCGGCGACCACCACGTCGCGCACCCTTCACCATTGGGGCGCGTTCGGGCAGGATCAACATCCGTTCGCGGCGTTCATCCGCACTCATGCGTGACCACGCCGCAATTTCGTCGCTTGTGCGGTAACAACCCATGCAGAAACCACTGTCTGAATGGATAATGCACAGCTTTACACAGGGGCTTTCGACTTGTTCGCGTTTCCAAACTTCGTCCATTACGTCAGGTTTCCAATGCGATCCAATGCACCTTGCAGGATATAGCTTGCGGCGACGTGGTCAATGGCGACGGCACGTTTGGCGCGGCTCATGTCCGCCTCTAGCATCGCACGTTCTGCCGCAACGCTGGATAATCGCTCGTCCCAGTAACCGACGGGCAAGTCACAACGCGCGGCCAAGTTGCGTGCAAATGCACGGGTTGCTTGGCAACGCGGCCCTTCTGATCCGTCCATGTTCATGGGCAATCCCAAAACTATTCCACCTGCGTTCGTACTTGTGATGATCACATCCAATGCATCTGCGTCCAGACCAAATTTCGTACGTTTGATGGTTTCGCGCGGTGTTGCAATCGACCACAATGTGTCTGAAACCGCCACGCCGATGGTTTTGGTGCCTAAATCCAGTCCAAGGATGGATTTATATTTTGGCAATGCGCCCGCGAATTCAATGAAATCGTCGTAATAGCTCAATTAGAAACCTTTGCGTCCTGCGCCGCCCTGCGCAAAGTTGCCAATGCACTTGGTTTCCCCGCGAACACGTCCTGAGACTCGTTCCAAATCGCTGATGCGCGGCCAGTTTCACCCAAAACACCCAATGCGCGGATTAAACGCGCCCACTCTTCAGGTGAGCCGCCCTCGGTGCCCAAACGTTCACTTAGACCATTCACCATAGTGCGGATCATGTCGGTGCGTTCCGAATTCGACAGATCGCCTGCCGCCGCGATCTGATCTGCTGTCGGACCAGGTAAGGTTGTGATGCCTGCCAATCGCGCCACTTCGTTAATTTGATCGGCAATCAGAGGCAACCACGGTGCATCCGATGGCCCCTCGGCCAACAGGCCAGACCAAAGGTTATACGCCACATCCGCGCGGCCGTTTTGGATCAATGCCAGACCCGAATAATACCGCGCACGGCCATCGGTTGGATCTGCTTTTAATGTCTGGCTTAATGCCAATTCCGCCTCTGGCGAAACATAGCCGTTTGCGGCGAAAATCATCACCTCGGCAAAATCAGAATAATCTTTGGCTGTTGCGGCATCGGTGATTATTTCCATAAACTTGGATTGGGCAATGCGCGAGGCGCTGTAATTGCCCAAACGGAATTCATGTAATGCCAACAAGCGTAAACCCTGTTCGTCATTTGGTTTTTGTTCCAAAGCCAAACGCAATTGTGCAACCAGATCGATATATTCGGGTGCTGCAGTGATTTCGACTTGGCCAACGCGCTCTTCTGCTTCTTGCTGGTTGGGGCGATTTGCGCGCGCTTGTTTCATTTCGGCCAATCGCGCGGCCAATGGGTGATCTGGCATTCCTGGTTGCCCAAGTGAAGCATAGCCGCCAATGCCGCCACCCAATATTGCAACGCCGATCAATACCGCCAAAACGATGTTGGCGGTTGGGGGTGCAATTGCGCCGCCAGTTTCATTTTTTGCACGTTTATCCGCACCCAAGATACGCCGCGAGATTTCCAACCGTGCGGCGGTTGCATCCGCTTCGCTTAAGACACCACGTGAAAGATCGCTTTCCACTTCGGTCAATTGATCCTTGTACAGCGCCATATCTTTGGCTGCGGCACCAATATCCACATCACGTGCCGCCAAAATGGGGCGCGAAATCGCGATAATTGCAACGATACTGGCAATAACGCCGATGATCCAAATCATAATACATTCCTCTTCGCGCAATAACTATCGCTGGTTGCCCCGAAAGTGTAGCGATAAATGTGTCGCACCCTGTCACTTTACTTTGATTAAATATCTAATACGGCGCCGCAAATTGCGCAAATGTCGCGATTTACCATTCGATTGCCGCTGGACTCCTTGGCTAATATCGCGAAATTGGCGAGAAGGCTTCATTCGCTTGTTAAAGGTAATCCCACATGAAACGTTATTCCGCTTTTGCCATCGCTAAAAATGCACTGAGTTATCATCAGGGCTGGGAACGTGCGTGGGCCAAACCTGAGATGAAAAAAGAATACGATGTTGTGATCGTGGGCGCGGGTGGTCATGGATTGGCGACAGCATATTATTTGGGCAAGAATTTTGGCATCACCAATGTGGCGATCGTTGAAAAAGGATGGCTTGGTGGCGGGAACACGGGGCGTAATACGACGATTATTCGCTCGAACTATTTACAAGATCCATCCGCCGCGATTTACGAAAAAGCCCGTTCACTGTATGAAACGATGTCACAGGATTTGAATTACAACGTCATGTTCAGCCCGCGCGGTGTGATGATGTTGGCACAAACCGAGGCGGAAATTCGTGGGTATCAGCGCACGGCCTTTGCGAATAAATTGCAGGGTGTGAAAACGGAATATATTGGCCCGCAAAAGGTCAAGGAATTATGCCCGATTATCGAATTGGCCGGCCCGCGTTACCCTGTTTTGGGTGCGCTGTGGCAATCACGTGCGGGAACCGCGCGTCACGACGCGGTGGCGTGGGGATATGCGCGGGCGTGTTCCGACATGGGGATGCATATTTTTCAACAATGCGAAGTGACTGCAGTGACACAGGCGCGTGGCCAAGTGACGGGTGTGAAAACATCCAAGGGTGATATTAAGTGTAAGAAGCTGGGCATTTTGGTTGCGGGGAATTCGGGGCATTTGGCCGATATGGCGGGGTTCCGTTTGCCGATGGAATCAGTGGCATTGCAGGCGTTGGTATCAGAGCCGATCAAGCCGTGCATGGATGTGGTGGTTATGGCCAACACGGTGCACGGATACATGTCGCAATCGGATAAGGGCGAAATGGTTATTGGTGGCGGTACGGACGGGTTTAACAACTATACCCAACGTGGATCGTTTCATCATCTTGAGGAAACCGTACGGGCGTTGATTGAAACATTCCCGATGGTCAGTCGGTTGAAAATGTTGCGCCATTGGGGCGGTATTGTGGATGTGACGGGTGATCGTTCACCGATCATTTCGAAAACACCGCTTAAGGGCTGTTTCATTAATGGCGGCTGGGGCACGGGTGGGTTTAAAGCCATTCCGGGGTCTGGTTGGGCGATGGCGGAATTGATGGCCAAGGATGAGCAAACAGGATTAGCCGCGGAGTTTGGTTTGAACCGTTTCCAAGAAGGTCGATTTATCGACGAAAGCGTAGCAGCAGGAGTAGCACACTAATGAGAAAACTCATTCATACAGCAGCCGTTGTCGCGCTGAGCATCACAACGCCAGCATTTGCCCAAAGCCAATCGATGGAAATCTTTGAAACTATGGGCGAGACCCAAATCACGAAGGTTGAAGCATCCAAAGTGTGTTGGGCAACCATCAACACCGTGTCCAAAAACGGTGCGCCGTCATTTTTCGCGACGTATAAATTGAAAGATGGTGATCGGTGGCAGGTGACAGGGCATACAGGCGTTAAGATGGCGCAAGCGGACGATATTTTGACCATTCGATTTGACGGCGAACCGTTCACCGTGCGCCAATTGCAAATCGTGAACAACACGTTCCCATTGCCATTGACCGAAGACACCGATTTGAAGGATTTTGATGCGGGCGTTGCGACGGGCACAAGCGTTAGTTTTGATCTGTTGCGCCTAAAGGACAGCATCGTGGTCGATCTGGAAACATTGCGCACAGCCAAAGCATCGATTGATCGCTGCTTGGAGACAATCGAACCATGACACAAAACACAATTTTTCGCGCATTTATGATAGGTGCAACATGCTGAGCTTAACATGCCCAAATTGCGGGATTACCGCTGATGAAACGGATCTGCACTGTGATGGTCAGGCCCATATTGAACGCCACGGTGCGGGGGCGAATGATGATGATTTGGAAACATATCTGTTCATGCGCAACAACCCAAAGGGTGTGCATTTCGAACGCTGGCGTCATGTGTACGGCTGTGGCAAATGGTTTCACGCCGCGCGTTGTACAATGACGTTAGAGGTGTTCGGGACATATTCCGCACAGACATTCACCCCGCCCAAGGCCTTGATTAACAAGATCAAGAAAAAGCGCCCCGAATTTGAAGGTTTTGCGAAATGAGCACAAGATTAGCCACAGGTGGACGCCTGATTAATCGCGCCAAAGCGGTTGAATTTTCATTCGATGGCAAACGCCTGTCTGGGTTTGAGGGCGACACATTGGCGTCGGCGTTATTGGCAAACGGTGAAACATTGGTGGGACGATCATTTAAATACCACCGTCCACGTGGCATCGTGGCATCAGGCCCCGAAGAACCCAACGCATTGGTCGGTTTGGGCGAGGGTGGCAAATTCGAGCCAAACCAACGTGCCACAACCACCGAAGTGTTCAACGGGTTGACCGCCAAAAGCCAAAACGCATGGCCGTCACTGCAATTCGATGTCGGTGGTGTAAATCGCATCATGAGTCGCGTTTTTCCAGCTGGTTTTTATTACAAAACATTCATGTACCCGCGGTTCGCGTGGAAACATCTGTTTGAACCGATCATTCGCAAAGCGGCGGGTTTGGGCGCGGCACCATCGGGTGTTGATGCGGATAAATACGAATATTTTTACGCGCATGTTGACGTATTGATCGTTGGCGGCGGCACGTCTGGTTTGGCGGCTGCCCTAGAGGCTGGTCGTTCGGGTGCCAAGGTTTTGGTGTTGGAGCAAACCAACACATGGGGCGGTCGCGCACCTGTGGATGGGGTTATGATTGACGGCGTCAGCGCCGCCGATTGGATTGCAGATGCTGTCGAAGAATTGTCGCGTATGGAGAACGTCACCTTGCACACGCGCATGATGGGTGCAGGGGTTTACGATCACGGCTGGGCGACGGGTTATCAACGTCTGACGGATCATGCACCTGAAATTGGCGGTCCTCGCCATCGGTTGTGGCGCATTCGTGCCAAACGGATTGTGACAATGACAGGCGCGATTGAACGTCCAATATCATTTGCGGGCAACGATGTTCCCGGTGTGATGTTGGCGGGTGGTGTGCGCGATTATATCACCAATTATGGCACGTCTTGTGGCGATGTTATGGTGGTGGCGACAAACAACGACGATGCGTATCGCACGGCGATTGCACAGGTTGATGCCGGTCTGAGTGTGGCGGCGATTTTGGATGCGCGCGTTTCTGCGGATGGTGTCTTGCCAAACATGGCGCGTGAACGTGGTATTCGTGTTGAAACTGGCATGGCGATTTCCAAGGTTAAGGGATCGAAAATTGTCACTGGTGTTGCGATCTGTGCGCAAGCGGGCGAAGGCACGCCGATTGAAGAGATCAAATGTGATGTGGTTGCAATGTCAGGTGGTTGGTCACCGATTGTTCACCTGTGGTCACATTGTGGCGGCAAATTGAATTGGGACGCGGATCAAGCAATGTTCCGCCCCGATGCGACGCGCCCCCCACTGGGTGCGGATGGCACAGGCTTTGTGATTGTTGGCGGAACAGCCAATGGGCATCTGGATGCGGCAAGTGCGATGAACGATGCGATTGCGCAGGCGCGCAAAGCGGCCAAAGAGGCGGGGTATAAACCTGCCCCTGCCAAGGCTGTGAAAGCAGTGTCAGAGCCAGAAGCCATGATCGAACAAATTTGGCAAATGCCCCAAGGCATGTCGATCAAATTACAAACCAAAACATTCTTAGATTATCAAAATGATGTAAAGGTTTCTGATGTGCGTTTGGCCGCCCGCGAGGGTTACGAAAGTGTTGAACACACCAAACGTTACACCACGTTGGGCATGGCAACAGACCAAGGTAAATTATCGAATATCAATGGCTTGGCCGTTTTGGCAGACAGCTTGAACGCGGAAATTCCACAGGTTGGCACCACCACATTCCGCCCCCCATACCACCCGATTTCAATGGGTGCGATTGCAGGGGATGCACGCGGTGATTTGTTTAAGCCAATTCGTAAATCGCCGATGCATACATGGATCGATGAAAACGGTGGATTTTTCGAACCGGTTGCCGATTGGCGTCGTCCGTATTGTTATCAGCAAGAGGGCGAGAGTGTTAAGGATGCGGTAACGCGCGAGATTTTGAACACGCGGCAAAATGTCGGCCTGTTGGATGCGTCCACACTGGGTAAAATCATCGTCAAAGGCCCCGATGCAGGCAAGTTTTTGGACATGATGTACACCAACATGATGTCGAGCCTGAAGGTTGGCCGTTGTCGTTATGGGTTGATGTGTACGGAAAATGGTTTCCTGTCTGATGACGGCGTGGTTGCGCGTTTGGACGATGAAACATTCCTGTGCCACACCACATCAGGTGGGTCGGATCGCATCCATGCATGGATGGAAGAGTGGTTACAGACCGAATGGTGGGATTGGAAGGTTTACACCGCAAATGTAACCGAGCAGTACGCGCAAATTGCCATTGTCGGCCCCAATGCCCGCAAGGTGTTGGAAAAGCTGGGCGGAATGGATGTATCGGCCGGCGCATTGGAATTCATGGCCTTCAAAGAGGGTACGATTGGCGGCATCAAGGCGCGGCCATTTCGGATTTCATTTTCTGGCGAGTTGTCCTACGAGATTGCAGTGCCAGCATCGGATGGTCAGGCGTTTTGGGATATGTGCATGGAGGCGGGTGCAGAATTTGGCATTCAACCCTATGGCACCGAATGTCTGCACGTGATGCGCGCCGAAAAAGGGTTTATCATGATTGGTGATGAAACCGATGGAACGGTGATCCCGCAGGATTTGAACATGCAGTGGGCGATTTCGAAAAAGAAGGCGGATTTTCTGGGTAAGCGCGCGCAAATGCGGTCGCACATGGCCGATCCATCGCGTTGGAAACTGGTTGGGCTGAAAACGGTGACCCCATCGGATGTAATCCCTGATGGTGCGTATGCAACCGATGGAACGATCCGCGAAAATGGCGTGAAAAATATGATTGGGCGCGTGACGTCGACGTATTTCTCGCCGACGTTGGATCGCGGGATTGCCATGGGATTGATTGAATTTGGCCCCGATCGGATGGGCGAGGTGATTGATTTCCCGACGTTAGATGGCACAATTATTAAGGCGGAAATCTGTGATCCAGTTTTCCTTGATCCAGAAGGAGCACGTCAAAATGTCTAGTGTTACGGCGCTGAATGGCGCGACCAGTGATGGCATGATTACAATCAGCGATGCAGGCCTGATGGGGATGATAACCCTGCGCGGTGATTTGGCATCGCCTGAAATGGCCAAGGCGGTGAAAGCCGCGACAGGGGCGGCAATGCCCGCGCTGCGTCAGATTACAGTGGGCAAGTTGGGCCGTGCGGCATGGATGTCGTCGGACGAGTTGTTGTTGATGGTTGATTACGCAGGCGTGGATGATGTGGTGGCGAAATTGTCGAAATCATTGTCATCTGTACATCATTTGGCGGTGAATGTTTCCGATGCGCGGGCGGTTTTTGACCTGTCTGGTGATGTGATCCGCGATGTTTTGGCCAAGGGATCGCCGGCGGACATGTCTGTGGATGCACTGCCACTGGGCGAGGTGCGTCGCACACGAATTGGCCAATTGGCGGTGGCGTTTTGGTTTACGGATGCGCAAAATGCGCAACTGGTTTGTTTTCGCTCGGTGGGTGGTCACATCATGCGCTGGTTGGAAAACGCATCCGAAATCGGCAGCGAAGTCGGCTTCCATTAAACAAACGCATAGCTGTTTTAACCAGCTATGCACCATTCGCGTGGCGGTAAGGCTGTATTGTCTGATGTCAGCGGCGGCGTGATGTCCTAGGTATCTTTCAACAACAACGGAAAGATATGATCATGGAAAATACTCAAATCGACCTAAGCAACTATGAAGTTGCAGACCTGAACGAAATTCGTCGCAAAGCCGCGCTTATGCAAGCCGAAGAGATGAGCCGTTTGATGGCTGCATTTTCAAAATCGGTTAAAAACCTATTCACATTTGGTTCACTACGCCACGCGTAACAACCAATTAAAACGAACTCTCTCCCCCTTGGTTCGTTTCAGCGCCCCAGCATCTGCTTGGGCGCTTTTCTTTTGTCTTGAACCCATGTAAGCGCACCCTATGACAGATATTCCCACACTCCGCTTTCGCCCCAACAAATCACCTGCACGGGTGATGTTTGGATTCCCTTGGGTCTACTCCGACGATGTTGTGTTGGATCGACGGACCAAGAAAATCCCTGCGGGCACATTCGTTAAGGTGCAAACCAACGATAAACAGGACATCGCGTTAGTCACCTTTAATGGTGAATCAAAAATCACTGGTCGGGTGATGGATTTAGATGTGGATGCGGTGATTGATACCGCGTGGATCGTGGCCAAGTTGAAACACGCAAGCGCATTGCGCGAACAGATGTATGCACAACCATATTACCGTTTGATCCACGCCGAGGCGGATGGATTACCTGGGGTGATTATTGATCGTTTTGGCGATGCATTTGTTGTGCAACCAAACGCCGCGTGGGCGGAAAATATGATGGCCGACATTACGGCGGCGCTGGAACAGGTATTCGCGCCGAAAATCATCCTGAAAAATGCATCAGGTCGCGCGCGCACATTGGAAGGTTTGGATACCGAATCCGTGTTTATCAAGGGCGGCGTCGATGCGCCAATCCCTGTGTCGATGAACGGTGCGACCTATATGGCGGACATTATGGGCGGTCAAAAAACAGGCCTGTTCTTTGATCAACGTGAAAACCATGCTTTTGCGGCCAAATTGGCAAAGGGTGGCACGATGTTGGATGTGTTTAGCCACGTTGGTGGGTTTTCATTGGCGGCATTGGCGGGTGGTGCAACATCTGCACTGGCTGTGGACAGCGCGCAACCTGCACTGGATTTGGCAATCGCTGGCGCGGATGCATCGGGTTTTGCGGGGTCATTTGACACCCGCAAGGGCGATGCGTTCGATACAATGGCGGCGCTGAACGAAGAGGGCGCAACATTTGATGTTGTTGTCTGTGATCCACCAGCATTCGCACCATCTAAACCAACATTGGAACGCGGTTTGCGTGCCTATGAAAAAGCGGCGAAAATGGCGGCCAAGCTGGTGAAACCGGGTGGATATTTGGTAGTCTGTTCGTGTTCGCACGCGGCGGACATGACCAAGTTCCGCAAATCATCATTAGTTGGTATGGGTAAGGCAGGCCGTACAGGCCAGATCATCCACACAGGCGGCCCGGGTGTTGATCACCCTGTGCATCCGCATCTGGCTGAATCGTCATATCTGAAATCCATATTCTTGCGGCTTGATTGATGCGCGTCCTTCTTGATACCTGTGTGATATACCCATCAGTCCTGCGATCCATCCTGTTGGGCGCGGCGAGTAAGGGCATGTTTGTACCATTGTGGTCGGAACGGATTATCGAGGAATGGCGTCGCGCCGCAGAACGTAATCGCGAAGACGCCGAAGCCACGATTGAAATCGCGTTGTTGCGGGTGAAATGGCCTGATGCACAGGTTGCGTTGGGACCAGAGAACAAAGATTTGTTCCTGCCAGATGAAAACGATGTGCATGTGTTGCAAGCCGCGATCGAGGGGAAGGCGGACGAATTATTGACCGCGAACCTGAAAGATTTTCCAACGGATATTTTGACAGGTCACGGTATTATTCGCAGATCCCCCGATGATTTCCTGTTGGAAATGGCAATGGCGGACAAAGCGGCGATGCTGGAAGTTGTGGAGGCGGTGCGCAAAGAGGCGATCCGTCGTTCAGGTGCCAGTATTAACAATCGCAAGATGTTGAAGAACGCGCGCCTGCCACGGTTGGCGAAATTTATTGCGGGTTAAGTATTTAAAATAAAATACCGCCCCAACCCGTAAATATACAGAACAGCAAACATTATATTGATGTATTTCAATTGCGGTTCATTGCGTAACCAACCGCAGTAAATCCAGATTAAACAAAACGGCAAGCTAAGTGCCATCGCTGCCAATTGCCAACCTTGTACCACACTTACAGTGCTGCCAAGACCCAAGGCGAGGGCGAACCACTTTAACGGCTGCTCGAATCGAGCGAACGTCATGAGTGTCATTTATAGTGCTTTCAGGTAGTCAGCGCCGTGAACCCGGCGTTCTGATACAGAGTTTTTATCAGAAAACCTAAAGCGTAACAATCAATAAAGTGTAACAATCAATTAAGTTGTCCAACCATCGCGCAAATTCTTAATCGCGCCAATGCGATCCTCGGTTTTCGGATGGCTCATCATCCAGGCCATGGGTTGTCCACCAACGCCGGACAGTTTACCCAGCTTTTCAAACATCGAAATCTGATGTTCGACGCCGATGCCTGATTTCGTCAGCAGGGCAGCGGCGTATGCGTCTGCTTCGTATTCATCCTTGCGTGATACGCGCGCCGCGATCAGGCGGGTCAGGGTGTTGGCGATCATCACACCGAACCCACCCAGAAAGCGGCTGAGAACCATGGCAAGCGCGACGCGGATGGCGTTCTGGCCTGAAAAATCAATCATCCGACGTTTGGTGTGACCCAATGCGACATGTCCCAATTCGTGTGCGATCACACTGGCCAATTCGGGGGCGGTGATTTCGCCGTTGTAGTATTTTCTCATAAATCCACGGGTGATAAAAATCCGCCCATCGGGCACGGCCAAACCGTTTATGGGGTCAATTTCATAAACATGCACCTTGATTTGACGCAAATCCAGCACATCAGCCATCTGATCGGTCAACGCCTGTAAGGGCGGATCATTTAGGGGAGTGGATTTTTGATCCATCTCGGATTTCGTGCGCCACGCAGACATGTAATACATGGCCACAGCCCAGATAATCGCCAACAGAATGGGTGAAAATTTCAACATGTGGTTAATATGGGATGTCCGTGTGCCACGTGCAAGCGGTTCACGAAAACCTGATTAACTTACGATGCGAATTAACAAAACCGAGGCGATCAATCCCAACAAGCCCAGCGCGATTGCGTGTGCGAAAGCGTATTGTAGGCGATCCATTGTGCCCCCACCTTTGCGCATGCTACGAAGCCAGCCGATGATAAATCCGATAAATGCCGATATAAGTGGTACCATTTTAGTTTTCCTGCACTGATGGGTGAAGTGAACCCAGTTCCTGTTCGATTTGTGCCACCCGTTGGTGGTTTCCAAGGGCATATAAACCCCAGCCGCGTGCCTGTGCAACCAATGCTTTGGCTTTGGCGGTTTTGCCGCGTTTCGTTGCAATTGCGGCCTGTAGGTGCAAGGCCATGAACATCAATTCACCGTCCTGTAATGTGTTTGCGGTTTTGGTGATTTGGGGCAGGAACGCCTCTGCCTGATTTACTTGTCCCAAACGAAACAATGTGAATGCCAATTCCTGTGTGGCGATCCCGCTGTAAACATTGCCTGCGCCATGGGCGTCGTTAAACAGATCGATCGCCTGTTGGTACAAGTTAGCGCGGGTATTTGGGTGCAGGTTTTGCGCCACGCGCGCCTGTGCTATCACCGACAATGCCGTGCGATGTGGCCCCAAATTTTTCGTTAACGCCAACTTATGTGCCTTGCGCGCCCAAATGATACGTTGGTCAGCAGGCGTGCCAAGGCGATAGGTTTTGCCAATGATTTGTGACCATTCGGATGCTAATGTATTCCCCTTTGCCTCAATGCGTTGTCCCTGCGGGTTCAGGCGTTTCAAAATGCGCGGCAACAGGGTGGCAACCTGTGTCTGTGTCATTCCATTTTGCAATTCTTTGGCATAGGTTATGCGCAAAATCAGCATGTCATAGGGGGTTAAAACACGTCGCACGTTGTCATCGTTGAAAACACTGTCTGGCACGCGGTACAGATCGTTTAAGGGGCCCAATGTTTGCGCCAACTCTTCGTGTAGGCAATCACGTTGCACCTGTGGGGGTTGATCGGATGGGATGAAAATAGACGCAACTTTGCGCACAGTCACATCGCGCCATCGCGATTGACCAGAGCGCCAGTTGCGTTTGAATTCGCGCAAACTGCGGGCATTGGGTACGGTGAAACATGTGGCGCCAGGGGCGCGCTTTTGTAACGTCGACAGGGGAATTGCATGCAGATAAATATTGGCCATTTTTGTTTGCGTGGACGTCGTTATATCAATGCCTGCTTCGATACGGATGCGCGCAATTAGTGAGCGTAATTCACGTTGCACAAACTCTGAAAAATTTGGATCAATTGAAATAATAACGGGTTCGTTAAACCGGGTGAAGATTGGCAATGCGTTGCCATTTTCGGTCCGAAACATGAAATCTAAAAATTCATCCGCAATGTCTGCGTTGGCCCGACGCACCGCACGCTTGGATGTGGATTGGGTGAATGATTCCATCTGTGCGGGTGGTTGCAGATTTATCGCACGCGGTTGGCACCCCCACAGGAACAAGGCCAAAAATAGAAAGAGTTTCGATTTGGTCATGACACCTGATATTTGATGAAAGGCGTTAGTTGCGCCACTTTGTCATACAATCCGCGTGCGACGGTATTGTCATGTGCGGTTGTCCAATACACAATTCCCACACCTTGGGTTTTGGCGTGCGCCACGGTTGCATTTATCAACGCTTCGCCTGCGCCCAAACCACGGGCATCGGGATGGACATACAGATCGTTTAAATAACACCGATCCTCGACTTCCCAGAAACTGTTGTGATACAGAAAATTCGTCAAACCCACCGCCTTGTCGCCCTGATACGCAATTACCGCATGCATCGGCGATGAATTATCCAAAATCCGCGCCCAAGATGCGGCAAAAACCGCCTCTGGCTTGTTGGTTTTATAAAACGCCAAATACTGCGCCCAAAGGTTTCGCCAATCTTGCTCCATCTGTGGTGTCGGTGTTTTCAGTTGTAATTCCATTAACTTGATCCATTTGGTGTACTGTGAATTCACACATTTTTGTGAAAATTGTCGAATTTCATGGTTAACCCTATGGATTTTGACGGATTCCAGCAAGCACAGACAACTAGGGCGTGACATCGGGCAAATTCTGCGTTACCTCCGCCCTAACAATGGAATAATCGCCAAGTTAGGTTTGAAAATGAAGGTGAATAAAATGCTGGATTCTGAATACCGTCCCACTGATGACGAAGAGTTTATGAATGACCGTCAGGTCGAATATTTTCGCAAAAAACTGCAAGACTGGAAAGCGTCTATTTTGTCCGATGGTCGCGATACCATTGAGGGCATGCAAGAAGGAACGCGCAACATACCGGATGTGGCCGATCGTGCATCCGAAGAAACCGATCGTGCGTTGGAATTGCGCACACGGGATCGCGAACGCAAATTGGTATCCAAAATCGACAGCGCGCTGCGCCGAATCGAAGACGGTACATACGGTTGGTGTGATGCAACGGGCGAACCAATTTCGCTAAAACGTCTTGAAGCACGCCCAACGGCAAACCTGTCACTGGAAGCCCAAGAGCGTCACGAGCGCAAAGAAAAAGTGCACCGCGACGATTGACGCGGACACACATAACGAACACAGTTAACACCGCGTGCATCCACGCGGTGTTTTCAATTGGGATACCATGTCAGTCACAGATAAAGATTTCGGAATTATTGGCGGCGGTATTGGCGGGTTGGCCACGGCCATCGCCATTGCGCAATTGGGTGGCCGCGTCACGGTGTTTGAACGCGCGCCTGCACTGACCGAGGTGGGCGCAGGTATTCAGATCAGCGCGAATGGTTTGGCTGTACTGGATGCACTGGGCGTTGATCCCGAATACGCAAATCCCGCCAGCCGTCCACAGGCGGTTGAATTGCGCGATTACAAGAATGGGCGCTTTGTGGCGCGCATTCGCCAAAATCAAAACCCTGATTATCCATATTTGCAATTGCACCGCGCTGATTTGATGGCGGCGCTGGTGGCGCGTGCACAAACGCTGGGCGTGGACATACGGTTGAGCGCCGCGGCCGACATCGTGGATGGGTTGATCGAACGCCCGCAAATTCGCGTTGGGGAAACAGTGCAAACATTTGATGCGATTATCGCCGCTGACGGTGTCGATTCCCAAACCCGCCAAAAATGGTTCAAGGCAGGCGCGGCGCGGTTCAGTGGCCAAGTGGCGTGGCGTGCGACATTCCCTGCCGATAATCCAGATGCGCCAACCACCGTTTATATGGGGCTGGGCAAACATCTGGTGACGTACCCACTGCGTGGGGGCAAATTGATCAACATAGTGGCGGTGCAGGAACGGAAATTGACCGCGTCCGAGGGATGGGAAAACACGGATACACCTGCGAATTTACGCACAGCATTCGCCGAATTTGGCGGTGATGTGCCGGCGCTGTTGGCGCGGGTGGAACAGGTAAGGCTGTGGGGGCTGTATGGCCATCCACCGTTGCAAACATGGTCGTGCGGGCATGTGGCATTGCTGGGCGATGCTGTCCATCCGATGTTCCCCTTTATGGCACAGGGTGCCTGTATGGCATTAGAAGATGCATTCGTTTTGGCGCGGGTGCTGAATGATACGGATAACATTCGCCTTGCGTTCGCAGGCTATGAAACCACACGAAAACAGCGTGCAACGTCTGTTCAACAATTGGCTGCACGCAATGGCAAGGTTTTTCACTTGTCCAATCCGGCGATCCGCACTGCAACCCACGAAAGCCTGCGCCTAAGTGCAAAAATTGCACCCCATAAACTAGAAAACCGTTTCGATTGGATCTACAAACACAAGGTTTAGGGCGGGCAAATGACCGATCTTTACTTTGTTTAAATATCTTCCGCGCGAAGCGCATAAAAGTTTGAATCTAATACCTAAATATCCAATTCAACCCAAACAGGCACATGATCGGATGGTTTTTCTTTGGCGCGGCATTCACGATCCACCTGACAATCCACCAAGATATCCGCACAAGATGGTGATAACAGAAAATGATCAATCCGAATGCCGTTGTTTTTATTCCACGCCCCCGCTTGATAATCCCAAAACGTGTAATTCATCGCCGCATTATTGCGCACGCGAAACGCATCGGTGAACCCAAGGTTTAAAATCTTGCGATACGCCGCACGGCTCGCGGGTAAATACGCGGCGTCTTCCAACCAAGGGGCGGTGTCCCAACAATCAATCGCTTGGGGGATGATATTGTAATCCCCCGCCATCAAAAACGGTTCCTCGGCGGCCATTAATGCAACTGCGCGATCATACAGGCGCGCCATCCACGCCAATTTGTAGTCATATTTTGGCCCAGGCACAGGGTTACCATTGGGCAGGTACAGATTGCACAAACGCACCGCGCCCTTGTCCCCAATCACCGTTGCCTCGATATAACGGGTTTGGATGTCTTCGTCGTCACCGGGCAGACCGCGCATCACATCCTCTAGCGGTGTTTTGGACAACATCGCAACGCCATTAAAACCCTTCATCCCGTGGGTGTGAATCTCGTATCCTAACGCTTCGATCTCTTCGCGGGGGAACACTTCATCCATGGATTTGATTTCTTGCAACATCGCCACATCGGGCGCGGCTTCGCGTAGCCAATCCAACAAGGCGGGCAGGCGGGCTTTGATCCCGTTGATGTTAAAGCTGGCGATTTTCATGTGCGCGTCCTTTGTGATTACCACACCCTATAACTGCCCACACACCCCGCGCAAGTTAGGAATGCATTAACTAAATTGGCGCAAAGATTAACCTATGGATTTGAAAATAAAACTGTTCGGTGAACGCAACACTGCCACGCGCGCGGTGAAACGCATGTTGCGTGAAACCGACGGTGTGACACTGTTTAATACCAAGCGTCCCGATGATATGGGCAATGTGGAATGGGCCAATATGATGGCCTCGATCAACCTGTATATTCAGGATGATTGGCGCAAAGTTTATGTGGATGCGCTGCGCGATAATGTAGCGCATCACAATGCCCCGCTGGCGATGTGGAAACATGCGGCACCAGTGTGGGATGACACGTTCAAGGATCAGGATGTCAGCACGATTTTTTGTGTGCGCAATCCCTATTCATGGGCGCTGTCGATGGCATGTAAACCCTACCATATGAAAGCGCGGCGCACCGATGATTTTCTGACGTTTATCAAACGACCGTGGTTGACGGAACGCCGCGATAACACGGGTATTTTATTGCGATCTGTGATGGGTTTATGGAACACAAAACTGCGCGCTTATGCGGATTTTGCGGATCAGGCCGAATTGTCAGATGGGCAATACGCCTATCTGCGGTTCGAGGATTTTGTGGCCGATCCAACATTGGCGCTGAGCACAGCGTTGAAAACCTTTGGCACGAATGCATTACCAGAGCCGATTGATAAATCGACCAAAAACCACGGCAAACCACTGTCAGAATTGCAGGATTATTATGCCATGGAATGTTGGCGTAGTCGTTTAACGGCGTCCACAGTGCAGGCCATAAATGACCTGTTGGATTGGCCACTGGTCGATCAGTTCTGTTACGAGCGGCTGAATGCACGTGATTTTCCAGAATCCCTGCCCGCCAATGTGCAGGAGGCATTTTCGTATGAAATGCTAAATTTAAATCGCAAACCCGAATTGGAATTGGAAAAATCCGCAAGCAATTAAAAGAAATGATTGATCCACACGGGAATACGTCCTTAACTTGTGTAAACACAATTTGGGAATGAAATGTCGAAATCCGTTAAAACTGCCTTTCAAAAAGATATCGAAACCATCAACCACGCCAAGGATATGCCCAGCACGCAAATGCTGGCGAATGCGGCGCGCGCGTCTGGGGTTAATCCGATCAAAATTACTTTGGATCACGCCAAATTAAAACGCGGACGTGGAAAATTGCGGATGGCGGAATATTTGCGATACGGGCTGTATGATCGCTCAAAATTCAGCGACGACGACCGCGAGCGGTTTATTTCTGCGTTCATTCATTGGCCAATTTTCGATGAAACCACAAAACGCGATTGGTGGGCGGTCACCGAGGATAAATGGTTAAGCGGGACGTTTTTGGAGGCTTGTAAAATTCCGGTGCCTGAAACTGTTGGCGTGATCGATCGATCGGTGCGCCTGTACCCCGGAACACCCGTGATCAAGGACGTGGAGTCGTTGAAAAAATTCCTGACCCAAAACAAACCGCCGTTGTTTGCCAAAAGCCAGCGCAGCATGTGGAGCGCGGGGGCATTTGTGATCGACAGTGCAGACAAGGAAGCCATTCAAATTCGCGGCGGAGACAGTGTTTCCTATGACGATTTTTTCGACATTTATGTTGATAAGGGTGCTTTTGTTTTACAAAAGTTGATCAAACCGCACGGTTTTTTCGATGGAATCACCGATGCGACGGCCACTGTTCGGTTGATCAATATGGTTGACGATACGGGCGTGTTTAACCCCTTTGCCGTGCTGAAATTACCAATGGGTAACAGCATTGCCGACAATTTTTGGCGTACGGATAATTTGGTCTGTGCGTTGGATACGACAACCGGTGAAATCCAAACTTTGGTCGGTAAAACTGATATGGGGTATGAAAATTATGCGGCGTTGCCAAATTCAGACCGCAAACTAATAGGCGAGGTGTTACCGCATTGGGACGCTGTTAAATCCTTGAATGAAACCGTTGCGTTGATGCACCATGACATCAAATATGGTTCCACCGACATTGCAATAACCGATGCGGGCCCCGTTGTGATCGAGGTCAATTGCGGGTCTGCATTCGAATTGCCCCAAATTGCCACAGGCAAGGGATTTTTGACCGACGAGGTCACCGCATTTTTCCGCGCCGCTGGCAGTAAAAAGGTTTAATTAAACAGAAAAGCTGGTGCCGCATCCACAGCTGGATGTGGCATTGGGGTTTTCGATCACAAACCGTGCGCCGATTAATTCGTCCGAAAAATCAATCACCGCATTGGCCAGAAATGGCAAGGACACCTTGTCAATCAACACTTTTTGACCATCGCGTTCCAACACCAAATCATCGCCGTCTGGTTGTTGTTCCAGCTTGATTTCATATTGAAATCCCGAACAACCGCCGCCTTCGACGGCGATGCGTAACGCCTGTGCGCCATCAGCGCCGTCATTGATTTCGGCCAAACGATCAAATGCGCGTTGGGTCACACTGGGAGGTAAAGAAAGGTCCATCTTTCGCCACTTTCATAAATGGGATACAAGCCCAATATAAGCGGGCAAGAGACCCAGCACAATACAAAGGCGATCACATAATGGACAGCAAACTGGCCAGCGACCCAAATCAATCACGCGGACGATTGTATTATGAAGATGAAAGCGTGCATCGCACCGCATTTCAGCGCGACCGCGATCGTATTATCCACTGTACCGCCTTTCGCCGTTTGAAACATAAAACCCAAGTTTTTGTGGCACACGAGGGCGATCATTTTCGCACCCGCCTGACTCACACAATCGAGGTGGCGCAGGTGGCGCGCACGATTGCCAAAACCCTGCATCTGAATTCCGAATTAACCGAAGCTGTCGCATTGGCACATGATTTGGGACACACGCCATTTGGCCATGTGGGCGAAGATGCATTGGCGGCAAAAATGGCACCCTTTGGCGGATTTGATCACAACGCCCAAGCGATCAAAATTGTGACATCACTGGAACGTCATTACGCCGAATTTGATGGGCTGAACCTGACATGGGAAACTTTGGAAGGGATTGCAAAACACAATGGTCCCGTGGTGGGCGATCTGCCAAATGCCCTGTCGGAATACAGCGCCAAACATGATTTGGAATTGCAGACCCACGCCAGCGCCGAAGCCCAAGTTGCCGCGATTTCGGACGATGTGGCCTATAATAACCACGACCTTGATGATGGATTGCGCGCGGGGTTGTTCACCGAGGACGACCTTGCCGACCTGCCCATCGTTGGGGCGTGTTTTGCCGCCGTTGATAAAAAGTATCCAGCCCTTGAGAGTAA
>TARA_R110002096_G_scaffold23092_1_pt1 | contig 19171 bp, 5 predicted proteins | sample TARA_R110002096 | Tara Oceans TARA_R110002096 (sample SAMEA4397295) | marine metagenome | biome: Polar Biome; feature: [DCM] deep chlorophyll maximum layer (ENVO:01000326); material: water (ENVO:00002006), including particulate matter (ENVO:01000060) such as... | depth 35 m
CCATCGGACTCCCCTTGAATTCCTTGAGCGCCCTGATTCCCTTGAATTCCTTTGACTCCTTGAAATCCTTGGACACCTTGATAACCTTGATCCCCTTGGAAGCCTTGATATCCCTGAAATCCTTGGTTTCCTTGAAACCCTTGATGCCCTTGGAAGCCTTGATATCCCTGAAATCCTTGGTTTCCTTGAAACCCTTGATGCCCTTGGAAGCCTTGATATCCCTGAAATCCTTGAGCCCCTTGATAACCTATCGGCGCACAATTGCCAACGCACATTTCGAGAATACGACTTGTATCTATTTTGTCCGCTTGCGCCGTATTAAATACATTTATGGTCAACTGCGTATCACTTGATTCACTATCTGGGGCAACAATACCAGAGATAAGAATATCAGGCCTTTGGCTTATGCAAACTGAGGTTCCCTCACCGTAATCAGAGCTTCCCGTTCGGAAGCACAAGGGGTCTACGGTAGTTCCTCCGTTATTGTTAAGTGTTACTCTATCGGCATTTTTGCTAAAAGTAGCGGCTGGCTGCACGTAGCAATTCCTACACCCTTGATACCCTTGACGACCTTGAAATCCTTGGTAACCTTGATGACCTTGATGACCTTGAAATCCTTGGCGACCTTGAAATCCTTGGACACCTTGATAACCTTGATAACCTTGATAACCTTGATAACCTTGATAGCCTTGGAGACCTTGATGACCTTGATGACCTTGAAATCCTTGATAACCTTGATCGCCTCGGAAGGATGGGCCTTTAAAACAACAATCTGCATCTGTAGGATGAGCGTGCCAGTCACTTACATCAGGGTAATATTCAGCTGAAAGCCCAGAGCAAGCAATTGACGCTGGACTTCCTGTCGCTCCACCGTCTCCAGCTCCACCAGTTCCAGAGGGAACTGCGAAGGCACATATTTTACTTCCATCAGGATAATAAAGCTGGACATCAGCACCATCATCCCAGCAAGTCCAACAATTAGGAGGAGCACCTTGATACCCTTGATATCCTTGATAGCCCCTTAAGCCCCCCACCAGACCCGCACATATCCTAATCCCCGTTTCGTTCGGAAAGAAAGCCGAGGAGGGGTCGTTCCAATGAGGAACATGAGGCTCAGAACTTGGTGTGGGAGTTACGCGGGTGGCCGCCATCCATATATCGCTCGGATTATTACCCGTATCAAAGGGGTGCTCCATCGTCCCCTTCACTTGGGTGCTAAATGTACTACCCTCACTAGTCATTCCTTGACTGGTGTATTGGATTTCTGCAATCTTTATCACACTATCGGTAGGTGGAAACTCAGGATAAACCGTAGGCAAACAATTGTTTAACCACGTGAAAAGGTCACCTGATTGGCTGGGGTTATCTTCCGCATTTTCTCTACTTATATAAAAAGAATCATATGTCGCATTATTGCCGTAAGTGTAGTCCCCCGTCCAATCGTAACATAGTTTGCAGGGAACGCCTCCCGCGACAAAAAATGTGCCATCTCTTCCACTGGGGAATAAATCGCCTGAATTTACTAAAATAGTAACATAGGTTCCACTATTGGTTTCTACAGAGTCTGTCCCCGTAATATTGACTCCTTGATAACCTTGGTTGCCTTGATAACCTTGATAGCCCTGTGGGGCGCATGGACCGTAGCAAATGGATGGAATATGGGCAGCGTTTAACCCCGCCGTGCCAAACACATTCTTTGAGGGATCAGGAGAGCCACCTCTAACTATGTATCCAGAACCACATTTTTGCTCCATTATGTAGTCACCGCGCCCTGCTCCTGACTGTGGACTTATACATATTGTACTCCCCGTGGGGAAGCATCTGTCTATATCTACATTATCTTGGACTGCTCCCATTTTAATCCACGAACCATAGCGACGTTGGGTGGAGCAAGGAGTCTCCACTTGAAAACCATCCTTCCACAGCTCAAGAGAAATTTCTGCCTGTGGGCTAGGGTTACCAGGCATTTGTCCTCCCGACACGACAACTGTAGGAATAAAATTTTGAGTGAACCAACATGTTTCTCCCGTGAATTTTATTCCCGTTACTTCAAGCTGAGTACCGTCGCCCTCGCAACTACCACACTCGTTACAATCAGGAGGGCCGAAAGGGTCACGACTACCGTTAGCAATAGCCTCAAGACAGGTTCCCGTTAGAGCTTGCGCGGCAAACAGATGATCTGTCGTGGGCATGCACGCTCGAAGGGGATCGCCAGTATTAGCGTACACATGAACTGAAGGAGTGCTAGTAAATCCCGTAGGACAAGTGTTAATTTTTATGCTCCCACTATAGCATACTAAATTATAATAATTATGACCCGTAACGCAAGCGGGGCAACCATCCTGCCCCGACCCTGAAAAGCCTTGATAACCTTGATAACCTTGACTTCCAGAGATGCCGATTATTCCCCCAGCTCCTTGATAACCTGAAAAACCTTGATACCCTCTTCCCGCGTATGCCCCATCAGTACCTTGAGCGCCCGAAAAGCCTTGGGCTCCTTGATAACCTTGATACCCCTGATGCCCTCCCGATCCCTCTGGCCCTCCTTTGAGTGAGCGATCATCGAGAGCTATATAAGAATAGATCAACTCCTCAGTTAGTCCATCTGGGGCGGGATCGTATTGTGCGCCCCACTTTGTTACAGCGTCTTTTACCGTAGCGTCTACATATTGCCCCCCAAGATGCTGAGAAGGATCAGCAAACTTACGACACGGAATTTTGAAATTTCCCGAAGCTCCAGCTAAGGGTGAACCACTGGCTACATAAGCGCCAGCAATTTCATTGTAATACCAGCCCGATTCTACTAAGCCATTTTGGGGTAATTCGGCTCGCGCAAAAGCCTTCCCCTTTTGTACGACGTAATAGTTTTGATCAATTTCTCTATAGCCAATGAAAAAAGTACTTAATTGTTGCAACCCATCAGAATCGAGATAATCCGTAGGAAGCCCAAACTTGTGGTCATCCAGCGAAACTAATACCAGCTCCTCCGTTTCGAGCGGGGGACTTGCTATTTCTATGAAAATAGACTTTTCCATTTTTTACATTATTCCTGTCACGAAAATACTTTCTACTTGGCTTCCGCTCCCACTAGCAGTGAGTTTAGCTATTAAAGGCAAAGAATCATAATAATTTAAATTAGTCACCATAATATTTATTTCTGACTCTACGCCTAATGCTAATTCTAAATTTTCTCTAAAATAAGTAGTTTCTCCAGTGTAAGATAGATTGTCACTGGTGATTTGTCCAGCTTCTCTGAAATTGTAATACCCCGTTTGAGTCAATCCTGCCCCCGAACCCGTTAATAAGTTAAACTGGCCCGTAAACTCTTTAGTGTAGTCGCCTATGATCCCCGACGCAGAGGCCCCTGAGTACATACTTATCGTGCCTAAGAATCCGCTAGCTAATACAGCTTCTCCCGAGCCTGTAATTGACGGGCTTCCCCCTGAAACAGATATATTCGGGGTTCCCGTGTATCCTGAACCGCCCGACACCAATTGAAAACCAGTGACAAGTCCTAATCCAGTTAAAGCATTTACGGCTGCTCCTGACCCCCCCCCATTTTCTACAAAAACCGTAGGAGTTGCCGAATACCCTGCACCCGACGCCGTTAATCTAACCCCACTTAATCCTGGTATCACATTAAGAGAAGGTACTCCCGTATACATGCTTCCGAAATCAGTAATTCCCACGGTACTAATCGTTCCGTTCCCCCCTGCTAATCCAGTCTCTTTTCGCGTAGACATCGATGAAATACTTGCCTTCGCGCTTCTGCCTCCTTCTCTTCCGCCCTCAAATTCCATTACGGGGTCACTAAAATACCCCCCTCCACCATTTACGACTTGCACGCCTATGACTCCTGAATAAATTAAAATAGTGGGACCACCACCTACGTAGCCGCTTCCGCCGTCTAATACTCGGATTCCTGTTAACCCCCCTGAAGGGCTCACTACCCCCGTGACAGTTGCCCCAGTTCCTCCCCCTCCACTTATAACAATTTCAGGCAGAGAATCAGAAGAGTAACTACTTCCATACTCTTCCATATAGACGCCCGTTAAAGCCCCTTCTATTACTCCTGTATGCCCACTATAATAAGACAATGATACGTTAAGCGGCAAGCCAGTTCCATAGATAGGGGCTCCCGTGAATAAAGTATATAAAGCTGAATAATTTCTGACTTTCTCTTGCAAAGGAAGTCCGCCTGAAGTAGCTAACTGATCAGAAAGATCACTTAAAGTTAAAGTGGGCTGATAAAAAGGAGTACTTCCCGTAAGATTAAAAGTCTGCACCACCTCCCCGAAACTAGTGTAAAGTTTTGCTTCAAAAGAATAAGGCGATTGATTTTGAATATTAGTCAGTCCACTAACTACTAAGACCCCTGTCGCTTCAATCCCCGTAGAGTAAACGGTTAAAAGCGAAAAAAGCCCCGTCATGTCAGAAGTTAATATTTCTCCTGAAAAAATGTCAAATTTACCGTAAGCAGGATCATTGACCACTACTTCCCCTGTGAAATGCCCACTATCACCTAGGAGCTGGTTCATGTTCTGCAAAGTCAAGATAGTTTGCCCCGAGCCATTGATAACTAAATTCTCGACATTTAAATTACACCCAGTACAATCTACAAAAAATCTATCTATTTTAAAATTATTTTTAATACCACTAAAGTTAATTCTTTCTTCATCTATGTAGTAATTGTAATTATCTTGGTTTATTTCTCCTGAAATTTGAAATAATCCTGTATCATAAGAAAAGGTGTAATTTTCACTAGGGTCTATTACCCTCCCTTCCACAAAATCAAAATCAAATTTTTGGCCACTTCCTGAAAACCCAAATACGGCGCTCCCCGTGGTATTATCAATCGAGGCGCTAAGAAAAAAATTATAATCTTCTTTTTCTTGAACTTTCCTATATGTGGCCCCTGTAAAAATCATTTAAAATAGATTCCTTTGGGCTATAATCTGGGGTACGATTTCTTTTGTAAATATATCTTGAGAGGGGGGTTTTGCGGGGCGACTAGTCCACCCGACGTTAGCGGTTATGCCTTCGGCGTCTATTGAGCACGATAACTTATTTAATCCATACGAAGGGCTCAAGTAGGATGCCAACGGCCCAAAATCTAGATTTCCGAAAGTGACATCTACGGTATGCTTTACGGGGTCTAGATTGCCTTGATCCGAAAAACTTTGCATAAATCTATGATAATCCTCTAATGTCAAGAACCCAACTCCATGAATATATACTTTGGTGATCACTACAGTGTCCCCAGTAACAGGGTCCTTTGCTGAGAATATTGGATCATTAGAGCTTACGTCATTTAAGGTGAGTCGGATTTCTGAAACATTTCCCGCCGTAGTTAACTTCTCATCTCCTAGGAACTGCTCGATTTTTGGTGCGTAATACGCGCTCTTTACATGTTCTTTATAATTAGCCAAATAAATATCATTTACATTTAGATAAGTTCCTGCGGGCCCCACTATTAGAAGAGGACCTCTAATGGGCCCACTAACCTCGCCCTTCTCTATCGGAGGAGCCCAACTGACAGAAAATCCTCCTCCAATAAAGCCCAGGACACCCTCCTGAAAAGGCTCTGCATCACGAGCGCTGTAGATTTTTCCTACTCCATCATTATTGGTGACGCTTCCAGGGGGAATCTGAGGGTAGCCCGCGCAATGGTTTTCGGGCTTACAAATCTCCTGCTCCATTCCCGCTTGAATTTCGCACCTAAGACTACTGGCGCAATCTAGCTTATTACCCATAGATTTGCCCTTGTTAAAGTAGTAAGGAGTTTCATTGACGTTAATCGCGGGGTAAACAGGGCTTATATTTAAAATTTGCCCTATTCTTTCGGGCTTTGGGGCTATGAGTAGGCACGGAACGCTCTTATTCTTGATTCCGTCAATGACTTTTCCCATCGGCACATTTGTGCCTCCATATCGAGACCTTAATCGAGTTTCTATTAAGCCCGCTATTTTTTGAAAACGAGGCAAAAATGGTAAAGCTAAATCGATTACTCCATCATCAGTAGTCTCCTTAAAGACATCTTCCGCTGCCTCTTGGTTAATATTCCACGGAGCATCGGTTCTGTTAAATATTTTGATACGCGAATCGCTAAACCAATCATAATAACTCCAAGGGTTAAGGGGGACGGGGCCCCACAAGTGCTTGGCAAAGGGCAATTTAGATTGATTGGCAAGGCGCGTTTGTAAACTCGTCCCGTTCATGGCAGTTGATGAGGTGGGGACATCTTGAGGCGAAGGAGTCATCGAGGAGCTAATCTCATATCTCCAATCACGCCCAGAAAAACACATCTTGTATCCTCCGTATTTTTCGTCTGCGAAAGAATTGAAATTAGTAAAGAACCACTTTCCCAAAAAATCTTCTGCAAAACTTTTTTCAAATTCTGCATGTTTGGTGGCCACTTCCGCGCTATAAGTTCCCAATATCATATCGAACTCGGTGACTCCAGCGGCTAAGAACTTTTCCGTAACATGTCTATAGGTTTCAGTATCTAAACATTCATCTATTATTTCATCTTGTAAATTCTTGTCCAAGGACCTGACCGCATTAAATCCTAGAGCTCGATACATTAACCCATCCCCCGATCCCCCTTGCCATCTCCTGCCAGCAAGCCATGTCAAATATAGAGTACGGAGGCTTTGATCGTACTTTCCTAAAGAGCAGCATTGATTATACTCGAAACCTGATCGATAACTTCGCGCTTGGAGCCCTAGAACGTCAGTGGTTTGAAAACATTTGTACGCGGTTCCGTAAAAAGTATTTTTTTCAAAATTTCTTTGTGTCTTGGGCTTCTTATACACAGTAACTAAGTTATTTTTAAAAGAACCCTTCAGCGTTTTATCTTCTTGAACCGCCTCTACAAGCGAAGTATTACCAGCCTTAATCACCTTCGCTGTATTGGCTATGACATTTATAGCCGAACTTAAAACAGAATTTCGCAATCCCACCTCTCTGACCACGGGGTCTAAAGACGTATAATCATAGACAAAAGAAGTACCAAAATCCGCGCACCAACTATTTAATACCGATCTTAATGTTCCCCAATGCGTTTTTCGTAACGTGGAATAGCCCATAGGGGTTAAAGACTTGTCGGGTATAGCAATGGTTATGCCCATTTTAGCGCACGCTAACCTGAGTTCATGAAAACTATAATCCACCTGCGCGAGATCACAACTCGTCTTGGTAAATTTTTCATTTCCCAAAAATATATACCCCCCATCGCGAGGATTCCCTGACGATTCCAAAGTAGAGTTTCTCAGGAGTCTTTGCGTGTAGATTGGTGGAACGTATACTTCTCCAGGTTGAAGAGGTAAAGTCGAGGTGGCTGTACGTATTACGTTAGCATTCGGGTCGGGGACTGCAATTATATTATCAATATAGCAAGGGGGGCACTCTACGGGTATCTCAGCTTCCTTAACGTTCATTGTGTAATAGCGGTTCCCCAAGGTATGTACCCCGACTCCGCCTATAAACACTCTATCTAAGATGTGTGAACCGTCTACAAACTCCAACTCCATAGTCTTAGAGTCGCTTGAGGTAGATTTTTTTTCGCTCACTAAGTAACACCACATGCTAAGATCGCTGCCTATACTTAGCTTGTAAGGGTCTCTGTAGCTTAAAGGCTGATCTCTATAACTGCCTAATTCATTGATTAGCCCGATGTTGATGGAAGTGGGGTCATCTGAGATTCCTATATCGATATTTAACGACTTAATATAAGCATTATCAAACTTTCCTGGCTCAAAAGTCGTTGAGCTAGAAGAAAGGTTAATCCGTGGTATAGATTGTATACTCGTCGAGGTGGGCATCCTTTTTCCTTATTCCTATGTTAAAATACACCAAAAATCAGCGTTTAAGTATTAAAAAAATTATTACTATTATTATATATGGTATTCCCGAAGCCCGTAATAAAGGTGGGAGATTTCATTAAACTGACGTTAGAAACCCTCAAGTAGTCTTGGCCTAGCACAACTCTTTTTCTATTTAGCCAGACCTGTTCTTCTACTAAATCTATGTTAGTATTTATGAATTGATTGGTTGTTCCTGTAAAATGAATATAATTATCTGAAATTCTAGGTAAAAATATTACGTTGCCCGTGCTGTATTGGGAATTTTGCACTTGTGTAGCTACTAAGGTGACCTCGGAAGCCGTTTGGGTGTAATCTAGCCCCGACACGAGCTTATAACCAGCAAGATAAAGATCGTTCGCGTTTGTAGTGGGTAAACTGTAATTGTTTTGATCTATAAAAGCTTCTGCCGTCGCTGTAACGGAAGGTTCCCCGCCGCTTATGGTAACAGTGGGGGCAATTACGTGCCCTGATCCACCAGAGGTTAATATTAAGCCAGTTACTTTAGTCGTTCCATCGGCTTCTCCCGTGATTGCCGTAGCTGCGGTATTTTCTCCTCCTGAGAATATTACCGTGGGAACAGAAGTGTAACCGCTTCCCGAATTTACTACATCAAGACCCGTGACCGTAAACCCTGAAAAAGTATAAACCGAATTCTGATCCCCCGAAATCCTATCGAATATTATAGTGTCGCTTCCACTAAAATTATTATTCGTAAAATTGATATTTTTAGAATTTAATTGTCCGTCAACAATCGTAAATTCTGAGCCTGAGTATTGAGCTAAACCGTTTCCGAAAACGTTAATATTCCCTTCTGAGTAGCCTGTAGAGGTAAAAAAATCGGCGGCACTCACCAAGGGTGCTCGCAAATTTAACATATCAGGATGGAAGGTGGTAAAAGAATATAATTCGACAACGCTAGCTTCGGGCACTTTATCCAAAAAGGTTATCCCTTGCTCTGCATACTTTAAGGTTTTGTCATAATTAACGCCACGAGTACTCGCTATCTCAGTTAAATCTACGCCCGTAACATATCCCGACCCCGTAAGATAAGTGACCACTTGCCCGAACAAGTCTCCCGAAACACCAGAATTTTTATAAAAATTTATATCTCCACACAAACAAGTTTCTATAGTCTGGTGTAGGTTTAAAATGTATCCTGTAATGCCAGTTCCCGTTAGGCCGCTTAAGTTGATATCTACCCCCGTCACCTCTAAACCGCTCACTAAAGTCTGATCAGTTCGCCCTGATTGTATCCCTGAATAAAAATAATTTTCTGCTATTATATTTTGCGTATCTCCCGCTAAAGATTTTTTATATAAAATAAAAGAATCCATATTTCCACTAAACCCAACATAATTAGGATTCGTCCCAGTGGGAAAATTACCGATATTTAAAGTATCAGAGGCAACAAAATTAGAGAGTTCGAACTCTTCGCTTTCGTGTTCAAAAGAACCAATGTCATGATTAGTTATAAGTATTGTGTCTACGTTTTGGCTAACTGATATCAAATTATTAATTCCCACATCTTTAGAATGGGTTAAAATTTTTCTAGAGTTGCCAGAGTCTATGTATTCGAAATAAGGTCTATTAGAGGCGTTTAATCCGAAATTAAAGCCAGAAGTGCCCGTATAGTTGTCCATTGTCGAGACTAAAACTCTAGCCGTGTTCCCCTGCGTAGACATGGGCTCATTATAATCAGCAAAAAAAGTCCACTCTCCCGTAGGGATTTTTTCCACTACTTGAAAAACGTCTGCCCCTGTAAATAGTCCCGAGGAGGTAGAAAGATTATCCATGACATGCGAACTGCATGACGTAGAAACAGCGGGAGAAGTTCCTACGACTGGACGAGTAACGTCGCCATTGTAAGCTTGTTCTCCAGTCGTGTATAAATCATTGAAAAGCAAACACCCACTTCCGCTTTCGAAAGTGTAAACCGCCTGAATGCTCCCCGTGGATAAATCATTTATCCCGAAAATAAGTTTTAAAGTTTCGGCATCCATTTATTGATAAAAACTTGTAGCGTTTTCAAAAGTATACGTTTGTGAGATGGAAGAGTCAAAGAATTGTTGGCTACCTGCCGTAGAAGTAAGCCTCGGAGCCATTGTGCTCTCGGTTTCTATTACGAGGTCTGTAGCTCCACCCACAAGGCTATTCCTTAAAAGGTTAGAATAAATATGCATACCATTCAGAAAGTCGAAACTACTTTGAGAGTAAGAAACTAGAGCAGCCTGAGAATTGATGGTCATACCTACACTTTCGCGAGTTTTAGTATTTATGTCAAAAACTCCATAAAGACCATTCTGATTGCAGCTCGCTTTAGCCGCATATGTACTTAGAGACGGGGTAACATCTATCTTATAATTAAAAATCTTATAGTTAGCCTTATAGTCGGCGTTATTATAAGAAGCTGAACATTTCACCGTCCCATTAAGGTCGTCGAAAGTCACACTGAAATTTGTAGGCGAAGGATTTAAAGCCCACGCCACATTTCCATAAATTGCGTTATAGTTAACGCCCGTATACACTTCATTAGCTAAAGAAAATAAAGCCGCATCTACATAAGAGTGATAGTATCCCGACTTTAAAGCAAATTGATCTCGATTATTGCCGCGAGCTTTTATTTCTCCATCAATGCCCACTGTAGCTGTATCCGTGATATCATCCGTGTCCACTGAGACGCTATAATCAAAAAAAACGCCCGTGCCTAAATCCGAAAAAATTAAATTGTTATCAAAAGAAGCGTCTACTTTTATCGTTCTATTAGTGTCGGCAGTATCACTTACCCCAATACTTAGAGGCAGTCTGCACAAATCCCCTCCCATTACTCCCGTCGCAATGCTAAATAAAGTTCCTGTCGTTGCTTTATTGCTTCGTATTGCAGTGGGAGAAGCGTATTTATCTCCTTCGACGCTATGATTAACAGTCACCTCTACATAGTCGGAGTCAACGCCCGAAGATATAGAAGTGTCGATTATGTTGATATAGCCAGGAGTAATGGCTACGTCTCCTATCGCTCCAGTTTGCACTGTGTATTGAATAGCGCAGCTATAGGTTCCCTCCACCCTATTTATGTCTTTGCTTATATCAGTTAAAACTAAGTTCGCGTTATCGATGCCGCCAATAAATTGAGGTATAATTTTATTAATATTATAACCTGTTCTTGCTTCAACAAAATTTTTCGCATTAGTAATTGCGATCTCAGAGGAGGAACTTGTGTTCGTAGTAAATCCTTGCGCGGAAATGGTGTGAGAAATATTTACAGTTCCATTTTCGTTATCCGTAAATGATACCGAATCTTGAGGCTCCATTACCCCGAACGTACCTAGAAATTCATCATCATTGATGCACTCTAAGGATATGGTGTAGTCCTGCGCTCCCCAATTAGCGGGAGAAAAATCAACACTTTTTACCATGCACCCTTCAAAAATCTCATACGAAGTGCCGTTTTCGTAGATAGCTAACTTATTAAAACTTTCACTAAATCCGTTTAGTATTTTAGCTCTATCATTAAGTATTGAAATAGTATTTAAATTTTCCCCCGCAACAGGTTCTGACCCAATAATTTTCCCAGCCAAAGTAAGCGTCGTTAATTGACACCATTTTTTGCCCTGATAAACCAGCTCTTGAGAGCGAGAGACATACGGAGTGGGCATACCCGAAAAATTAAAATAATTAGAAGAGAAATCACTTCCATATCTTATTTCTACGGTATGTTCGTTAACGGCCATCTATTATCTTAGTTCAATTAGGCAGTCGCAGCGTTAAAGGCTAAATTCAATTCGGGAAGGCTACCTCCAACCGACCTTTCCATTGCGAAGGTACTGCTTACGCCCATGGTAAAAGCATTATCGGAGCCAAAAGAATAATTAGCGGAGGTTACGTAAATCTGCCCCCTATCCAAGCTCCTAATTAAATTGTTGTTTGCAAAAACCATATAAGCGTCTTGGAGGGCTTCAATTTTTACCGTATTTATGGCTGACGTAGGAGTAGGTCGAGTTTCTAAATTACTAGTGAACTGATTTCTCCTGAGATGCCCTTCTACTGTAGAATCTCTAGTCCCTAGCGAGGTTTGCCCAGGGGTATGTAACACGGTGAAGCTTACGTTGGGAATCTGGATAGCACTTTGAGCTGGGACGCCTATTTTGTCAGAATGAATGATTTTTTTTCTAGCGAAAATAGGGTCTGTAGCTCTATCGAATACTGATCCATCGCTTGTGAACGCATAGGTATAGGCTATTTCTTTTCCGTATTTTGGAATATCAAATTTGTTATTTAAATTTTTTAAAATATATTGATTGCTTGGGGCGACAACAGTATTAAAAAACGCAACGCATCTAGATTTTACCGTACTCCTAGAGGGTATAATGCTATAGGGATTAAAATTAGTTGATTTTGGATTAATGGAAGTAACAGTTCCGTTTTCAGTAACGGTAATTACATCACTATCACCCCAGTCGAGAACGACTGTTCGCGCTTCGATGGTCGTTAAATTCTTAATGTTGAGATTATCGGTATACTCTACATCGTAAGAAGATTTTCCGTCACTATTATTAATACTTTTATTTTTTTGAATAGCTTGATTATACAATGTACTCGCATTAGAGCCTAAGTAATCTTTATAAGAATTGTATACAGTATTGCAGCGTGCGTAAGAATTTCCTAATTCAATATCTAAAGCGCTCTTCGCCTCTTCTAGAAACTCTGGCGAGCGTGGTGATATTTCTCCCTCTTCTTTTACGGTCACTATCCCGAGCTGATCAAAAGAAAAATTATTAGAGACTTGCAGGGAGTAAGTGGTCATTCCACTTGGCAAAAGGCTGAATTTTTTTTCGAAAGTACACCCTCCCCCTACTAGATTATAACTTTCAGTGAAATATTTTCGCGAAGCGGCTGAAATGCTCCCGTAGGAATCAGGGATAACAGTAGAAAATTGAGCGGGGGTTTGGTTAAATAAATTTGTTGCTAAAGTTTTCGCTCCTGAAATAGGGTCTAAAGTACTTCCGTCGCTATTTACGCCTGACGTATAAGTAATATCTAGAGAATGAGTTAAATTATAAATATTTTCTTTGCTTAATTCTATGGAAAAATCTTCAGAAAAAGATTCTAAATATTCGGGACTGGGAACAGTTGCTCCTTCCAAGGAGCTTCCTAAGTTGCCGCTCTTATAAACTTCTAAATCTGCGCTATATTTTCCATATAAAATTTGAGTTTCGTCGGTAGCTTCTGACGCGGGAAAATCTATATTAACCAACCTCCCTGTCCCGAACCCTGTTCCATTAATTATGATATTTTCGCATACAGCCTCAGAACTGGAAGCGGCAGTTACGTAGCTGTCTATGACAGCGAGCGCTTGTCTTACTCCTTTATAGTCGCTATTGGAGGTACGAACATCTATGTATCCTTCTATAGATATAGTGTCTACTGATCGGTACTGAGCGGTTCTTTCCCCGAAATAATCGTTGCGGCGTTGTACCCCTAAAATATATGCATGAGTAAATTCCATTGGATTTTAAACGAGGGGAGGCGCTCCCGCTGTAGAAGCGGATTGATTTTTTTCCACTAGAGCCATGCGAGTTTTTATGTTTTGTATGTCCTTCACCGTACCATCCGCGTCTATCACCGTTATTTGGATGGGTGCAGTTGCCATCAATTCTCCTTGTGCGGCGTTTTCGTCGGCTTTTTCTTGCATTTTTTCTGCCGTAGTGTTCAGCAACGAAGTGAACGTGGCCACCCATTGCGGGGACTCCTGATTATAGTTTGCCGAGGCTGCGTCCGTAGACGTTTTAACCCGTTTATCCATCAAATTATCGTTGTTAACAGCGTACGGACTGACGCCGCCAAGACCACCGTTGCCTTTATATGCGTTGGGGTCTCTTTCTCTCTTAGAAACGACGCCGAACGCACCCCTCCTTGACTCCCGACCAGGATCTCCACTCGGATTCCCAGCGGCAAGGGGCTTCCTCCTTGTCGATTTTGCTCCTTGCTTCTCTCTATCTTCCTGTTCTTTAAGTTTTTCCTGCTCGTCCTTCAGGGAGGCTAGTCTCTCCTGGCCCCGATCCCAAGACGCACTGCCTCCCGTTGCGCCTTGTCGAGCAGTGGGAGACATGTCGTTCTTGGTGTCTGCACTAAGGCCCGCGAAAGCTGCTCTTTGCGCTGTGATAGAGTCTTCCAGTTCTTTTAGCACATTTTGAAGCTCTATCGCTCTTGCATTAGACTCATCTGAGTCACTTGACGATATATTACTACTCTCATCTGTCAATCCCGACAGCTTGGCCTCCGCCTCTCGTCGCTTCTTAGTAGCATCTAGGAAGTCCTTCGCCGCATCATTACTAACCGCAGCGGCATCCATCTGCCCCGACATGCCACCACGCACGCCCATCCCTGCGTTACCCCCCCCTAGAATGTCTCCCTGATTTGCTCCTGGGACAGCGTCTTTAAACCCGCCGCCAGTAAGAAAATCTAGCATCCCTCTCGTATTAGCAGCGGTCATGCTGTTGGCTCTTAAGTCGTCCTGCTGTAAAGCACGAAGCTCGTTTTGAACTCCTAACATTGCTGCAATATTGGCGGGCATTTTTTGCCTCTTAAATTCTAGGGCTGTTTGAGTGGCTGCTATTTCTCCGAAATTTTGACTACGAAGAGTATTGGCGAGATCAGCCAGCTCCGTATCACCCGTTTCGGTAGCCGCCTGATCTAGCACATCCGCTCTAGCGAAAGCCCTCCCTTTTAGGCTTTGAGCCAGCCCGCTCTCTACCTTATCTTTTAATTTGGCAGCGGCTGGCCCCATCATGTCTGCTCCTACGAATTCATTTAAATTGCCGAGTAAGTTCCCCGATGCTTGACCAGTTTTCACGGAATCTCCCCTTCCTCTAGCCGTTACATAATCGTCCACGCTCCGATTAAAATTATCTTCCTGCTTGTCCATTCTTTTGGGATCAAGGAAGCTTTTTATTCCACCGCCAGCATTCTTCTGCTGGTTAATTTTATTTTGAGCTTGAGCTAATTTGGTTTGTAAGTCGGCCATTTTCAATTGCTCATCACGAGTTTTTTGGGCTTTGTCCATAGCGGCCATTTGCTCGGCTAGTATCTTCTCTAATCCAAGCCCCCCCATGTTGTCGATACCGTCAAACTGCCCCCCTGCTTGCGCGTTGTTGATTTCGCCTTTTAGCTGCGCCAGCATCGCCGCCGCGCCCCCAGCGCCTTGCTCTCTTGAGCCAGTTCTTTTTAACGAACCCACAAGCGATTGCATTTCTGGTGTTACATCCGAACCGCCTTCCTCTACTTTTTCAAACAGTTTCTTGAGTGGACCCTGTTCGAGTACGGCATCAAACATCTCTTGGCTTCCTGTTTTTCGTATCTCGCGAGAGCTCTTGCCGAATTCTTCATTGATTCCTGTTCTAGCTACTTGACCCTTCAGAGCCGTATCTTGAAAAGAGCTCATAAATTGTGTCGCTAGCTTCGCGCCCCCCTTCAACGTGGCCATTTTGAAGTCTCGGTCAAATTGTTTAGCGGCCATAACAGAGTCACGAAAAGCGCTGTCTAGGATAACTCCTACGTTAGTCATCGCATTTAGCGCCTCATTGGTTTTCTTTATCTGGCCCGCGACGGCGGCAGCGGCAGCAGCATTTGCGTCAAGTATTGCTTTTAGTCTCTCAAATTCCTTTCTCTGTTCTCCAGCTGCCGTGCTGAGTAGCCTCATCTCCAGCGCTAGCTGGTAAGTGTTTGATCCTGCGCCGTTAACAAAACCCGCCGCAGTATCAGCCGCTACGCCAAGCTTGCGGAGTTCATCAATCAATATCTTTTCGGATTCTTCGTTTGTAGCACCTTTGTTTACTTTGAATCTAACTTTGTCCAGCGCCTCCTGCTTCTGGGCGTCGTTCATTTTATTGAATTTAGGACTGCCCTCCAGCAAATTCAGGAGGTCTTGGGCGTCTCCTTTCATCTGTTTATCCCCTCTCTCTGACCGAGTAGTGCCCTCACCTGGCTTATCAACATATTTACTTCTATTTTTATCCGTTTCAGCTTTTATTGTGTCCTGACTGTCCTGCCAGTGGCTGTACATGAAGTATCCCACAAGCGCCACCAGCGCCGTAGCAGCTAGAGCAACCCCGATGCCAATCGGAGCCAACAGTCCCGCTACACCACCGCCGCGTGTGCTGATGAGCGTCACTGCGGTATTCTTTTCTATAGCCGCAATGATTCCAAGCGCGTTCATTCTATCACTCGCCCAAGTTTTCACCGCCGAGGCTTTATCGGATAGGAGCTGCTTCATACTCCCAGCCTTGGTAACGGCGGCCATCACGGCTAGCACTACCTTAATTGCTAGCAACCCTGCGATCATAGCGCCCCCTATCATGAGGTACTTTTTCATCGATTCCTCTTTGGCAGTTCTATTTATAGCCTTTATGGTGTCTTTTTGGGCAGCGAGCGATTTTGAAGCGGCGCTTAATGCTTTAGAATTTTTTCCAGCAGCTTTTCCGAGCATACCCTGTTTCTTTTTATCATCGGTTTCTGCCATTATTTGGTTGCGTAATTTAGGCGTTAGCTCCAGAAGCGCATCTCTATAGTTCTCTTGAGCGGCGATTATATCCCCCGCATCTCCGTTCTTTAGAGATTCCGTGTAAGCAGATAAAGCCTGTTGGGCCCCTTGAATTGCGTCCCCCTGTTCTTTGAGCCTTACGGAAGTCTCGCTCAGTCGGGCGGCGACTTGATTGTACGCTGCGGGCGCGGCTTTTAGGGTTCCAGTATAACTTATCATCGCTGCGGTGAAGCCACCCACGACTCCTATAAGTATGCCAAACGGACCAGTTACCATAGTCATTGTGGCGACAAGAACCATTATGCCATTCACCCCCGCATTCATAGCGTTAGCAAAGCTTTTTGACGCCTCTGTCCCGCCTTCTGTAGCCGCCGACATCGTATTAGTAACGAGGGACGCTATCATCATAGCGCCAAATAGCTTTTCCATTCCCCCTCCTGCTTTGTTTGCTTTATCGCCCATTTTGTCGATGCCGCCCTGCGCTTTGGAGGTATCAAACTTAGCTTTCTTCATGCTCTCATCAAAAGTTCCAGGCGTACGCCCTGGGCTAGCAAAACTGCCCGTATCCTTATGGGTGAGCAGGGGGTCTATTCTTCTTATGGCCTGAGTATCGGCGGCAAAATTCGGAACATATCCCCGCGCACTCAAAACATCTTTTATGCCACGGGGTTCATCACGGTCATTAGTAACGAAGAATCCCTGCGGGTTGCGCTTAGAAGCAAAGTGGTGGCTTTGAGATACGTTAATTGCGGATTTAGTAACGTTAGAGGAATTCTCTCTCTTAATAGCCGCTGCTAAGGGCTCAACGAAGTTTGGAACGTACCCCCGAGCTGCTGTTCCTTTAGTCTTCTTAGTTGGCAAATGCTTTTGTAGTTGAGATCTTGCACTATTTTGCGCCATCTTCGTATTACCTAGTTTTTTTAGGACACTCTCTCCGCTGTATTCACTTACGTCCGTTATCGCACTTTTTTTTGCGTCTATCCTGTTCGCGGATTTCAAACTGTCCAAGCCAGTAGTGCCAAAAAGAGCCTTATAGAGAGTCGCCTGTGACCCTCCAGAGGGTTCAAAATCTCCGCCTCGATAATCCCACGTAGGAGAGCTTCCCTTTGTAACGTTCTGGCCTGTTCCCCCAATAGCTCCTGATATCGCAGTTTCAAATACGCGACCTACCATCTGAGGCCATCCGCTTTTATCCTGTTTAGCTTGATCGATTATCCTCCCAATCGGACTCGGGATATCCTTGGCGTCTATGCTTCCCCCCGCTAATCGTTTTACGATACTTACGAAGGGTTTCTCTAGCTCTTCTTCAACTATCTTATCGAAACCTGAACCCATCTCAATGTTTTTACCTACACCAATATTTTTTAGCCCCGTGATTTTCACCCCTCCCAGTTTCATTAAGGCCTCTCGCTCTCTCGCGCTAAACATAGGAAAGGCTTTCTTCATGTGGCCTTTGGCTTTAGGGTGAAGAGTCGCGGGCGATGCACCTTGATTCATGTTCGACGCCAAGACACCGTAACCCTTGCCTGAGCCCCCCGCGCCGCGCACGTCAAACACGGGAAGACCTTTGGTTGGTTGTTTGCTTTTTACATTTTGCCGTGCAAGGAGGGCTTTCTGGACGTCTTTATCTTTTGAGATTTTATGTACATTATCTTTATTAACGTGGCCGAGATTTGCTGCCGATAATTTTCCTATGTCGCCGCCGCCTTTCAAAAACTTTTTTAGTTTCGCCGCCCCTACGCGATTCGCTCCCAATGGTGACTGCGTGCCAACTACGCGTGCAAAATTAGGAACATAACCATGCGCTAACGCTTTCTGCATCGCAGGGCTAGCAATAATTGTGCCCTTTTTCCCATTAGGACCCATTACATCTTTTTTGGTTTCATGACCATTATACGTGGTCATAAATGAACCGCCCTGACCATCATGAACTTTTCCTCGACGTGTTCGCGGATTAGCTATTTGGGATTTTGTATACATTCCCGAAAGAGCCATCGCGGCTACCTCGCCTTGGTCAGCGAAATTAGGAACATATCCCGTAGCTTTCCCGCCCGTTTTTATTGTTGAACGGCCCTTAACCGTACCAACTGAAGCTCCTGCCTTCTGCATATTGGCGGCCAATTGTTGAGCCACGGCGTTCATAGAAACCAGTTCCGAGTTTAAACTTTTATATGAACCTAAAATTTGTTTAGCGGCTTGATCTACACTTATTTCTCCTCTTTGAATTTGCGCTAGAATTTTAGGGTTTTGTTGCAGAATATTAACAATACCCTGCTGTAGTTGCTGTTGCTGCTTAAAGGTCGTATTGAGACCAGAGAAAGTCCTCACGGCATCTACCGCAAATTTTCGAAGATTATTAAATAGCTGAAACAATACTACGGCAGCCATCGCCAAACCAGGACCTGCTAAAAATTTTCCAATACCCCCCAGCAAGGACTTACCGATACTTTCACCAGCCTCTTCTGAATCGCCGCTGCTTAGTTTGTTAGTTATAACATTGACTAAAGATAAAACATTCTTGATGGCGGGTTCTAGTGTCAGCTTTCCAACCCCTACTGCTAATTTTGTAACATTTTGTAAAGTCTCATTTAAACCCGCCGAAAGTGTTTTGTTGAGCTCGGCATTTCTTCGAGCAGACTCTCCGCTTGCATTAGCAGCTATATTAGTGGCATTCGTAAATACAGAATACTGGCTTCCTAAATCGCTTAATGCTGCCTTAAGGACATTGATTTGAAATACACCACCCACTAATTCAGCTATTTGAGCTTGT
>TARA_R110002096_G_scaffold99526_2_pt1 | contig 19160 bp, 8 predicted proteins | sample TARA_R110002096 | Tara Oceans TARA_R110002096 (sample SAMEA4397295) | marine metagenome | biome: Polar Biome; feature: [DCM] deep chlorophyll maximum layer (ENVO:01000326); material: water (ENVO:00002006), including particulate matter (ENVO:01000060) such as... | depth 35 m
TTTTAGCTAATAAAGAACAGAGAGGATATATCACTCCTCAAGAGTTTAATCTATATGCTAACCAAGCGCAAATGGATATATTCGAACAGTACTTCTACGATTTAAATCAATTTAGAAGAATACCTGGAAACGATACTACACATGCTGATATGGTAGATATACTAGAAGAGAAGATAGGTATATTTGAAGTAACAGCTGCATTGGTTCTAGCTCCTAACGCTGAAGGATTCTCGTCAGGTAATCTAAATGGACTAATAAGGTTTTATAGACTTTCTAATGTTAGATCGGACAATAATATAATGATGGAAAGTGTTAGTAGAAAAGACTTTAGGACGTTTCCAAATAGTCCCTTGACAGCTCCTACTACTACAAGACCTATATATATGGTTGATACAATAAACAATACGCTTCAAATAGCTGGTAGTACATTAGGTATCGCAAACATAGATTATGTTCAATCACCTAGAGATGTGAATTGGACTTATGTTGTTGTTGGAGAAAAAGCATTATTAAATGCAACTGCTTTGGATTATCAAGATTTTGACTTACATCCGTCAGAAGAAACAAAATTAGTTGTAAAAATATTAACTTTAGCAGGACTCACATTAAAAGATCCAAATTTATACCAAATAGCAGCAGGAGAAGACATGAAGAATATTCAACAAGAAAAACAATAAATAAATGGGATTATTAGATAATACTACACAACAAGCATATTACCAAGGTAATAATTATGGTAATTATCAATTTACTTCTTTAGAAGATATTATAAATCAATTTATTGTAGCTTACACGGGAGAAAATAAAATAATACAAAAAGTAAAAAGAACGGACGTTGCTTTTCACGCGCAAAGAGCACTCCAGGAATTATCGTTTGATACTTTTAAGTCTATTAAATCCCAAGAAATAACACTTCCTCCGTCTAACACGATGATACTTCCCCAGGATTATGTTAACTACACGAGAGTATTATGGGTTGATAGTTCTGGTATTAAACATCCTCTTTATCCTACTAAACACACTCAAAATCCAACCCCAATTTTTCAAAATTCAGATGGAGATTATTCTTTAACAGCTACTGGTACTTTAATAGATACCGATGCCACTATAGTGTTAGATTCCGAATACTTAAACGTACAAGTTGGAATGATAGTTTCATCGCCTAACATACCTAATGGGTCGCTAGTAATCGCTACTTCTAATACCGGTAGCGTAACAACAATAGAAATTAACAACGACGCAACTTACACAGGCACTGAAACTCTTACTTTTACACCTCAAGACAGTTCTTTAATACTAGAAGAAGAATCTACCTTTGTTTTAGAAAATGTCACGTGGGATATTAGTGAAGATAAAATAACTCAATCACCAAATACAGATGTATCTAATATAACCGTTGGAATGTTGGTATCTCACGAGGATTTTCCAATAGGAACAACAGTAATTGACGTTAATGGCGCTGTTATAACAACCTCAAATAATTCTACGGAGGCATCTACAGCGACAACTAACGAAGTAACCTTTATATCAACACCTGGAGATTCTACAACTTGGTCTAATTACAAGTCCGCAACGCCGTCTGAAAACCAAAATTCATATGACGACGATACTTATTTAGATTTACAATCTGAAAGATATGGATTAGATCCTCAACACGCTCAAATTAATGGGTCTTATTTTATAGATGATTTAAAAGGACTAATTCACTTTAGTTCTAACATGTCGGGTAGAACTATAGTTTTAGATTACATAAGTGATAGTCTTGGGACAGATGGAGAAATGCAGGTTCATAAATTTGCTGAAGAAGCTATGTATAAATCTATAGCTTACGCAATATGTTCCACTACTATATCTGGGCAACAACTTGTACCAAGGTTTAAAAAAGAAAAATTCGCAGCAATAAGACAAGCTAAATTAAGATTATCAAACATCAAGTTAGAGGAAATCACTCAAATACTGAGAGGTAAATCTAAATGGATAAAACACTAATACATGGGAGAGATTAAAAACACTTTCAATCGAGGTATAATGAACAAAGATCTTGATGAAAGATTAATACCTAATGGACAATTTAGAGATGCAATGAATGTACAGGTTTCAACTTCTGAAGGATCAGACGTTGGAACCGCGCAAAATATATTGGGTAATATACGCGCTGAAGATATTATATCTAACTATAGTAGTTCTTCTGGTATAGATTTAATGTGTGTTGGAGCTGTAGCGGATGAAAAAAACGATGTTTTATATTGGTTCGTTAGTAGTGGTACTGTTGACGCTATCTTAGAGTATCGTGACGATGGAACTGTTACACCTATATTGGTAGATAGAAATAGTAATGTTTTACAGTTTGACGTTCTTAATATCATAACGGGAATAAACATAGTTGATAATTTACTTTTTTGGACAGATAATGTTAACGAACCAAAAAAAATAAACATAGATACTCTTAAATTAAATAACCATACCGACCTACTTACACATAGCGATATGTTTGTTAAGGGTGTTTCAGTTGGAGAAATAACACTGGATAATATTACGGTAATACGTAAAAGACCACAAAGAGCACCCGTTGTTCTTTTTGACAACGTTGCCTACGAACCTATCACTCCTTTGATAGAGTTCAATTTTTATGATATGGGAGTGGCCACTGAATTCCAATTTGATGATGGACCGTGGAGATTTTCGCAAATAACACCTACTAATCTTCCTGGGGACTTTATTTGGCCGTACGAGGTTGGTGACGAATTTGTATTGAGTTTAGATAGTGAACCTGGTAGTTTACCTCATAACTACCAAATTAAAATTGAGGTTATTGGTCAGACTTTAGTCCTTAATAGCGACGGACCTCCCGTAGAAGGATTAGGAGGTTGGAATGGAGCCACGTGGACCTCTGTGGTTTGGGATCTAAAGATCGTAGAAATAGATAGGATATATGATAATGAACTATTGTTGTTTAACGCTACAAAAATACCTGAAACTGAACCAATATTTGAAAGAGAACTTATAAGATTTGCCACTCGATGGAAATATGTAGACGGCGAATACTCCGCTTACTCTCCTTTTACTGTACCAATATTTTTAGCTGGACAATTTTATTTTCATCCTACAGATGATCCATTTAATCAAGGAATGGAAAGCAGGGCAACGTCTTTAACTATAAAGGATTTTATTCGTGAAGACACGCCTAATGATGTTGTGCAAGTGGATATTTTATTTAAAAAAGAAAAATCTACAACTATATATTCCATAGACAGCGTTAAAATTGATGATACGTTTCCGTCTACAACCCTATGGGATGAGTATGATACCAACAAAGATGGGGTATATATTACAGATTCACATCAGTTAGGATTACCAGTCACCCAAGTACAGTCTTTGATTTCTAGTGATAGAGGAAAATCTGGACTATATAAAGTAACAACAGAGAATATATACGCGGCACTTCCAGATAACCAGATGTTAAGACCTTGGGATAATGTACCAAGAAAAGCGTTATCGCAAGAAATAACAGCTAATAGAGTTGTTTATGGAAATTATTTACAAAATTATGACTTAAAAAACACTCTTAATGATATAGTTACACCTTGGATAGTTGCAGATTGGGAATATAGAGATTATTTAAGAGTAGGTGGTGGTAATTCCCCAGCTCTTCCTGTAACTTTTGTTAATAACCGAGCGGAAAAATCTATAAAATCATTAAGAACTTATTATTTAGGAATTGTTTATGGAGACGAGTACGGAAGAGAAACTCCAGTATTAACAAGCAAAGAAGCTTCGATAAAAATACCTTTTGATTGGGACGATACCGCTGAATTTGATGGAGCCGCGGATGATTCAACGAGGTTAATAGCTAAATTAGTAGGTGAACAACCATCTTGGGCTCGTTATTTTAAGTATTTTATAAAACAAACCACTGGAGAATACTATAATCTTACTCTAGACAGGGTTTACAAAGCCGCTGGAGACGAGAATTTATGGGTATCTTTTCCATCTTCAGATAGAAATAAAATAGAAATTGGAGATTACTTCTCTATCAAAAAACAAGTTGATATAGAGCAAATAGTACCTGTTGAAAATAAAATCAAAATTATAGATATTAAAAATGAAGCTCCAGAGTCTATTAAATTTGATTACGTTTCCTTAGGTAGTGCTGGAGGAAGTCAAGCTATCTTAGACGCTTTGTTTATAGATTTATCTGCTCAACCAGCGAAGGGGGTTAAACGATTGTTAATAGACAAATCCACTTGGGTAGATACTGAAAACGGATTGGCTTTAGAAGATTTAAACGAATCTGATAAACTAGCAATTCAATTTACTATCGTGGAAGGTGGTAACAATATAAAATCGGAAAAATATTTTGTTACAGGATTTTCTGTGGAAGATAATGGAGGAGACCTACAGTATAATATAGTATTAAGAAAAGTTATACAAGAAGCAGATGGTTGGGTAGAAAGTTCCATTGGAGTATTGAACCATGACAAAGGATTAACTGTTACTATATACAAGTTAGAAGACAAGAATCCTGTTGAATTCGAAGGTAGATTTTTTGTTAAAATTATTTCAAATCCAGTAACACAAACGTATTTAGTACCTTCAACTACAGATATATATGCCTTTCAAGTTTTAGGAGTTTTGGAAATGTTTCATTTAGTTGATAGCCACGGAGATTTTGCCACAAATACTCTAGGTATATTTAACACTATAAACTCATGGGCTGGGAATAACACTGGTAACGATTTATCGGGGCTGACTGGATTTCCTAATAATACTGATTGGGATGTTAATGCTGCGTTTGATACAGGTGTTAATAACACTGGAGGATGGTTTTTAGACAACACTACATTTGTAGCGGCTCAACACGGAACAAATCTTGACGTTAGATACTCAGGAAGAATGTACAAAGGAGATCTTTACAATGGAGTTGATGCTTCTGGTACTATTTCTGGTTCTGGACCTGGAGAAGGACAAGAACAATATGTGAATGGATTAGAAGGTCTTATCTCCCCACTTTTAAGTGGACCCGCGAGTGTACCTGGGACTTTTACTCTCCAACCTCCGTATGATCACGACCCCAGCGGCCCAAACTCACTTGGAGGGGCAAGAAGATGGAGTAGTGAAGTTATTGATTTAATGGAAGGTACTATAGGTTGGCCTTATGGCGTGACTTCTGCAGGTAATGCAATCGCACCACGTTATGAAGTTGTTCTACCCCCTGCTACTGAGTGGGATAATACATACGATTGCGTAGAGGATGGTGGGCATTGGATACACCTTTCTTATTTAGCTCCAGGTGTAGATTTACACAATGGAAATTTTGGAGTGAAATCTACAGGGAATTTTGACAAAGGAGGTACTAATTCTTTTAGTGGAGATGCGAGTGAATGGCTTACTATGATGTTTGGGTATTTAGATAGAATTAGAGCAACTAGTATTTATAGAGACGGAATAGATACCCAAACCGATGGTAATTGGTTATTCCCTTCTGTTCCGTGTAATGGTTGTAGTTACAACGCGCTGACTGCAGCACAAAAAGAAGACAACGAGAACCAATGGAATCCTGCTTATCCTTCAAATCCAGGCGCACAATCTGTTATAGATAGATTAATACCCGGCAGTAGGTTTATGATAGTTGGAGACGACGTTACTGTTTACACAATAAAACGAAGACATGAAAAAAGGCTTTACAACCATACCGCTTGGAATCCTTCTCCAAGAATAGATGAAAACGGGACAATACTTGGATATGATTGGAACGGAGGAAATCCTATCATGGGGAATGATAGCGTAGCTCATTATACCCAAGCTGTGATGGATTTTTGTAACGTAGGTGGAATTTTAGGTGGTAATGCTCTTACAAATTCTGATGAGTTTAGAGATTGGAAGAGAGCTGTGGTGAATTTTGGTAAAGCTAACAACAGAAGAGTTTGTTATATATTACAGGTAGATAAGGACACTACAGGTAGTCAAATTAGTTGGGATGATGATGATGATGCAAATACAATCAATGTTGTTAATAATTTTCCTGATACAGCAGACAATGACACCGCTCAAGTTATTAGATTTGTTGACGATTATATAGAGCCAGGAGCTAACACCTTACCAACATCTCCAGCTATATTTGAAACAGAAGCCGACGAGGATGTTGATTTAAATATATATTACGAAGCAAGTGACGCCTTACCTATTGGGTTAGATGGTAATAAAGGCCATCTTTTAGCACCTATAGGTACTAAAGTTAGTTGTAGTGTAAATAATAGTTTGGTCAATTATAGTTCAGCTAACTCTTTGTGGCCTGACTACGATTTGTTTTTAAAAGTAAAATCATGGGATGGTAATGAATTAGAATTATTTGGCCCAGGTTTAATAACAAACCCAGGTGGTCAAGCACTCGCGACCAGTAATGACGCTTTAGGTTGGAGTGATCAAAGCACTATATATGGAACTCATTATGTTTGGTTTTGGAGAGAAGATGGTAGTTATACAACCGCGGTGATAGATAGAGTTTCAGAAATAAGTACCACTGGTCCAGATTTTTATGTAACTAAACTAATAATAAGAAATAATTCTCATCAAGAAAAAGTTGGATTACCATATTATAATTGTTTTTCTTTTGGTAATGGAGTTGAGTCTAATAGAGTTAGAGACGATTTTAATGAGTCGTATATTCTAAATGGAGTAAAGGCATCTACCGTATTAGAAGAACCGTACGAAGAAGAAAGAAGAAGACATGGTTTAATATACTCTGGAATATACAACTCCATAAGTGGTATTAACAATCTAAATCAATTCATTGCTGCTGAAAAAATAACAAAGGATTTAATGCCATCTTACGGTAGTATACAAAAATTATACGCTAGAGATAAAGATCTTATAACGCTTTGTGAAGATAAAATCATACGAATATATGTAGACAAAGATATTCTTTATAACGCAGATGGAAACACACAATTACTAGCTACGAATAAAGTGCTGGGAACAGCAGAACCTTTTAGAGGTAATTATGGTATATCTAAAAATCCAGAATCATTTGCGGCAGAATCATTTAGAGTTTATTTTACAGATAAACAAAGAGGAGCGGTGTTAAGGTTATCAATGGATGGACTAACTCCAATATCGGATGCTGGAATGCACGATTATTTTAGAGATAATTTACCACTTAACAAAGTATTACTTGGGAGTTACGACGCACATAAAGGAAATTATAATCTAACTATGTTTAAAAACTTATATAGAGATGATTTTTCCCGTGGTATCGCAGGGGCACGTTCTCTATATTATCCTACATCAGCTGGATGTGATGATAAAACCGCGGTTACAGGTGGTAATGGAGATACAGTAGTTTTACAACTCCACCAACACCCATTTGAAGCAAGTGATTGGGTTGGTTATTTTAATGGACTAACTTCAGCTCAAGCACAAGTGCCGTTCCAAGATTACTGGTACGCACGAATGTATACTGAACGCCAAGGGCATTGTGATGATTGCGGTTATAACTGTGGTAATTCTAGTACTAACACTTGGGAATGTTCAGATGGCGCTTGTGCTGATACTGGGGCTGGTGTTTACACAGAAGCCCAATGTTTAAATCAATTTTGTGGATCTGGTCCTAGTACCGGTCGTCCTCCAACTATTCCTCCTACTAGTCCTTCCCTTGGAGCGTACCCCGTGTTTGAAGATACAGTTTCATTATCTGACTTCGGACAAGAAGAACAAATTAGAGCTAATTCATCTGATAGTAGACAGTACCAAGCTCCTCTTGAAGATAGTAGTTTTCCACGAGCTGCAGTTGAGCGAGTTGCAATTGGGCGAACGTGCTGTAAAATACCCGTGCATCTAATCGACATAACACTTGAAGTAACGTATGACATTCATGTGAACACTGGGATGCCAGTAGGGACTGTTGTGTGGTCATCTTGGCAGGAGTTAATGGATTGGCGTGATACCCAAAACGTTAATTGGGGTGTTAGTACAGAAGTAATAGAAAACGTTATATCCGCTTATTCTATTTTTAATGAAGAACTTTGCGCTTGTTCATATGAAGACATTATAGGTTGTACTAATTCTAATGCGTTAAATTACGATCCTGACGCCACTACAGCTTGCATAGATTGTTGTGAATATCCATCGTACGCAGAAACTATAACCTATAACGAAGGAGTAAAAGGATGGGTGAGTTTTAAATCGTTTTTACCTGAGTTTGCTATCAGTAGTGTTAATCAGTATTATACTATGAAGCAAGGAATGTTATGGAAACACCATCAGGAAACAACTCCAGAATCTAGAAATACTTTTTATAACACGTTTGAAGAGTCATCTATAACACCTGTGTTAAATACACAACCAGATGTTGTTAAAAATTTTAATACTTTAAACTACGAAGGTAGCCAAACTAAGGTAGATATACATTTAACCGACAATGATTACTACAACTTATACGAAAAGAGAGGCTGGTATGTGGAAGACATACACACAGATTTGGAAGACGGAACGTTAAATGAGTTTATAGAAAAAGAAGGTAAGTGGTTTAATTACATTAAAGGATCGTGTAAAGAATTAGATACAGCTGCGTTTAATTTTCAAGGATTAGGAGTAACCAATCTTGTAGCTGGAGAGTGTTTACCTTGCGCTACTGCAACTATTGTAGGATGCACAGATCCAAACGCAACAAATTACGATGCTTCTGCAACGGTAGATGACGGTAGTTGTACGTATACTGCGGCGCCTGGTTGTACTGATCCCCTAGCTACTAATTACGATCCAAATGCTACTGTTGATGATGGTAGTTGTACTTATCCTTCTGTTATAGAGGGATGTACAGATCCTTTAGCTTCAAATTATGATCCTTCTGCAGCGGTTGACGATGGTAGTTGCACTTACGCGCCCTCGATAGACTGTATTACACAACCAATTACGTGGACATGGGATGGTACTAATCTTACAATAGATTCTACAGCTTTTGATCCCGCGGTACTTTTCCCTAACGCTTTCTCCACCTCTACACCCCCGTTACCTGTTCACACACAAATATTTCGTTCTGATGGAACCGAGGTGGAATGGATAGCACCAAATCCAGCGTCACCAGTTACTGCTGCTGGTCTTACAATGACCTCATCATGGACATGGTCTAATCCTTTCTCTAATATTACACCGGGTAATTATACAGCAGTACTAACTGTTTATGATTTTAATGTTCTTTCAGGTATTATACTTTCTCAGTGTAGTGTAGCTATTACGATTGTGTGACTCAAGTTCAGGAATAAAAATATAAATATAAATATAAAATAAAATAAATGGCATTAGCAATATCGGGATGTACAAATCCAACTGCAACAAATTATAACCCACTCGCAACCATAGATGATGGAAGTTGTATTGGAGGTCTAACACCTGGCTGTTGCGATCCTACAGCAACAAATTTTGATCCACTTGCAACATGTGATGATGGGAGCTGTTTGTACACTGGTGGTGGTGGTGGTGATTGGAACTGCAACGAGTGTACAACTCTTACTATGTGTGATGGTTGGAATGGTATTATGGGATATCTTCCGTTAATGAGCTACTCAAGTAATCCAACACTACGGACAGATATAGGTCAAACATTCGTAACAGTAGAAGAAGCGAGGATATGGTATTTTGATAATCCAACTATAAGTGCATCCACGACATATTTTACGTTTCTGAATCCAAACCCTTCAACAACCATGGTTACCCAAAGTTACAACGCCTCCACTTACTTTATTAACGGTGTTGATTGGACCGGTGGCGTTAAGGGAATTTTATGGTGGGTCTCTATGAATCTATATGACACTACAAATGGACAGTTTGGATATCCTATAACGTATGATGTTAACGGTAACTTTGTAGCTCAATCCGGTCCGATGACTCCTTTTTTTGGTGGTATGGGCGGTACAGCGAACAATATAATTGATTGGTATATGAACGAGGGCTTTCAAGTATACCAAGGAATGACTTGGCTGGATTTTAAGGCCGAGATCGAGTCTTACGGATCTGGCGCTCTGCATGGAGGGCTTTGGAACATGAGTATAGTTACGCAAGCTCTTTGTAGTGATAACCCACCTATGGGTTGTATACAAGCTCCTGCGGTTTTTACATGCGAAGAGGTAGTTGGTGGTGGTGGTAGCTTTGCAACAAAACAAGAGTGTATAGACGATGGTTGTGAAACGGTTTAAAATATAAACAAATAAATATGAGTTATAATAGTATAGGTACTGGTACAAACAAAATTATTAGCGCGACCTCTAAGACTAACTTGATTACAAGTGTAGATATAGATTTTTCTAAAATGGAGACCGCGTCTACTAGTAGGTCTGTACGGGTTGTTGGTGATAGTAACGCTGTATTTAGTTTGCAAGTTTCTAGATCTTCAAATGGTCAATTTTATAATTTTTCGACAAATACTTTTTCTGCTACATACGGTTCTCAGAGTAGATTAACAAATTTAAGTCCGGGAAATACTAGTATTATTTTTCCAGCGGCATCAGGTGGAGATACTTATACTGTTTACGTTTGGCCAGAACCACACTTTAATACACGGTTAAGTTTTGGGAAAAATAAACTTAGATACGTGGAAGAAATAGAGCAAGCGGGGACTAACGCTGTGGTTACTTTCACGACAGATACTTCTATCGCTACCATTTCCGCTACATCTATGGGTTCTTCCTCTGGTTCTTCAACAAGTAGTTATACGCAAAGTAACGCGCCAACCGTTAATTTTAGAGACACGCAATTAACAGTTCCATCTAGCGCATCTGATTTTGGTGTTAATATTACGGGGTGTACAACGGATTGCGTTAATGGAACTTGGAATACTAATGCTTTATATTGGCAAACCGGAAATTATGTAGCTAACGGAGCTGGTACAAGCTCTACGGCTTTGATACTAGATAGTGTCGACGGTTTATATATTGGTATGCAGGTAGCTTATGTAAACGGTGTTTTTCAAACTGCTTTAAGGGCTATAACAGCTATAAACACTACTACAAAAACAGTGACTTTAGACGGAAATGAAACCTGGAGTAACGATCATGTTATCTTGTTTAGGGCTTATGGAATAGATTTAATATCAAGCGCAATAAACATTAATTTAACGTTAGCCAATCCAACGGTAAGATTAGGACAATTATCAACAACATTAAGAACGGTTATAGAAAGTGGACAAGCAACGGCAGACGTAAATGGAACAAAAGGTATAGGTGCAGGAGCTATAGCTAGATGTAGGTTTATCAATAACTCCACATCAACGTCGGCATCGAAAATATCCGCTGTTACTGGAAGTACAACAGCTGGTGTTATAACTATAACAAACGCTGAGTTTACCGCAGGTGGATATGTTGGTGACATTATATATATTGATAACTTTAGTAATTTAATTTTTTTAACTGGAGATATATCTATTACTAGATATCCAACTGCTGACCAAACTATATATATAGATACGAGCAAATTTTTAACAGCAGGAGCAGCGTCTTAAAAAATAAAATATGATAACATTACAATTTATAAACGATGTAGATAATGATTCTTTACAGATAGGTGATATGATTTATTTTCAAACACCCACTACTTTAGGTGGGTTTGATCAACAGCTTAATGCTCCTATTTTTGTAGGTCCAGTTGTAGATATATTTAACGCTGTTGGAGTTAGTATTTCTTCTCAAGACTGGAACCCACCAATGTTTAGTATGGAGGTTGATAATATTAATCCCGGCGGCACAATTCCTAGTGTTAATGATTTCATTATGTTTAACAAAGAATGTTCAATAAACATGTCTGGATTAGTTGGATATTTTGCAGAAGTAAAGATTAAAAATAACTCAAGAGAGAAAGCAGAGATATTTTGTTTGTCTTCTGAAATAACCCAAAGTAGTAAATAAGTGGCAAAAAGTGTAACTATATAGTTACTAATTAAATTAAATATGGAAAAAAATGAGTTACAAAAAATATGGGAATTACCAAGTAAGTTACCATATAGAGAGAGGGTTGAAGAAATACAAAGGATGTTTACTAACGATAATAAAAATTTAGGAGTTGAAATAAGAGACGGTGGGGAGAAGGTTTTATACCCAAACACGTCTAAGTACAACCATTATTTTTCAGATGGATTATATGTTAGAGAAATGTTTATTCAAGGTGGTTACTTTGGATTTACAGCCATACACAACTTAGCAAACCCTTTATTTGTTATGAAGGGTGTTATGTGGTGTACTACAGAACACGGCGTGCAAAAACTAGTAGCACCAACTTTTGTTTTAACCGAAGCGGGTACTAAAAGAATATGTTGGTTTCCAGAAGATAGTGTTGTTGTTACAGTGCATCCAAATCCAGATGGAACAACTGATATAGATAAGATTGAAAAACAAACAGCATCGGGTACTTGGGATCAATACGGAGAAGATAAAGAAAACGGTGGGTGGGAGTTATTTGAACATAAAGAATATCATGAAAAATTAAACATGAATAAGACAAATAAGGGATTAATTAAAAATAAAAAACTATGAGTTATTGGATAGCGGGGGCAATGGTCGTTACTGCTGTTGTTAAGGTAGCATCAACACACGGAGATAGAAAAAGAAAAAGATCTGAAGAAAAGAAGTTCGATGAAATGCGGGAAGAATATGAAAAGAGTGAATTTCAGCCTATAGATAGAGATGCCTTAAGAAGAGAAAATATTTTTGAGGGACAGGAAAATATTATGGAAGAGATGCAGGTTGATACCCAAGCTGCTGATTACTCTAAAGAACAATTCCAACAACAACAAGCTAACATAATGCAGGGATTAAGAGGGGTGGCTGGTACTTCTGGCGCCGCTGGATTAGCACAGGCATTAAGTGGACAAGCTTCTAAACAAGCTCAACAATCCCAAATAACTATAGGGCAACAATTACAACAAAATAGAAGACTGAAATTACAAGAAGAAGCTAGAATGAACCGACAAGAACTTATGGAAGAATCTAGATTAAGTCAAGAAGATAGAGCAGTACAAATAGCTAACTTAGAAGGTGCTAGACAGTATGAAATAGATAAGATGACCAACATGATGGGGATGAGCGGTTCAAAGATAGCGGGTATAAACCAAAACATAGCCCAAAAAGAACAAATGATTGGTGAAATTGGATCTGCTGTTGGCCAAGCCGGAAGTTCTATGAGTGGAGGTGGTGGAACTGGAGGTGGAGGTGGTGGAGGTGGTGGAGGTGGTAGTTCGTCTTCAGGCACAGGTATAGGAATGGATCAAAATACCGGAAATTACTCACTCAGTGGTGGAAATTACTAAAAAAATATAAATTATGGCAGCAAACGAAGCAATGATACGAGCAGTAAGACAAAGATATACTCCTGCTAAAACAGATTACTCTCCGTGGATAAAAGGGTTAGATAATATATCTAGAGTTTTAGTGGAAAAGAGAAAGCAAAAAGAAAAAAAACAAACGCTTGGATATAAAGCTGTAGACGAAAACTTTAAAAAAAGAAAAACTAGTCCGTATACTAACCATATAAAAAACACATTATATGAAATGGTTAACAATGGAGAAGATCCAACTTCTTATATCCAACAAATGAACGCAGATTTAGATGATTATATAGAATTACAGGAATTAGGAGGATTCACAGATAACTGGTCTAGCGGTAGTGATCCTCTTTTAGAAAATTATATGAGTAGTTTAGGAGATAAAGTTTTTGAAAATTCTATAAAGATAAATAAAGGAGGTCATGACGTTGAATTAGATATAGATACTTTATTACAAGATGGTAGATTTAAAATTTTAAATCTTGATGGTACGGGATATGTAACTCCTGGAGAAATCCTAGCGTTAGCAAAGGCTGCTCCAAGAACAACAGACGCATCAGAAATAAGAGATATCCATGATAAATTTAAATTATCTGTAATAAATGAAACGTCATCAAATTCCGATAATAACTTTGAAACTAGAAAGGAGGTAGCGTTAGGTGAAATCACTAATTTATTTAAAGTGGGATCTAGAAATAGTAAGGATGAGCTTGAAATTACCTCTAACAGAATTAAAACAGCCGCGATGCTTGATCAGGAATATAGGATAAGAAATGAAAATGGAGAAGGATCACAAGAAGTAAACTTTGTAGATTACTATTTAACAAAAACAGATGCAGAGGGGATGCCTTTAGTACCATTGGAATTAAGTGAGCAATACGGTGAATACCAGAGGTTGTATTTAACAGAAACAGATGGTAAAGTTAAGGAAGAAATGAAAAAGAAATTAGCTGCTTCTATGATGGAAGAAGACGACAATATTGAAGAAGACTTTAAACAGTTTTTTGAGATGATGTTAGATAGATATCAATAACCGCGAAATGAAAGTAGATTAAATATGAGTAAAAAAGTATTCTCATCACCATTAAGACATAAAGAAGGCAATGAAGCAGCGCATGGTATGCGTGCTGATGAAACTACTTGGCACGCGGAAAATCCAGATGTGCCAGTTGGAGAAGATACAGAAGAGGAGTCCACGTATGGTAAACTTAATACATCACTAACTGGGCAAACTGAGAAAACCGAAAAATCAAGTTTTGTATCTAATATATTCGATAAAGCAAAAGAAACTCTTGATGAGATACAACGAAAAAAAACAAACAAAATAATTAAAGTTAACCAAGAATTAAAAGCTGGAAAAATAACTGAAAAAGAAGCTGAAGAAAAGCGTAAATACTTTGATAGAATTTACGATGTTACAAACTTGGATGACGTTCATTATAATATTGAAATTGAAAAAGTAAAAGCGCAAAATATTTCTGACGAAGAAAAACGTGCTGAAATAGACGCAATCAATGATAACAAAATCTTATATCATTTAGGAGACACACCTGATTTACACACAAACATGGGGACAGGATCCTCAATAGTTACCGAGCAAGACATGTCGTATATAAACATGGAGCATGAAAAAGCAGCAGAAGTGCTTTGGGATGGATTAACAGATTTTTCTGAAGAAGATCTTGAGTCTACGCCCGTGACATATTACGAACCTCCAACATACTCTACGGACGTTGTACCAACTTCAACTGAAAGATTTGCACAAGCACAAGAAACAGCTAAAGAAATAGAAGAAGAAAAATTCTTACAAAATGATTTATTAGATGAGATACTAAAAGAATACTCTACAAACTTATACGCGATAGATAACGATTTAGATTACAAAACCGCCGCGCAACACTATAGGGAAAAGTCGTGGGAAGACTTTGGTACACAGTATCAAATAAATTACGAAGACTTAAGTGAAGTAGGTAGTAAATTAACGCCAGAAGAAATAGATGGCATAAAAAACACTTTTATTGAAAGAAGAAGTGATAAACTAACTATAGCTAAACTTAAAAAAGATGTTGTTAATCATTATGATAAACATATAAGCTTTTTTCAACATGGATTAAGTAGAAAACAAGTGGAGGAATCTTCTGCGTTGGAAAAGATTGAAGGAGAAGGAAACGATAAATTAAAAGTTTTTAGCAAACGGTATGCTATTATAGATGGAACAAGGAGAAACAATATAGAAGAAATAGATAAAATTGATAAAAATCTTGGAGAAGTAAGTTACGGTACTGTTTTAAGAAATGGTGAGACATTAAAAGATAAAGATGGTAAAGAAATAACACTTCCTTACTCTGATGAAATACAATCTATAATACTTAAGCAAGAAAAAATAGCATCTGAGTATACTGAAGATTGGCAGCAAGTTGAGAAACAAGAAAAAATAGAAGAGTTAAACAAAGAAATAGACGGGCTTTTAAAAGATTATGGACAACTTATAGATACTCGTGAAATATGGGTAAGAGGATTAAAAAATACAGATCAATTATTAAAAGAAGAACTTAAAAATAAAAATCTTGTAGCAAGAAACGTAGAACAATATAAGGCAATACAATCTGTTACAGACCATTATTACGGTGGGTTATATAGAATTGCAGGAGCTACAACGATGAGTGTTTTTGATACAGTTGCAGCTATAGATGAAATAGGGTACTCGATAACTGGAATAAATATAAGTTCAGAAGATGGACGGAAAGCTATAGACGACTTTAGAGAAATAAGCAAACAAAAATTAGGTGGTGAGGCAGATAAAGGGTTGGGTGGTATTAATAGTATTACTGATTTAAGTCAATACACAGCTGAACTAGTATTTGGAAATTCAGTTATATTTGCTTCAAGTATTATTAGTGGTGGGGTTACAGCACCTATACTTGTGGGTGGAACAACAGGTGCTGGATTAGATTACGAAAGAACAAGACTAGAAATCGAAAAAGGTGAGTATTTCTACGATCCTTGGCAAAGACATCTTTCCGCTGGACTACATTTTGGAGTTGAAGCTTTGTCTGAAATCGTATTAGCTAAACAAGTTTTGAGAGTAGCAGATGATATGGCTATTGATAACACATTTAAAACCGGTTGGTCAAGCTATATTGGCGACATGCTTAATTTAGGTACTAGAACCGGTACTGATGCTTTTCAATCAGGTTTTTCAGAATCATTAGCCGCGGTAGGAGGTAACGCTTCTGATCGCTATGTATTAAAAAAAGATGTTCATTTATTAGATGGGGCAAGTAGTGGTTTTGTTGATGGTGTACTTATGTCTTTTGGTCCAAAGTCAGTAAGTGTTTTTCACGCAACTACAAAACATCTTTTATCTGATTCTCAACTAACAACGCTCGCGGAAAACTCCAAGAGATTACATGATATTAATAATCTTTTAAATAATAGTGAAAACCTTTCGGAAGAAGTTAGATTAAGTCTTGAAAAACAACAAAATGATATTGTTAACGAAAGCAATAAAATAAAAGACGCACAATTAAAAGGTAGTATAACATATACAGATCAAGAAAAACAAGATTTGATTGATATCGATGTTGATCGGTATAACTTGCAAACAGATGCTAAGAATATAAACAAAGATAATAGTTTAACTAATGATCAAAAAAGAAGCGAGATAGAACTATTAAAAAGTAAGTTTAATGAATTAAATACGAAGAAACAAGAAATACTAAATAAAGACACACGTACAGACGAAGAAAAAATAGAAGACTACAACGCTTATGTAGCCGAAGTAAAAAGACAAGTAGACGAAGCTATAGAAAGAGATCCGACGAGAGAAATAGAAGTTAACGAAGTAACTAAAGAGAATGTGTCAGAATTAATGCTAGAACAAGAAGCAGAAATTCAAGCGGAAATAGATGAGAACCAAGAATTTGTAGACAATCCTAACGCTAGTAAAGAAGATAAACAAACAGCGCAAGAAAATATAGAGCTTTACAAAGAATCGTTAAATGAAATGCAAAATGCTAATCGTGATTTTGGATTTATATCGCAAGACGTAAAAACTGGTAAACAAAAAATATACATAAATAAAGAAACTTCTTTAGCGAAAGAAGGTAGAATAACTACAGCCGCCCATGAGTTTTTACACGCTGTTTTATTTAAAACTATTAATCAAGACGCTGATGTACAAAGAAAACTTGGGGATGCTTTAACTGATTTTGTAAATAAAAAAGGTGGAGTTAATCAAGAGTTTTTAGATAGAATGAACCCTTACGTTGGGCGACAAAACATGGGGGAAGAAATGATAACCATAATGTCTGAGTCTATAATGGATGGTAGTTTGAAATTTGAAGACGGGTTTTTTACACAAATAGGAGATGGAATTAGAAGATTTTTACAGAACAAAGGACTTAAGAAGATTAAGTTTGATAATGGTAAACATGTTTATAATTTTATAAAAGATTATAATGACAGTATAAAAAATAAGTATACTAGTAAGGCTATAGCGAAAGCAATGGACGAAGGTATCAAAGGAAAATTAACTACAATTGCTAAGGGAAAAGTTGATATTGAAGCAAAACAACAATTTTCAAAAAATGTTGATCAAGAAACTACTACTAAACCAGATTTAAAAACTGATTTTGATGATTTAGTTCAAAAACCAGATCGTACTAAAAAATACGAAACAAAAGAAGATTTTCAACAATCAGTAGACTTCTTTCCGGCTTATGATTTAATTGTTAACTCTAAAAAGCTAGATGGTTTGGTTATGGCTAATGTTTCTGACGTTATACAGCCTACTCAAATGTCTGAGTTTGTTACTAAAGTAAAAGAAAAGATTGGCGATAGATTAATGAAAAACTTTGACCCAGCTATTAACGAAAGTTTATTTGGTTGGTTAACGGGTAAAGCAGGTGGAAGAGGTGAATCTATTATATTCAGAGCTAAAGGTGATGTAATGAATGAATATAAAAAGGAAATTCAAGCAGCTTCTTTAGATCAAGATGCTCTAAAAATGGTTCAAATTGAGGCTAAAGCTGATGCTTCTTTAGAGGCTTTTGAAACTCAAGATTTAACAAAAGAAAAAGTTAAAAAAGTTAAAGGCGTAAAATTAAGTGAAAAACTAGGAACAAAAGCCCAAGATATAAATAGATTTGTAAAATCCAAAGCTGTTGGTATGGACGTATCTAATTTAAACTTTAAAAAATTAAAAGACTTAACTCCAGAGTCAACCCAAGAAATGTTTGGTATAACTCCTAAAGTAGGTAATTTAACAAAGCAAGATATTAAAAATGCTCAAATGTTTATTAATAAAAATGCTGATGTTCTAAAGGCTATGTTACCAGAAGGATCCACAGCTAGTGGTACTTCTACTGGTGTTCAAAAGGTTTTATTGGATAATTTTTATACTAAATCAGATAGAGTTAAAACCGCTAAAACAGGTAGCAAGGCTGGATTAGCTGTACAAATAAAAAATCAAAACATACCAATTTCAGAATTTTTAGAGGTATTCGGTATAACGGAGAGAGGTAAGGAAAATACATATAGAAAAGATAGTAATACTAGTTCTAGAATAAAAGCTTTAGTAGACCAAACTGGTAGAATGATGACTAACCAAGCTGTTAGAGAGCATTTGATAGAAAGACAAGAGTCTGTGCAGACTATTCAGAAATTATCGGAAGGTAAGTCAGATATAATGTTTAGTAAAGACCAAAAGTTTAAAAAAGACGTAACTGAAGTTGAGAAAATAATACAGGGTATAAACGTAAAAGACGCATTTAACGATCAAGATACAAGTGTAGTTAATAAAGTACTAAATAAGTTTAATCTTGAGAACAGTTTTGATCTTACAACAAAAGAA
>TARA_R110002096_G_scaffold352864_15_pt1 | contig 19157 bp, 20 predicted proteins | sample TARA_R110002096 | Tara Oceans TARA_R110002096 (sample SAMEA4397295) | marine metagenome | biome: Polar Biome; feature: [DCM] deep chlorophyll maximum layer (ENVO:01000326); material: water (ENVO:00002006), including particulate matter (ENVO:01000060) such as... | depth 35 m
AAACTACCATCGAAGGACTTTCAAGAACGTTTAACCAAGAATATTGGAACTATGCAAAACTAATTTCAGGAGTATTGCGTCACGGTATGCCAATTGCTTTTGTAGTAGACATGGTTGCAAACCTACACTTGAGTGATGAAAGTTTAAATACTTGGAAAAACGGTGTAGTTCGTGCATTGAAAAGATACATTCCAGATGGAACGAAAGTAGAAGGAGAAGCATGTCAAGAGTGTGGATCTTCTGAAGGTTTAATGTTTAAAGAAGGTTGTCTTACTTGTTCCGATTGTGGATATAGTAAGTGTGGCTAAAGTTTTGAATTCAGAGTGTAAAAACCTCCTATTTGTTCAATTAATTTGAGACTTAGGAGGTTTTTTTGTGCTTAAGTTTACCACATGAAACCTTTCCAAATTTTCTGTTGGATTTTATTAATTTCTTTTGCATTAGCGTGTGGAACAGCCAACAGAGGATATAAAAAACCGAGAAAAAAGAAGGCAAAATGCGATTGTCCAACTTTTGGTTGGAAAAAGGATTCCGAATTTAGCACAAAAGTAAATTGTTGATTTCACAATTAGCCATTTAACCTTATTTTTGCTATTTAGAACTAATCTAAATAAGACTTGGAGAAAACGCTAGCAGATTGTAAAATAGGAGACGAAGTAATTCTGAGTAAAATTGCTGAACGCCATTTGAGTATTCAACTATTCAGTATGGGTTGTTTGATTGGAGAAAAATTGACCATCGAAAGAATTGCTCCATTTGGAGATCCAATTGTAATCAGTATTGAAGATAGTTTTATCAGTTTAAGAAAAGCAGATGCAATGCAAATGCAAGTGATAAAAAATGGAGATTTATGATAGAGTCAACTAGTCAAGCTTGGAAAGCTATTGATCAAGAAACCATCCGTTTAATCTTAGTTGGCAATCCAAATTCTGGTAAGTCTACCATATTTAATTCACTAACAGGGCTAAATCAACGGGTTGGAAATTTCCCTGGCGTAACAGTCGAAAAAAAAATTGGGTACTTCAAGTTATTTGGCAAGCTAAAAGTTGAAATTGTTGATTTACCTGGAACATACAGTTTAGATCCAAAATCTGAAGATGAACGAATAACTTTTGATTATTTAAATGATTCCAATAGAAGCGATAAAAAGGAGATTATTGTTGTCATCGCAGATGCTTCTAATCTAAAAAAGAACTTACTTCTCACCACTCAATTAATTGATTTAAACCATCCAACTATACTTGTTTTAAACATGATGGACATTGTTGATCGAAACAATGTTACAATTGATGTCAAAGGTCTGGAAAAAGAACTTTCCATTCCAATTATTCCTATGAATGGCAGGATTGGAAAGGGTCTAAGTGAACTAAAAACTAGTATTTCACAATATGAATTTAAATCAAATAAAAAATTTATTGATGCAGAAAAAGGTGCAGATATTTTAGAAAATACAATCAACCGCTATGATAAAATAAAGCAAGTTATTGCAAAGACTGTCAAGAGAAGTGGTGTATCTAAAAGCACTTTAATCACTCGAAAAATAGACAGCATTTTAATGCATCCAGTTTGGGGTTTTGCCATTTTTCTTTTTATCCTATTTTTAATATTTCAAGCTATTTTTTCATGGTCGACCTATCCAATGGACTGGATTGAAAATGGTTTTTTAGTGTTTGGCAGTTTTGTTTCAACCGTTCTCCCTGACGGAGTTATCAATGATTTGATCGTTGATGGAGTTTTAGCTGGTTTAGGAGGAATCATTGTATTTATACCTCAAATTGCTCTGTTATTTATGTTTATAGCCATTTTAGAAGACAGCGGCTATTTGGCTAGAGTTAGTTACTTAACAGATAATTTACTCAAGAGATTTGGTTTAAATGGACGTTCCATTATCCCTCTATTGGGAGGCGCGGCTTGTGCTGTCCCTGCCATTATGAGTGCGAGAACAATCAGCAATAAAAAAGAGCGTTTATTGACCATTTTTGTAACTCCACTCATTAGCTGTTCAGCGAGAATTCCTGTTTACACATTGTTGATAGCATTGGTTATCCCTGCTGAAAAGCAGTTTTTTGGTTTCAATTTACAAGGAATGGTAATGATGGGATTGTACCTCATTGGCTTTTTTGCAGCTCTTCTAACAGCTGTGATTATGAAATTTTGGATTAAATCCAAAGAAAGAACCAATTTCATCATGGAGCTACCGATTTACAGAACACCAAGATGGAAAAATGTGGGCTTCACCATTATCAATAAAGTAAAAGTTTTTTTATTTGAAGCAGGAAAAATCATCATAGCTGTTTCGATTATCCTTTGGATTTTGTCTTCTTACGGACCAGGAGATCAAATGGAACAAGTAGAACTGAAGTATCAAAATTCAGAACAAACAGTTAATAGCGAGCAGTTGGCAAGTGAAAAATTAGAAGTTTCCTATGCCGGTCATTTAGGTAAATTTATGGAACCAGTTATCCGTCCCCTAGGTTTCGATTGGAAGATTGGAATCGCAATTATTACATCCTTTGCTGCCAGAGAAGTATTTGTTGGAACTATGGCAACACTATATAGCGTTGGAGACGAAAATAATACTGCTTCCATCAAAGAAAAAATGGAACGCGCCACTCACACTGTATCAGGAGAAAAAGTTTATACCAAAGCTACAGCCTATTCTCTATTAATTTTTTATGCCTTTGCATTGCAATGCATGGCAACAGTTGCAATTGTGGTTAAAGAAACAGGAGGGTGGAAATGGCCAATTATACAGTTGCTTTACATGGGCTTATTAGCCTATTTTTCAAGTTTACTCGTTTATCAACTATTTTCATAAGCATTGGAAGAAATACTCATCAAATACCTGCCAGAGCAGTCGATACCAGTTGTGCTAAATTGGTTCGAAGAATACAAATTTCATTTAAAAATCAGTAAAACCAGAGCAAGCAAGCTAGGTGATTTCAGACCATCATCTAAAGGCATGCCTCATAGAATTTCTGTTAACGGTGACTTAAATAAATTTCACTTTTTAATTACTCTAACTCATGAAGTAGCGCATGTAAAAACATGGATAGAACATGGCAGAAATGCTTTACCACACGGAAAAGAATGGCAAAAAGACTTTACAGAACTTCTCGAAGTTGTAACTCAAACTGTGGATTTACCAAAAGATCTATTGGAAGTAATTTACCAACATGCTAAAAGTCCAAAAGCATCCAGTTGCAGTGATCCAAAGCTTTATAAAGCACTCAGAAAATACGATGTAAATGCAGAAGAATTAGCTCATTTAGATGAACTCGAATTTGGTGAATATTTTGCTCTAAATCGTGGACGAGTTTTTAAAAAGGGTGAAAAAAGAAGAACACGCTATATGTGTTTGGATCAAAATAGTGGTAAACCTTATTTGATTTCAGCTCATGCTAAAGTTAAGCGCCTAAAGTAGTATTTTTGAAAATCAAACTAAAACACCATGAAGAAAGAAAATAATTACTGCGTAATTATGGCTGGAGGAATTGGAAGTCGATTTTGGCCAATGAGTCGAACGAATTTTCCTAAACAATTTATTGATGTTCTTGGAACTGGTCAAACCTTGATTCAACAAACCTTTGATCGAATAGCCAATTTAGTACCTAAAGAAAACATTTACATCGTTACCAACGATTTATATAAAAATTTGGTTTTGGAGCAGCTTGATATCAAGAAAGAACAAGTTATTTGTGAGCCAAACCGAAGAAATACAGCACCTTGTATTGCTTATGCAAACTATAAAATTGCCAAGAAAAACCCTAATGCCAATATTATTGTAGCACCTGCAGATCACCTTATTTTGAAAGAGAAAAAGTTTATTGAAGTTATGCAAACAGCTTTAGACTTTACTGAAAAAAATAATGTTTTGGTTACTTTAGGAATTAGTCCAACTAGACCAGACACTGGTTATGGATACATTCAGTTTGAAGAAAACAGTGATTCAGAAATTAAAAAAGTTAAAACCTTTACTGAAAAACCAGATTTAGAATTAGCCAAACAGTTTTTAGAAAGCGGTGATTTTAGCTGGAATTCAGGAATGTTTATTTGGAATATTTCTTCGATTAGTGAAGCATTTAAAAAATATTTGCCGCAAATTGACTCACTTTTTCAAGAAAAAGCTGCTGCTTTCAATACCAATGAAGAAAACAAAGCAATCGATGAAATTTATGCAGTTTGTAAAAGCGTTAGCATCGATTACGGTGTAATGGAAAAAGCGGAGAACGTTTATGTAATTAGTGCAGATATTGGATGGTCTGACTTAGGAACATGGGGTTCAATTTATACGCATTTAAAACACGATGATAAGCACAATGCAGTCGTTGGTAAAAATGTGATGCTTTACGAATCTGAAGGGTGCATTGTAAGTGTTCCAAATGAAAAACTAGTGGTTCTTCAAGGTTTAAAAGACTATATTGTTATTGAATCTAATGACACGCTTTTGGTTTGCAAAAAAAGCGATGAGCAAAAAATTAAAGAATTTGTAACTGATATTAAACTAGAAAAGGGAGAAAAATACATTTAGTAGTTCATCTCCCTTTCTTTTTAAAGCTATAATAATTATTATCCTATATAGATTAATAATCAGCTGTAACGTAATCTAAAGTCTTTCCTCTTAATATTGTTACATCGATATTTTTATCTTTAGCTGTGTTGTTTTTAAAGTTTTCGATGATTTCAAAAACATCATAGTCTACTCTTACAGAACCTCTCATGTCAATTGTTAAATCTGTCCCATCTTCTAATTGACTAAGCTGTTTTTGAATAGAACCTTTGTTTAAATAAGTTACTTCTTCTGCCAATCTCATCGTTATTTGAGGATTTCCGTTATTTTGCTCTTTTTTATGCATGAAAAGCGAGTTTCTATAATTATTTCGAATAATCATAAACATTGTAACTGCTACACCCATTCCAATACCTTTCAATAAATCAGTAAAGACAATCCCTAAAATTGTAATCACAAAAGGAATAAATTGATCCATTCCCAGGTTGAACATTTTTTTGAATAGACTTGGCTTTGCTAATTTATAACCGACTACAAAAAGCACACTTGCCAAGACACCTAAGGGAATGTAATTTAATATTTTTGGTATTAAAATAACAGAAAAAAGCAATAAGAAACCATGAATTATCGCTGACAATTTAGTTTTACCCCCTGATTGAATATTTGCTGAACTTCTAACAATTACTTGAGTGATTGGCAATCCACCAATTAAACCTGAAAGAATATTTCCTGAACCCTGAGCAATTAATTCTCTATTGGTAGGGGTTACCCGTTTTTTAGGGTCCAATTTATCGGTGGCTTCAACACTTAACAAGGTTTCTAAACTTGCTACTATGGCAATGGTAACACCGAGAACATAAACCTGATAATTGCCAATTTGACTAAAATCAGGTAAAGTAAATTCGTTTATAAAAGAAGAAAAACCGTCAGTTACAGGCACTGTCACTAAGTGTTCTGCTGAAATAGCCCATTCAGGAAAAAAGTTAGAACATACAAATTGATAAAAAATTCCAAAAAGAACAGCTACAATAGGTCCTTGGATAATGGTAAATATCTTTGCTTTTTTACTTAATACATTGTCCCAAAAAATTAATAAAAGTAGCGATACTGCCGATACTACAACTACTGGTAATGAAATGTAATCCAACATGGTAACTAACGTACTAAAAGTATTTTCACCATCAGGTTGAATAAAATTTAAATCACCTTCATAATCTTTATCATAACCCAGTGCATGAGGAATTTCTTTTAGAATTATAATAATGCCAATACCTGAAAGCATCCCTTTAATAACAGAGGAAGGAAAAAAGTAACCTATGAATCCGGCCTTTGCAAAGCCAAGTACTAATTGAATGATTCCTCCAATAACTACAGCTAATAAAAATATATCATAAGCTCCCAGTTCTTGAATTGCGTTTAGAACAATGACCGCCAAACCAGCTGCCGGACCACTTACTCCTAATGAAGATCCACTAATTGCTCCAACTACAATTCCACCGATTATTCCAGCAATAATTCCAGAAAAAAGTGGAGCGCCACTAGCTAAAGCGATTCCTAAACAAAGAGGAAGGGCTACAAAGAAAACAATAAAACTTGCGGGTAGGTCACTTTTTATATTATCGAAGAATTTCATTTAATTACTTTTTAATAGATTGACTTAAAGTCAATTGGAAATAGAGAAATATTTAAACTAAGGAACTTTTATCGAGAAAAAGTTTAAACTTTGGGAGGAGGAGAAAAGATTTCATAAAAACCTTGATGAAGGTATAAAAAATCTTTGATTATTGCTGCCGTAGCAACTAAAACCTTGTCGTAATAATCGTTTCTGTCAAATTTTGAGTCCTGCTTTTCCTTGATTGTTTTAGTCTCATAATTAATTGTATTATGGCTTTCTTCTTCTTCAGCGATATTTATATTGATTTCAATATCATCTGAAAGGCCTGAAAATTCAACAATGCTTTGAAGCACAGAAAGTCCCATGAAACTATAAATAGCAGTTAAAAGAATGAAATAACTGATTAATTTATTGAAAATCAATATATAAGATTTTTTGTAAAAGTAATACTTTAACAGCTTTACTCAACTAGCTATAGATTAAACAAAGTTAAAGTTTAGTAGCCTCCAGAACCAATTCCTGTTTGTTCGATTGGATGCCAAGTGGTTTTAACCTCCATAAAATCTTTAATTGAGTAAGGTGATAAAAGCCTGTCACCTTTTAAATACTTGCTATCCCAATGCTTAATACGTTTTAAATTGCTAGCAGCTTGCACTCCAACTTCATATAAATCAAACTGATTTCCTAAAAGTAATAAAGCATTAACATCCATGTGGCTTGTGAAATGTGGTAACAATTCACTTTCTTCTCCGCTTAAAATATTTACCACTCCCGAAGGTAAATCAGAATGATGTAAAACTTCCGCTAAAACAATAGCACTTAGTGTGCTTTGCTTAGGAGTAAGTGCAACCAAACTATTACCACTACAAATTATGGCAACTATAGAAGCTACGAAATCTTTAAAAGAAATGAGTGAATTGGCAACTAATCCGACTACTTCAGTTGGTTCTAAAATCGAAAAGTTGAAATGACTGCTCGCAACAGGATTAACACTGCTAAAAACTTGCTGAAACTTATCAGTCCATCCTGCAAAATAAACAACTCGATCTATCGCTTCATTAACTTGTCCTTCTGCTTTTGCTTTAGAAACTGATTGCTCCTTTGCTATCAGTGAAGCTATTTCCAGCTTCCTTCCTTCTAGGTTTTCTGCAATTCTATAAAGTATTTGACCAATATTATAAGCTGAACGAGAAACCCAAGGTGCTTGAGCCTTTCTAGCCGCTTGCACTGCATTTCGAAAATCTTTTCGAGAAGAAAGTGAGCAGTTAGCCAGTTGTTCGTCCTTTTTATTTTTAAGTTGAAAATACCTTCCCGACTCAGATCGAACAAAACTACCATTGATGTATAACTTGTAAGTTTTCATGATTTCAATGCGTTCTGCCATTCAATTAAAATTTAAGTAACAAATCTATGAAATTCAACCAAGAAAATTACTAGCTTCTATTTCTTGACCTTAAGTAAGTGCTTGGCTAAAGCTAAATCTATTGGGGTGGTGATTTTAATGTTCTCTACATTTCCCTCCACTAGACTTACTTTAATTCCATGATTTTCAACCACTGAAGCATCGTCTGTATAAATAGATTGATAGGGCTGACTGTATGCTTCTTTAAGTAATTCTGATTTAAAACATTGCGGGGTTTGCACTAATCGAAAATTTTCTCGGATTACAGCATTCGAACCTTTATTTGTAAGTTCTCGAATAGATTCATTCAACTTCATTACTGGTATGCAAGCACCAGTCAATTTAACGCCGTCAAATGCTTTTTGAATGGTTAAACTATTTACTAAAGGTCGAACAGCATCATGAATAGCGACAATCGTATTTGAATCAACTAGAGAAAGTCCTGATTGAACAGATTCAAAGCGATTAGAACCCCCTTCAGCTATAAGAACATGTTCTAGGTTAAATTTCTTGGCAATCTTCTCCCATCGATAAAAATGAGCTTTTGGAAGCACCAAAATAACTAAAAGATCAGAAACTGCTTGAAGAAATTTCTCAATAGTGTAAACAACAATTTCTTTGCCTGAAATCTTTAGAAACTGCTTGGGAATTGATGTCCCCATGCGTTCTCCACTTCCTCCTGCAACAATTATTGCAACCTTTTTCAAACCTTAAATTATTAGCATGGCGTCACCATAGCTGTAGAATCTATATTTCTCTTTGATGGCTATTTTATAAGCTTCCATTATTAAGTCATAACCTCCAAATGCAGCAGTCATCATCAATAAAGTAGATTCAGGCATGTGAAAATTGGTCACCATCATATCAGCGATCTTAAAATCGTATGGTGGGAAAATGAATTTATTGGTCCATCCTTTAAAAGGCTTCAACTGCCCATCAGTAGAAACTGAAGTTTCAATACAGCGCATACTAGTAGTTCCAACTGCAATGATTTTATTTTTTCGCTTTTTAGCATCATTGATAATCTTAGCAGTCGATTCAGGAATTTCCATTTCTTCAGAATCCATTTTATGCTTGGTCAAATCTTCAACCTCAACAGTTCTGAAAGTTCCCAATCCAATATGCAAAGTTAATGGAGCAAATTCAACTCCTTTAATTTCGCAACGCTTCAATAAATGCTTACTGAAATGCATTCCCGCTGTAGGAGCAGCAACAGCACCTTCTTTAGTTGCATAAACCGTTTGATAACGCTCTTCATCTTCAGGCTCAACTGCACGGTTGATGTATTTTGGAATCGGCGTTTCACCCAATGATTCTATGATTTTCTTAAATTCATCGTGAGTTCCATCAAATAAGAACCTGAGTGTTCTACCTCTAGAAGTGGTATTGTCTATTACCTCGGCAACTAAATCATCATCTCCAAAATAAAGTTTATTCCCTATTCTTATTTTTCTTGCAGGATCAACCAAAACATCCCACAACAAATTATCTCCATTTAATTCTCTAAGTAAAAAAACTTCAATTTTAGCCCCAGTCTTCTCTTTATTTCCGTACAATCTTGCAGGAAAAACTTTGGTGTCGTTCATTACTAATACATCACCTTCATTGACATACTCAATGATGTCTTTGAAAGTTTTGTGTTCGATGGTACCTGTTTTTCTGTTTACGACCATCATTCTAGATTCATCCCTATTTTCTACAGGATATTCAGCCAATAATTCCGCTGGCATGTTAAATTTAAACTTTGATAATTTCATTCTCCGGAATTGCTTTAATTAATGGTTAAAAAAAAGAGGGTGCAAAGTTAATTAATTAGAATTAAACTTGAGCCTCTCTCATCAAGTACTCCTCAATGCTTTGAATATCTTGGGAATTAGCAACATTGAAGTCGCCTATTTTGGTTCTTCTAAGGCTTTTTAAATAGGCTCCAACAGCTAATTTATCTCCAAAATCGTTTGCAATTGAACGAATATAAGTCCCTTTAGAACATTCAATTCTGAAGTCAATTTCTGGTAATCGAGTTGCTAAAAATTCAAAATCATACAACTCAACTTCTTTGGCTTTTATTACCGCCTCTATTCCTTCTCTAGCTAAATGGTAGGCTCTTTTACCATCAATTTTAATGGCTGAATACAGCGGAGGTTTTTGAGCAATCTTTCCTAAGAAAGTTTGTCGTGTCGATTCTAAATCATCGTTAGTTAGATGATCAATAGACTTAAAATTTTCAGGTATTGTTTCTAAATCAAATGAAGGTGTTCTAGCTCCCAAATAGATTGTGCCGGTGTACTCTTTTCTTTGTTGTTGAATTTCGTCGATAGTTTTGGTTTTTTTACCAGTACAAACAATGAGTAATCCACTGGCTAGGGGATCTAAAGTACCTGCATGCCCAACTTTAATTCTTTTCTGACCAGTAATTTTTCGAAGTACACCTCGAATTTTTTTAACCACATCAAAAGAAGTCCAGCCAATGGGTTTGTCTACTAAGAGAGTAGCTCCTTCAAGGAAATCAATCATAAAATAGTGAGGCTAGTCTAGTCTTTTGCTTTTTTCAAAATAGCATAAAAGCCCAAAATGAAGCCAAGTAGAACTACAAGAGGTGCTAAAGTAATTCTTCTAAAAGAGAATATTTCCTCGTGTTTAAATACTGTTGGATCTTCTGTTCCACCTCCCGCCATTAATAAATAACCAATTACTAAAACACCTAAAGAAATAGCCAACCAGATATAGTTCTCTTTCCCAAAAGCCATTTGATGTTGTTTTTTCTCTTCCATAATTTTTTATTTAAAATAAGTCACTACTCTGCATTCTTAAAAATCTTCGAACAGCTAATGAAGTAGATATCCACGAAATTAGTATACCCAAAATTATTACAGCAGCAAATAAGATAACATAAACGTTAAAGTTTTGTAATTCAAAGAATTCAGGAATGTTATTAAACAAACTATACAATACTCCTGAAAGCAACAAAAGTGCAATTAAAGCACTAAAAAAGCCATTCAATACTCCTCTAAAAACAAATGGTCGACGAATAAAACCTCCTGTTGCTCCAACCAATTGCATGGTTTTAATTAAAAAGCGTTTTGAGTAAATTGCTAAGCGTATCGTATTATTAATTAATGCGATAACAATTATTAATAGCAGTAAACTAAATCCAAAAAGCACAATGCCAATTTTCTGAATATTCGCATTAACTTCCGATAATAAATCCTTTTGATAGACAACCTCTTTCACTGCAGGAAATTTTTTCAATTCCTTTTCAATTAGTGAAATAGAAGCGTTTTCAGCAAATTCAGCTTTTAAATATAAATCGATGCTTGCTTGAAGTGGATTGTAACCAAGAAATTCTACAAAATCTTCGCCTAAATCTTGCTTCATCAATTCAGCTGCAGATTCTTTATCTGTATAATCTATTCGCGAAGCGTAATCCTTTTCTTCTAAGGTCTTTTGTAGATTTTGTAGTTCTTTCTCTGAAAGATTATCATTTAAATACAGCGAAAAGCCAATATTTTCCTTTACATGGTCAGAAATTTGCTTGGCGTTTAACAGAATTACTCCAAGCAATCCAAGCATAAAAAGCACCAATGAAATACTTATAATTGTTGAAGTGTAGGAGGTTTTCACCTTTACTTGTTGCTGTTGCTTTTCTTTGTTTCCCATGGTAAAATGAATAAGACCAAATTAATGGATTAAGGTTTGATTTGCAAACTGATTTTCTTCTGTGCTGTTTATTTTAAAACACCCATCTTTATAGCTATTCCCTTTCCAAACTCTCTGATCTCTTCGGCAATTTTACTTTCGCCAGTAGAGCGTTCAAATGTATCGGCCATGGTAATAATGTTTTGACAAGTAAATTTCTTCATCTCATCAACCATCATGTTTTTTGTCCATAGGTCTATTCGTAGGGTATTGTTTTCCTTTTCATCCCACAAAGCCAACATAATGGATTTACTTTCACTCAACTCAGGTTTTTCAGAGCCTTGGGCACTCCATTCAATTTTTTCTGGTACTTGATTTTCATCTAATTGAACTTTGAAATTAATATCAGATGTGTTTGTCATTTTCGCTTGGGTTTATAATTTGATTTTTGTAAAAATTGAGAAGCATTCACTTGCCCCATCATTTCTTCTAAATTTAAATCAGAATGATTTTCCATGTATGATTTCACAATTTTATAGCCAACCCACTGTCCTACTCTACCAGGAGAACCTTTTGGGAAACCAGAAATAAAAGGTGCATCTCCCATGTACTTTTTGATCTTAAAATTCTCAACTGTGTAAAGCAATTCCATGTCGACAAAGTGAAACCATATTTCACTTTCATTCTCTTCGCACCACTCCAACTCCTCTTTAAAATAACTGAATTTTAGCCAAGGATCTAAATCTGGCAATAAAGCCTCAAGAAGATATAATATTTTACCTTGATAAATCATTTGCTCCAATAAGTTTAAACCATCCGCGCTTTCAAATTCTGTAGTAATCCATGCTTTCATCGCATCAGAAACAATGAATTGTCGATCAAATTTTTCAAACTTATAAGTTGGAATTCCAATGGAAGCATATACTTCATAATCTTTCCCCAAATAATTATCCAAACCAATTACCAAAAGACTGTCGCTAGCAACAGTTGAATAGTTAAATGCCGCCACCATTGTTTTTACCTCGGGAACAATTAGTTGAGGAAAATGAAAATTAAACCGCTTGAAACCTTCCTCCAAACGTTTCACCTCATTTTCTAGCGCTGTTTCAGGAAAAGTACTTGCCACTGTTTCAAACAATTCTTTTATGTCTTCATTCGACATAAAATCATTCAAAGTAACTACACTTTGACTGGATGCCGTAGGTCCAAATTGCATAATCCCTTGAACATAAAGTGGAAACAATCTTGGATAGTCTTTCTTTAATTGCAGAACTTCTTCATCTGTAATTCCATTTTCAGAAATTTCAAGTAATTCTAGATCAAAGCGTTCAAAATTTAAATCTACATTTATTTCTTCTGTAGAAACTTCCCACTTTTTATCTTGGCAAGAAATAAATAGCAATAAAATAATAAGTAGAACATTTTGATTGTAAAAACCCTTCATATTGATAAAAGCACTTAGATTTGTGGTTGCTTAATTATAAAGTGTAAAATTATGAAAAAGACCTTAGTACTTATTCTTATCTCACTGCTCTCTGTTCCAGGATTTTCTCAAACAGAAGACGAACCAGGCTTTCAATTAGGTTTTCAATTTTCACCTAGTATTGGCTGGTTTAAACCCGATTCTGAAGGCCTAGAAAGAGATGGAATGAGAGTTGGATTCAATTTTGGATTGACAGCTGATTTTAATATCAGTAAAAACTATGCATTCTCAACAGGTTTAGGATTAATTAATACAGGAGGTAAAATAAATTTTCAAGATGTGAAGCCTATTGGTAGTGCAGGAGTCCTTACTGGCGGAAGAACAACAGCTGATATTCAATTGAATTACATCCATGTGCCTATCACTTTAAAGTTAAAAACCAATCAAATTGGATACATGACCTATTTTGCAAGAATAGGGTTTGGATTAGGTGTAAATTATCGCGCTGAAGCAGATGAAGAATTTAAATACCCTGGTGTTTCTGAAACTATTAGCGGTAGTGAATTAGATTATAAAGATGAAATCAATTTATTAAGAACGAGTTTAATAATTGGCTTAGGAGCTGAATATAATTTAAGTGGAAATACATCATTAGTTTTCGGTGCTTCATTTGATAATGGTTTTAACAATGTGCTTAAAGAAGATGCTTATGAAGAAGATGCAAATGGAAATGGCATAATTGGTCCTAAAGACAAAGCTTTTAAAGCAATTCAAAATCAAATCGTTCTCAATTTGGGAATAATTTTCTAAATCACTATTGAATTTTCATGCACATAGCTATTGCTCAACTCAATTATCACATTGGCAATTTTGAAGCCAATGAACAAAAAATCATACAATCCATTCAAAAAGCAAAAGCTGAAAAAGCAGACTTAATTGTTTTTGCAGAATTGTCAATTTGCGGTTACCCACCGAGAGATTTTCTAGAATTCGATGATTTTTTAGCTGAGTGTGAGGCATCCATTCAGAGGATCGCATTGCATTGTGATGAAATTGCTGCAATAGTTGGTGCTCCATCATCCAACCATGACAAAGGAAAAAATTTATATAATTCTGCCTATTTTCTTAAAGACAAAGGCATTCATTCAATCCATCATAAACAACTTTTGCCCACTTATGATGTTTTTGACGAAAATCGCTACTTCGAGCCAGGTGATGAGACACAAATAATTGAATACAAGAATAAAAAAATTGCCATCACTATTTGTGAAGATATTTGGAATTTACCCAAAAGCAATCTATACAAAAAAGTGCCACTTGATTCACTCTCAACTAAAACACTTGACCTTCATATCAATATTGCTGCTTCCCCTTTTTCAGTTCAGCAAGAAAGTAAGCGTGAAAAGGTATTAAAATGGAATGCCACCAACTACGAAGTGCCAGTTTTGTATGTTAACCATGTGGGTGCCCAAACCGAACTTGTTTTTGATGGAAATTCTTGTCTTTATAATTCGCTAGGATATCCTGTTTTACAATTAGCTGCTTTTGAAGAAGATTTTCAAATTTTCGATGAAACAAATTTGTCCAAGTTAAAACCGCTTTCTAAAAAAATAGAGCGCTATGAGAAAATGGAAAAAGCGTTAATTCTAGGAATAAGTGATTATTTCAAGAAATTAAAATTCCAAAAGGCTACACTTGGGCTAAGCGGCGGAATAGACTCTGCTTTGACATTGGCTTTGGCTATAAAAGCTTTGGGGAAAGAAAGCGTCATCCCGATTTTAATGCCCTCACAATTTTCATCCAATCATTCTATTGAGGATTCACTCAAATTGTGTGAAACCTTAGGTTGTTTAAACCATCTAATAGAGATTGAATCGATTTACAAAGCTTTCATTGTGCAATTAGAACCGCTCTTTAATGGAACTGAATTTGGAATTGCTGAAGAAAACATCCAATCAAGAGTAAGAGGTTCTTTGTTGATGGCACACACCAATAAGTTTGGAACTATTTTACTAAACACTTCAAATAAAAGTGAACTGGCGGTTGGCTACGGTACCCTGTATGGAGACATGAGCGGCGGTCTATCTGTTTTAGGTGATGTTTATAAAACGGAAGTGTTTGAACTCTCAAAATGGATCAATCGAAACGAAGAAATCATTCCAAGTAATATCATTACCAAACCGCCATCGGCAGAACTTCGTCCTGACCAAAAAGACACCGATTCCTTGCCAGAGTATGAAACTTTAGACCCCTTATTAAAAGCCTACATTGAAGATCGATTGAGTCCAAAAAAGTTAATTGAAAAGGGATTTGATGAAAACTTGGTTAAAAAAATCATCCGTTTGGTAAATATCAATGAGTATAAAAGATACCAAGCGCCACCCATCTTACGGGTTTCAGAAAAGGCATTCGGAATGGGCAGAAGAATGCCAATAGTGGGTAAATACCTTTCCTAGATTTTGAATAACTAACTTTTTGAATTAATTGTTAACTTTATGGGTGGAAGATTCACTCAATGAAACAGTTAATTACTTTATTATTTCTTTCATTTTGTTTTCATGGATATGCTCAAGAGAACAACTTTCAAACTGGAGATTTTATTTACGGTTTGAGCTCAGGGTTTAATTATACCAGTTTAAACATTGAGCAACAAAACCTTAGCCCTACTGCTAGACCATTTATGGGATTGTATGGGAACTATTATGTTGCCGAAAAATGGAGTTTGGCAGGCAGTGGGTTACTTTCAGCAAAAGCTTCATCCTACTCAATTCAAACAAATATTCAACAAGTAGGACTTGACTTTAACTTTTTTACTCAATATAAATTAGACGACCTTTACTTCAATTCAGGTTTTTCATTAGAACTACCAATGCGAAGAAGCACAAATTCAGTAACCAAAAATCTTTCTGCTAACAACCAACCTGAACAAAGTGTTGTAAAAAATCCAAAAACACAATTAAACTTTCTTGTTGGAATGGAAATTCAAATCGTTGAAAATTGGCGATTGGGAGCAAATTTCATTCTTCCAATTAAAGAATATAATAACAGAAATTTTCAATTAAGTGTGCAATACCAAATCAATAATAATACAAATAAACCTGAAAGTGAACGAAGAATTAGAAAACGGATCACAGGAAAACAAATTAGAAACTTGAGAGATGGAGCTTTATTAGTTCGGCTAAAAACTTCACAACCAAAAATTGATGCATTGGAGCGATTGGGCTTTGCTCAAGAAGCAGAAGAAGTGCGTAAACAACAAAGAACAGAAAATAGGAGTCTAATGAAAACAATGAAAGCTTATTACAACTTTAGTGAAGTGCGCTTTTTTTACAGCAATCGCTCTAAAGCTGTAAGAAGAGAAAAGTTTGATGGAATTTTCGTGAATGACAGTTTAGTAGAAGACTCATCCATTGTATTGCACAATAAAAAGAACATTTTTACTGCCGAATTTGCTAAACTTGAAGAAGATACAGCGAAATACTTTTCGCATTATGAATGGAGAATAACTGGGAATTTTGCTATGATGCGAGTACCTGTATATTATGGTCCAGGAGGGCATACTTTTTTAGCTTTAGTTGTAAAGGATCATAATTTCAAGCAGCTGCACCGGCCATTTCCGTTCTATTCAAGAGCTGCATTTGTAGCTAAAAAACAACATCCAGATCATGGATTCTTTTACCTCCCAATTAACTTTTTCTCGCCAAATTCTTACAAAGAATGTGTCGAAAATCTCAATAACAAACTCCACCGTTTTTATCAAAAAAACAGTGAAAAATAATTTGATTGTATTCCATTATTAAAGGTCTTTTTCTGACTACTTTTGCCGGCGCAAAAATTTTAAGCTTAAGCCTTTATGGAATTTAATTTTAGAGAAATATTTACAGCCGGAATGATTTTATTTGCTGTAATAGACATCATCGGTTCCGTTCCAATCATAATTGACCTGCGTCAAAAAGTTGGGCACATTAAGTCAGAAAAAGCTTCGATTGTTGCCATGATTTTAATGATTCTATTTTTGTTTGTAGGCGAATCTATATTAAATCTTATTGGCATTGATGTCAACTCTTTTGCCATTGCAGGTTCATTTGTACTTTTCTTTTTGGCATTGGAAATGATTTTGGGCATTAAACTCTACAAAGATGATATTCCAGAAACTGCCTCTATTGTTCCCATTGCATTTCCATTGATTGCGGGGGCAGGAACTATGACTTCGCTACTTTCATTAAGAGCAGAGTATGAAGTACAGAATATTATTGTGGCAATTATTGGAAATATAATTGTGGTATATGCTGTACTAAAATTATCAAAAAGAATTGAAAAAGTTTTAGGCCATGGTGGCATTGCAATCTTGCGAAAAGTTTTTGGAATCGTGTTATTAGCTATAGCTGTTAAATTATTTAGAACCAATTTGGGAGTTTAATTAACCTTAAAAAAATTCCTTTTTTCCCATTAGAATTTCTATGAACCATTAAGACTAAACAGCTCTTATCGTTCCATAATTTCTTAATGGTTTAAATTTGAGCAGCTAGGATTTTCTAATGTTATCCTTTTTTCAAATCATTAGGGCAGTGAAAAGATAAAGATTTAAAAAAACGCCATGAATGCGGGGTATATTGACTTAGAATCCTTCCTAAAAACAAGCTAAATCAACATTCAATCTAACATTCCTTGCCTACCTTTGTTATTAAATAAAAAACGGGTATTTCATGGCCAATCTTTTCAAAAACAAAGCAGATCAAGAAGTAAAAATCGGTAAGCCTGAATGGTTAAAAACCAAAATTTCATCTGGAAAAGAATACAGAGAAACTAAAAAGATTGTAAAGGAACATCAACTTCACACCATTTGTGAATCCGGAAAATGCCCCAACCAGGCAGAATGTTGGGGAGCTGGAACCGCCACATTTATGATTTTGGGAAATACCTGTACCCGTTCTTGTCAGTTTTGCAATGTGGCCACAGGAAAACCTGAGGAGGTAGATCCATTTGAAGCCTTAAGAGTGGCAAAATCAATCCAATTAATGGGTTTGAAACATGCAGTAATCACTTCGGTTGACCGCGATGATTTACCTGATGGTGGAGCAGATGCATGGAAGCGAACAGTTGAATTAATACGAAAACACAATCCGGGTATCACAATTGAAACCTTAATTCCCGACTTTAAAGGTGAATGGGAAAATTTAAATCCAATCTTAGAAGTAGCTCCTGAAATTGTTTCGCACAACATGGAAACAGTTCGAAGAATCACCAAGAAAGTGAGGGTACAAGCAAAATACGATCGAAGCTTAGAAGTCTTAAAACGCTTAAAAGAAGGTGGAATCCAAAAAACAAAATCGGGTATTATGGTAGGCTTGGGTGAGTTTCCAGAAGAAGTACTCGAAACCATGGATGATCTAAGAAAAGTTGGGGTAAGTGTTTTAACCATAGGCCAATACATGCAACCAAGTAAAAAGCATTTAGCCATTACAGAATTTGTCAAGCCTGAACAATTTGTATTTTATAAAGAAGAAGGAATGAAAAGAGGTTTCAGTCATGTAGAAAGCGGCCCATTAGTTCGTTCTAGCTACCATGCAGAAAAACATGTATAGTATCTTTCTCAAAAAACAATTTCTATCTTACTTACTTTTCATTCTTTTAACGATTCTAACAACCTCAAGCAATGCGCAAAAAAGATATGAGAAAGGTTACATCGTTAAAAATAAAAACGATACCATTTATGGAAATCTAAAAGATCGAAAAGCAGGCAACTACCAAAAACTGTATAAAAAAGTAAGGTTTAAGAAAAATGGACTGTTCCCAAAAAAATATAATCCATCAAAAATTCAAGCATACACAATAAATGACTCCCACTTTGAGAGCAAGTGGATGAAGCAAAGTGGGGGCATATTTAACGAAAGGTACACAAGCATTGAAGGTAAGGGCAATAAAGTTTTTTTAAAAGTAGTTAAAAAAGGAAATTTAAGTCTATATCACCTTGAATACATTGACCTTGAATCAAGTTATATCGATTATATCCCTCTCTTCAAAAAGAAAAATGAAACCTATTTTATACGAGTAACACAAGGCTTATTTGGGTTGAAGAAAAAAGCATTATCTAACTATTTTTCTGAAAATGAAGAATTAATAAGACTAATTAATGAGAAGAAACTAACTAGTCCCATAGAGATAGTTGAATATTACAATGAAAATTATTGAGCGAAAGGATTATTACCTTCTCTTTACAGGTTTAATAAATCCTCCATAGCTTAAACTAATTAGATTAGTTGTGCCTGCCATTCCATCGTAACCACGATCTAAAAACGGTTTAGCATAACGGTATTGAAGCAATAAATAACTATATATTTTATCTTCAAATATGCTGTAAGTTTCTATATTGTCTTGTTTCTGAAGATTAAAGCGAATACCAATTCCTGCGTAGTTAGTAAACTTTGCTTTAAAAGCTACACCTTTAAAATATTCTTGCTCCTCAGATGTTGATTTTGTTGGAGAAATTGAAGTAGTTCCGATTCCTCCAAATGGAATAATTGAAAATCGTTTGGATTTTAGAAACACATAACCTAAAGAAGCCTCAAAC
>TARA_R110002096_G_scaffold75964_3_pt1 | contig 19150 bp, 12 predicted proteins | sample TARA_R110002096 | Tara Oceans TARA_R110002096 (sample SAMEA4397295) | marine metagenome | biome: Polar Biome; feature: [DCM] deep chlorophyll maximum layer (ENVO:01000326); material: water (ENVO:00002006), including particulate matter (ENVO:01000060) such as... | depth 35 m
AATGTCTCTTCGATCGCACCACGCATCAAGCGCAGCGGCAGTGCCAGTTCGTCGATTGCCAATGCCGCGCGGTAACCAAACAAGTGGCCGCCCATCGTCGACAAGATGTAGGCGAGCGCCGGGTGTGTGTGCGGCACCTCGATGATGCCGTCGGCGGCATCGAAACGCGATTCACCGGCCGTCGCGATGACGATCGGCGACGCTTTGTGCGCCTTGTAGATCGCGATTTCCTTGGCGACGTCGTCGGCGGTCGAACCCGTTAGCCCAGCGGCACAGCACAGGATCATGGGCTCGGACGACAGGTCGATGTGCTTCTTGTCTTCGGTGGCGTCACACGCAATCGACTTGTAGCAGAGTTCCGACAGCTTGATCCGGACTTCGGCAGCGGCCACGCGGTTCTTGCCGTTGCCGACCAGTGCCCAATAGCGACGCTGTGGCGCGAGCGAGCGAGCGATCTCGGTGATCTTCTCGTCCTGCAGGAGCACGGTGCGCATCGCTTCTGGCAAATCGACGAGTGCCGTCAGCAGTTTGTGTTCGTCTTGGTCGTTGGCACAGCCGGCTGCTCGGGCAATCGCCAGCGCGAGCAGTTGGCCGGCGGCGCACTGCGCGTAGAATGCTTTGGTGCTCGCGACGCTCATCTCGACATCGCGGCCGTCACTGGTGTAGATGACGCCGTCGGCCTTGTCGGTGAGGTCGCTGCCCCGCCGGTTGACGATCGCGACGACGATTGCGCCGCGGCCTCGCACCAGGTCCACGGTGCGGTTGGTGTCCGTCGTCGTGCCCGATTGCGAGATCGCGACGATCAACGTGTCGGCCATGTCGTCGCCGAGGCCGAAGCCCGACAGTTCGGTAGCTGGCGTCGCTTGCACGGCGATCGCCGAGTTGGCGACGGCATCGGCAATGGCGCCGGCGATTGCCTGACCGGCGACGGCGGCAGTGCCTTGGCCGATGACCAGGATGCGGCGGGTCTTGCCCGCTTGCAGCGATTCGACGGCAGATTTGGGCAGCGAACTTGCGGGCAGCACGACTTCGAGGCGATCGCCCTTCGGCGTGCTGCGTTGCACAATGCGGCCGCGCAGCGTCTTCTGCAGCGAGTTGGGCGACTCGCCGATCTCCTTCAGCAGGTAGTGCGGGAAGTCGCCGCGATCGATGTCGCGCGTGGTGACCGCGGCCGCCGTCAGGTCGGCTTCGGTGACGGGCAGATCGGTTGCGTCGTAGGCCTGGCGGGTGATGCCGGCGACTTCGCCAGCACCTTCACGATCGAGAACGACCACTTGGCCGCGCGATGCCGCTGGATTGTTTGGGTTGCCGGGCGTCTCGCCATCCATGCGCAGGTAGCGATCGCAGTCTTCGATGACTCCGTAGGGCTCACTGGCGATGACATAGGTGTCTTCGGCGAGGCCGATGTAGAGCGCCTGGCCGGAGCCGCGCAACCCGAGTGCCAGCTTGCCCGGTTCGCTGGTGCTGGCGGCGCCGATGGCGACCGAGCCTTCAAACGAACTGACTGTGCGACGGAAGCCGCTGGTCAAGTCGTGGCCTGCCTTCATCTGGTGCGAGACCAGCGCCGGGATCACCTTGGCATCCGTGGTGATGGCGTCGTGCAGTTTGAGCCCGTATTGCTGCACGAGGTCGGTGTGGTTGTCGACGTCGCCGTTGAGTGCGCCGATGACGTAGGGGCCAGGTGCGGCGTCTTGTTCTTCGTGGTTGAGCGGGTGTGCGTTCGCTTCGCTGATGATGCCGACACTCGCCCAGCGAGTGTGGCCGAGCACCAGGCTTTGCACGTTCTCTTGGCGGAACGCGGCCTGCAGCAGCGCATCGTTGATGATCGTCTGGCGCAGTGCCGTGACGTTGTCGCCGAGCTCGCCGATCTCGGCGGCGTGCTTGTAGACGAAGTTGAGGTTGCCGTCGGCCAGGCGCACCGAAGCGTTGGTGAACAGCTGGTCGTCGCCGCGACCTGCGAGCAGCGAGCTCAGTGTTTCGGTGTCGAGGCCGGAGACGATCACCGAGATGCCGGCGGAATCGCGACCGCGTACTTCGAGGCGGTCGAGTGCCGACAGGGCCAGTTGTAGGGACGAGAACGCCGCGGCGGACTTGCTGTGCGGCACCTTGCCGCCGCCGCTCTTCGGCGTTCCGCCGCCACCGCTTTGCGGCGCACCGCCGCCCGCGAGTTCGCGAACCTGGTGCGCGTGTGGCAGGCGGTCACGCGCGACCGCCCAGAGCGCGTCCTTCAGCAGCACCATCGCCTGGTTGCGCTGTTCGATGTCGTGGTCGCTGAGGTCATCGTTGGCGGCGACGCGCGAGTCGAACGATTGCTCGATGGCGTCCAGTTGCTGCTGCATCACCGTGCAGCGTCTGCCGAGGTCCGCGTGCAGGTTGTCGTTCTCGAGCAAGCTCCACAGGCCGGCAACACCGCGCAGTTCTCGATCGATCTGGGTCAGCGCGGTAGCCGCACCGTTGAGGTGCTCGGTCGTTGGGGATCCGGCGAGGTTGCCTTCTGCCTCAGCCAGCAGGGCGAGCAGTTGATCGGGCTGAGGTGGTTGTCGCCGGCTTACGCGGCGCAGCACGGCGATGATGCCACACATAGAATGCAGTTGTCCGGAGTCTGGCCCTGCCTTTGTCAGGAGGGCATGGGGTCAGGAGGGCATGGTGCAGGCGAAACGATTGCAGGCTTAGCGCCCTTCGAATTGCCCAAGGCCGCGACGCAGCGTCGCTGCAGTCTCGGTCTCATTAGCTTCTTCGAGACTTTGTGCGAGGCGCTTGAGCCAGTCTGAAGCTGCGGTCGGCAGGCTTTCGGGGGCGATGTCGACGCGAGTCTTGGCATCGAGCAACACCATCTGCAGTTTGTCGCAAACCACCACACCCGCGTTGGCATCGAGGGCGATGGCTGTCTGTTGTTGCGACAGCTCTTGCCACTTGTCCGCCGGCAGCTTGACCGTGCGCGACCCATCGATGCCGAAGCGCACGGTGCCGTCCGCGCTCCACTGCACGAACTGGTCGCCAAACTTGCAGGACGCGATTTCGAAGCCGCCGGTGATGCCATGCTCGGGATCCCTTTGCAGCTTGGGCATCGTCAGCGACTGGCCCGACTTCTTCTCGGCCGCGGCGAGGATTGCGGCGGTCGACTCCAGCGTGTTGCCACCGGTGAGCTCGGGGAAGTCCGCGGCGAGCCAGCGATTGAGCGCCTTGCTGGATTCCTGGCCGAGGCGCGCGCCCCACGGAATGCCCAAGAACGTGCGTTCGTCGGCGAGCCCGTCAATCAGCGGTTGTAGCGACGGCACCTTGCCGTAGTCGAGCAACAGTCGCGCCAGTCGAACGCGGGCGCGTGGGTCGTGTTCGGGTGCTTGGTTTGGGTTTGGTTGGCCGGCAAGCTCCGCGCCAAAGCGGGCGTGGGTGCGCATCAGCCACGCGGGGTCGTCGGTGTAGGCGTGGAACAGCTTGCCCCATGTCTCGCGTTCGATCTGGTTGCTGGTGGCGCCGGCGCGCAGAGCCAGGCCGCGCATCGCAGAGGAGCGCCAATAGAACGTTTGGTCTTTTGCCCAAGTTGTCAGCAGGGCCGTGACCTTTGGCTCGTAGACGTTGGCGTCGGCGATGGCATCCACGAGGGATGAAGGGATCGCATTCTGACCCTTGTCCTTGGCGTAGGCGGCAATCGCGGGGATGGCCGCGTCGCCGCCCGTCGCGACCCGCTTCGCCGCGGCGAGCCGGATGCCAAAGCGCCGCGACTCACATGCCTTGCGCACGTGCTGGGCCCAGTCGACTTGATCGGGATCTTGCGGATCTGTGGGCCAGAACGCGATTGCGGGAACTGCGACTACGGCGAGCAGCAGGAGCCGCATCGATGTGTTTGCCTTCAAGGTTGGAGCCGTCTGCTAGTAGCGATCGCTGCGAGCAGCAATCATTAGGATGCGGTGACCGTGTCTGCGTCCATGGCGTAGATCAGGATGACGTCGCCGTCTTCCTTCACTTCGCCGACGTAGAGCTTGCCGGTCACGGTGACCACGCCTGTCAACAGTTCCATCGTGACGCCGTCGGGCAGCGTGCAGAAGACGATCTCGTTCATCATCGGCGTGCCCATGCAACCGCACGCGTCGTTGATCAGCATGAACGAATTGACGGGGCCGCTGCCGGCGAACTCGCGCCGCATGAAGCCGCGGATCTCGACGACCTTTTCGTTGAGGTTGGTGACCTCTTTCGGCAGCGTCATGCCTTCCTTGTATTCGTATCCTGCCAGCACCGGGAAGCCGACGGGCTCGGGGTCTTGGAGGGGCTGCACGCCGATGGCGGTCAGCAACAGGAAGCTCAAGGGAAGGCGGATCATGGTCAGACTTGGGCCGGACAGCTTACCAAAGCTGCGGCGGCCTTGCTGAATCTTCATGCCATCGGCCGTCGTGGCCATGATACTGCGCCGCATGAGCCCGAAAGCCAAGTCCGGCAATCTGCTGGATCGCGTGCGCGAGATCGCGCTTTCGCTGCCCGATACCGAGGAGTCGTCCCGTCTAGGCGGATCTCCGCACTTCTACGTGCGGGGCAAGATCTTCACCGGTTGCGGCGAGGAAAGCGGAGTTTGGTCGTTTGGGGCCAAGGTCGGGCTCGAATTGCAGTCGCTACTGATCGAGCGCGAGGGCATCCATGTCGCCAAGTACGTCGGCCGGTATGGCTGGATCAGCGTCGACGAGTCGGCTCTGCAGGACGAGGCGGAGATGCGGCAGCTGATCGAGTTGAGCTACGACCTGATCAGTGCGAAGGCCCCTGGCGGCAACAAGAAGGCCACCAAGAAGATCGCCAAGCAAGGCGCCAAGAAGGCCGCCAAGAAGTAGTCGCGCCTACAGCCGCAGTGCGACCGGCGACGTTTCCCGTGCTTTGATCACGACATAGCGGCGGTGCACACCCTTGGCGCCCAGGTCGATGATCAGTTCGTATGGTCCTGGCGGCAGCACGTCTTGGCATGTGGTCCGTTCGGCGGGAAACGTGCCGGGCTTACCGTCACCGGTCATCCGCACCAGGCGGTCCTTGTCCATGGAGTCCCGCACCGTCAGCTTGCCGCCGAGAAACTGCCCCTTGTCGTCGAGCACGTGCATGACGAACGTGCCGCCAAACTTGGCCGGCAGGTCCAGCCGCAGCGCCGGCCCCGTAGGTGCTTTCTGGCGGATGTTGAAGTTGCGGGTGATTGGCAGCAGGTAGGTGCCGTTGCGTTCGCCGTCGGTTGCTTCGACACGTAGTTCGTAGTCGCCTGGTTCGAGCCAGATTTCAAACGGACCGCTGCTGTCGCCGCGCTGTAGCCGCTCGGTTTGCTTGCGTCCGTCTTTGCATTGCCAGTGGAACGCGGCGTTGCGAATCGGAAACTCACCTTCGAACTCGACATGCAGTGCCGCGAGTTCGTTGGCCATGTGAAAGTCGACAGTTTGCTCCAGTTGACTCGATGCGATCGACTGCCATGGCGAGCGCAGCGCGCCTTGTTCGGCACGCACCATCGCGTCGGTTGCGATCAAGGCAGTCCGCGTTCCGTCCGCTCTCGCGCGCAGTGGCGGTCGGCCATGCATCAGGATGCGTGCGTAGGGCACGAGCTGCCCTTCGTGGATGGCGCGCAGGTCGACCGGGAACGGCAACGTGATCATCTGCTCGACTGGTGCGACGACGCGGTGCTTGCTCAGTTCTCCGATGATTGGCAGATCGTTTGCCGCAACAACTTGCAAGTCAAGTTCTGCACCGGCGCTTGCCGGGATCGAGAAGTGGCCATGTCGGTCGACTGTGGTGATGCCGCAAGCGACCATCGAGCCGTTCATTTGCCAGCGGATTTCGGCGTTGGCACTGAGCTCGAGTTGGTTGCCTTCGGCACAACCAAACTGAACGCGGGCACCGGCGACGGGTTCGCCATTAGGCCATTGCACGGCTCCAGAGACCTTTGCGGCTGGTTTAAGCGTGAAGTTGCACTCGCTGCCAGGGTAGTTGACGGCCAGTTGCACCGGCAGGGTCGCCGGTAGTAGGTCGCCGCGTAGTTGGCCGTTGTCGGTGATATTGTTGTCGGTGATGCCGTTCGCGAGCCGCCAGCGCATGCCGTTGGGCTGCATCGCCGTGGCGATGATCATCAGCGGAACGTCGGGCGGTGCTCGCAGCAGATACTCGCCGCGTTCGTTGCTGCCGGCCGAACCGACGGACTTGCCATACGGCTGCCCCGCCTGCATTGCGAAGGCGGAGACGCGTGCGTTGGCAACCGCTTCGCCATGGCTGTCGGTCACCTTGCCGGTCAGCTTGACGGTCGCTTGCACGTCGAGCGCTAGCACGCCGTGGAGCGATAGATTGCCCTTGTTGCGATGCGTCAGCTCGCGGTAACCGGTGTTACCACCTTGAATGCGCACGGCCACGGGAATGCCGGGTTGCCACCATTTGGGCAGCGGGAGATCGCAGCGACCTTCTGCCGTCACCGGCGCCGAGCCCTCGAACTCGCCAAACATGCGACCGCGGCCACGGTCCTTCAGTTCGATGTGCAGCGGCTCCGTCCATGGGGCGTCGCGATGCAGTCCTCGCAACTGCACCTTGAGTGCGTGCGTGTCGCTGATCGCTCCGGCGTCAGCGGCTGTGGGGGCGGCAACGCGATGGGGGCTGTTGCCTACGGTGTCGTCGGACTCTGGGTCGCCAGGTGCGGCTGTCTGATTGTCCGAGATGTCGTAATTGGGCAATGCGACGGTGCGCGGCCACCAGAACCAGGTTGAGAGCGCCGCCGCAATGGCGAGCAGGCAGGCGATGAGCACGACGCTTCTCGGCATGTCGGCACGATACCGAATCTGGTCGCAAGCTCGCGGCTCCGCTTGGTGAATCCGTCGAGGGAGCGCGACCGTGGCATTCCTCCAGAAATCCTGGCGGGCATAGTTGCTGAACATCGCCTTACTATTGGGGTCTGGATGTGTCGAAGCCGATACTGCGGATACTCGCGTGTTGTCCCAGCACGCCACCAATACTTCTCCCAGGAGACTCTCATGCGCTCGTCTCGTTGGTTGCCGCTGATGGCGGTTACGACTCTTGTTCTTGGTTCTTGCGACAGCAAGATCACTTCAGACATCGACAATCTGGCCGCCAATCAGGCAAAGGTAGATGCCATTGTCGATTGCTTCCCGAACCTGTGGGCGTTTGCGGGCGGCGTCGTCGACCTTGCCGGCACCTGGAAGATGAACGGGGGTACGACTCCGGATCCGGTTGGGCTGGCCGTCGTGATCAATGGTGATGGCAGCATCACCGCCACGCTCGGGGTTGGCACGACCACGATCTCGATGGACATCAACTTCTACGGGCCGAACGGCGCCCGTCAGGATTTGACGTCTGTAATCACCGCGCCGACGACGCTCGGCGACAAGATCGATGCCGCAGCGACGGAGTTGCGCGACTTGTTTGGCTCCGGCGAGAAGTTCATCCACGGCGTCTACTCGATCACTGGCGGTGGCATCTCTGCCACGGGCGAAGCGTTGACCGGCATCATTGGCGGCGCGCTCAACCAGAACGAGCTCGAGGAAGTCAGGACGACCGAGATGACGGTGACGACTGGCATCCCGGCAGTGGACCCGACGACGATCACGGATAGCGCGTCGAGTCCGCCCTGCACGTTGACGTTCACGGTTCCGGGCCTGTTTACCGACGAAGAGCCTGGTCAGGAATACCCGCGCGGCACGGTGACGTTGGTGATCAATGACGGCACTACGGCGGTCAACGCGAGCATCGTCTTCGACAAGACGGCGGTGGCCAAGATCACGGTCGACGGCCTCACTGGTGGCTTTGACTTCAACCTCGAAACCCTCACGCTTACGGCGACCTTCTGACCCATGCGCAATCGTCTACTTGTTCTCGCGAGCCTCACAGTAATGGCTTTGCCTGCCTGCTCGATTCCGACGTTGGAAGTGCAGGCCGGCTACGCGCAGTTGTCGCTGGATGGCGACCTTGGCTACTCCAACGGCAACACCATTGCTGTCGAGCAAGACGTCGAGTCCGCGTTCGGCCTCGGTGACACGCAGGGATCACCCTATGGTCGCGCCCAGATCGACTTCGGGGTGCCAGTGCTGACCATCTCGGCGTTCGACTTCGAAGACGAAGGCCGCGGTCGTCTGGGCAATAATGTGAGCTTTGGTAACATCCCCGGGATTACTGGCGGTGTGCCGGTGCAGAGTCAGGTTGAGATGATGAACGCGAAGATGTCCTACGCGTTCGAGATCGGCCTTGGCCCGGTCAGCATTTCTCCCGGACTGGCGATCGACTACTTCGATCTGCAGATCGACGTGTCTGATGCATTCTCGATTGCGAGGGAGCAGGTAGACGTCGCTGGTCCGCTGCCGCTTGGCTTCCTGCGAGCTGAGGTCGACCTAGGCATCGTCAGTGCCTTCGCCGAAGCCGGCTACATGGCTGCGGAAATCGACGACGTCGATGGCGAGATCCTCGACATAGAGGCGCAACTGGTCGTGCATCCGACTGCCCTGATCGAGTTGTTCGTCGGCTACCGCTTCGTCAACCTACAGCTCGATGGCCTCATCGAGGACGACACGATCGACACCGACATAACCGTCTCTGGGTTGATCTTCGGCGGCGGAATCCGCTTCTAAGCGAGTCCAGACCCCGGCCGGTTTTCCCGCCGGCCGGAGCGCTCTGACAGGCGGGCTCCAGCGAGTTGGCGACTGTGCAAGCGATGGTTCGCATCCGGTCGTGTGCATGCGTCGTATCCCCCCACGGCATCGTGGCGTAGGGCGCCTTCCCGCTGACTCGCCTAGCCGTAAGCATCATACTTGGGACACCTTGGCGCGGTTGGGGTGGCTAGACCGCGCGGCGCTGGCGGCTACCCTACTTGGGTGTCGTGCCCGCCCAGCTTTGCCCGGTGGGTGCGATTCGACCCCGTACGCCCCTTGGTAAAGAACACCACATGAAACTCCTCCCTGCAATCGCAGCCGCGGCGCTCGCCGCATCCGTATGCGCTCAGTCCCAGACCCTCGCCGTTGATCCGGGCGGCGTTGGCCTTACCTACACCAACCCAGGTGCCAACTTCTTCGACCTCGACGTCACCAACCCGGCAGGCATCACCCTGCAAGCGTTGACCGTTGCGATCAACTCGCCCGGCGGCACGACCGGCACGCTGGAAGTGTGGATGATTCCCACGACCCATATTGGCAATGAGCAGACTCAAGCTAGTTGGACCAAGATTTCGGAAGGCACGGTCATCGCTGGCGCCAACACGCTGAGCTGCCAGGAAGCCGAAACCGTCACGGCCGGCATCCCGAGCATCTTCTTCCCGGCCGGCACTTACGGCATCGCCGTCGTGCACGTTGGCGTCAACCACGTCTTCGAAACGATCGTCACCTACCCGTTGCCCGCCTTCACGGATGCCAACATTGGTGTTCGCAACGGCACGACGCAAGCCACCGCATGGGCGTCCGTTCCGCTTACCAACTTCACGTTCAACAACATTGCCTACACCGGCACGTTGATGCAGTTCGACCTGACCTACGCGCCTGGTCAAACTCCGCACGCCTGTGCCATTTGTGGCGTCATCGGCGAAGGCTCGAACCGTCACTCGGCTTCGGCCTACCAACTGTTCGGTGAGCCAGCCCCGAACACTGCTGCCAACACGGCCTTGCAGGGCAAGGTCCTGACGTTCCTCCCGAACGGCTCCGGCACTGGCTACATCATGACCGACGGCACGGGCACCGTGTCGTACGTCCCGATGACCGGCTTTGAGACCAACCTGCCGCCCGTCGACGACCAGCAGGTCCCGATCACGACGTCGTTGCCGGTGCAATACCCGAGCGACACCGGTACCCAGCTGGCGTTTGCCCTCGAGATCAACTCGAACGGTTACGTCTCGATTGGTCCGAACCCGCAGTCCAACCTGGCTGCTGCGCCGACCGCCCCGCAGGCGATCATGCAAGCAGACGAAATGGCTTGGTTCTGCTACCACAACTTCGACAACAGCGAAGCCAACAGTGGCAACATCTCGTACTGGGAAGACATCGCCAACGCGGTCCTCTACGTAACCTGGGACGCCGTTGAGTGTGTTCCGAACACGCTTGCCAACACCTGCACGATCCAGTTCCAGTTCGACCTGGCCTCTGGCGCGGTGCACATCATCTTCGAAGACATTGATGCCGTTGGTGGCAGCAACGTCTCCGGTGGTGACAACTTCTTGATCGGCTTCTCGCCGGCTGGCGTTTCGCCGCGCGTCGATGCGTTCGACTTCACGACGCTGCTCGCCACCCCGATCCAGCTGACCCTGCCGGAAGTCCTGCCGTTGACGCTTGCAACGACTGCCCCGCCGCTCATCGGCCAGGCGTTCGACCTGGTGACGAGCAACCCGCCGACGTCGAGCATTGGTGTCAACCTGCTCAGCGCATCGGTGCTGCCGCTGCCGCTCGACCTGGTTGCCTTCGGTGGCCCGGCCGGCACGCTGCTCTACATGGACCCGGCCACCTCGTTCTTGAACACGATCTCGAACATCCCAGGTGTCGGCACGATGTCCCTGACCCTGCCGGTCTCGAACGTCCCGGCCCTCGCCGGCCAAGAAGTCAGCAGTCAGTCCTTCTGGCTCGACCTGGCAGGCAGCCCGTTCCCGTTCCAAAACGTCGTTGCCTCCAACCTCGTGACCTGCACGATCGGCAACTTCTAACCCGCCCCGGAATCTGCGTACCGTACCCGGTTCAAACCGCAGATTCCGCGCGCTCGCCCTGCGAACGGCGCTCGCCTAGCGAGCGTCGCCGGCGAGCGCCACCCGCGCAGCTGCCACCCGCGCAGCTGCCACCCGCGCAGCTGCGCCCCGCCATCCGTGCCGCGCTCTCCGCGAACGGATGTTGCCGGCTTGACTGGTTCTTGACAGGTCCCGCCGCTGCCCAGGTAGCTTGGCAGGATCGATTCCCGTCGCAAAACCGCCCAAGCGCGCTGGCAGCTGGCCCTCCTGCTTTCGGGCGGCGTCATGGTTGCCGTGTTGGCCTTCCAGTTGTGGCGTTCGTTCCGGCTCGAATCGCAGCTGCAGCAGACCGAGATCGAACGGGCGCTGCTGCTCGGCGAACGGATTCTGCAGCGCACCATCGTGTCGCAGGCTGCGTTCGCCGTCGTGCCCGCGGCCAACTGCTTTGAAGTGCGCGGTGATCGCGTGGTCGTCGATCCGGCGGTCGCCTGGCTGGACCCGATCGAGCCCGGCGTCGACGACGACTTGATCGTGCAGGATCGCTTGGACCGCGCGATGCGGGCGGAGTTTGTCGACCGGGACCATGCCTCCGCCGCCCGCGAGTTTGATGAGTTGTTGGCTGGTCCGTTGTTGGCGACGCAGCGGCTGCAAGTGTTGTCGGCCGCGTTGTGGCATGCCAAGCGGGCCAACTCCACGACGCGCATCGCTTCGTTGTCGGAGCAGTTTGCCCGGGCGTTGGAGAACGTCACGCCGCCGCAGCTTGCGAGCGACATGGTGTCTTCGGCACTGGCGTCCGCCGTTCGCATCGAGCATGAACTGATCCCTGCTGCTGCCGCCGAGCGGTTGTTGCCCTGCCTGCCGCCGTTGCAGTTCGCCGGGTTGCCGAGGCCGTTGCCGGATGGCATCGCCGCAAGGCATCGCGATGCAACCGTTCGGCGCGATCGCATGCGTTTGGCGCAGCAGTGGCTTGGCGAGCACGGCGCCACCGCAGCCGCCGGTTTGCACGCTCTGACAACCGATGCAGTGCTGTGGCTCATGCCAGCAGCCGAAGGTCAACGCCGTGCGGCGGTGTTGCGTCCGCAAGCATGGTTTGACGCGGTCATGGCGGAGGCGCGCGACGGCGCAACGTTCTCCTGGCCAGAACGGATCGAGCCCGAGTTTGGTTCGGCCACCGAGGTTGCGATGGGCGCCGTGCCAGGTGTTGCGCGGTTGCGGCCGAAGCAGTCCGCGGCATTGGGCGGGTCGGTCTGGCTGCTGCCAGTGCTCACCGGTTTGTTGGCCGTCGCGTTCGCACTGGCGTTTGTGCAGCACCGTCGTGCCGGGCGCCGTGAATCCGAAGCGATGGCTGCACAGTCGCAGTTCTTGACTACGGTGACCCACGAACTCAAGACGCCGCTAGCTGGCATTCGACTACTCGGCGAGATGCTCGCAGAAGGCCGCGCCGGCGGGCGGGAGGCCGAGTACTACAAACTGTTGGTCGGCGAGTCGGCGCGACTGTCGCTGTTGATCGACAACGTGCTCGACCTCGGCCGGCTAGAGCGCGGCGAACGTTCCTACCTGCGCACCTCGGTGCCGCTCGCGGATCTCGTGCGCGAAACGCTGCGCATGTTCGCGCCGGTGTTGGAGCAACACGGCATGCAGGTCACCTTTGAAGACGAACTGCTCGATGCCAACGCGAGCCTCGATCGCGACGCGTTCGTGCAGTCGCTGGTCGCGGTGCTCGACAATGCGCGCAAGTACGGGGCATCCGGGAAGCGCGTCGAGGTCCTCGGTGCCATAGATGGCGATCGCCTTACAGTCCGCGTGCGCGACCACGGAACGGGTGTTCCTGCAGCCGAACGCGAGGCGGTCTTCGATCGTTTTGTGCGCGGTCAAGAACACCAACACGGCAGCACGCCGGGCGTCGGCATCGGCCTCTACCTGGCGCGTTCGATCGCACGAAGCCTCGGCGGCGACTTGACCTGCGGCGCACCCGCTAGCGGCGCCGGCGCCGAGTTCCGGTTCTCACTGCAGAGGAGCATGACCTGATGAGCTTTCGCATTCTGTTCGTTGAAGATGACTTCACGCTGCGCACGGCTCTCGCGGATGCGCTATCGGGCGAAGGCCATGGCGTGACGACCGCCGCCGATGGCCACGAAGCGCGCGCGCTGCTGCGTGAGCAGCGCTTTGACCTGGTCGTGCTCGACATCATGTTGCCGGGGCCGAGCGGACTCGAACTGCTGCGCGAGCTGCGGCAGCGAGATGGCGATACGCCGGTGCTGCTGCTGACGGCGCGCGGCGAAGAAGGCGACAAAGTCCTGGGGCTCGAACTGGGCGCCGATGACTACGTCACCAAGCCGTTCTCCTTGCGCGAACTGCTTGCCCGGGTCAAAGCCATGCTGCGCCGTCGCGACCGAACCGAGTCGGCGATGGTGGAACAGTTCGTGTTGGGGCCGGCGCAGATCGACCTCGCCGCGTTCACGTTGCATCGCGATGGCCAGACGCATTCGTTGTCGCCCAAGGAAGCCGGCATGTTGCGGTTGCTGCGGCAGCGCGCTGGCCGTGCCGTGTCACGCAGCGACTTCTTGGCGGAGATCTGGGGCGGCGACGAGTTCGTCGGCGATCGCACCATCGACACCCACATGCTCAATCTGCGGCAGAAGCTTGAAGCGGACCACAAGCAACCACAGCACCTGCTGACCGTTCATGGCGTCGGCTACCGCCTGCTAGAGCACCCCGAAGCCTGATTCGATCGACCTTGACGACTCCTTGACACCGAACGGATCGACGCCGGACCGAGACGTGTCGATTCTCCGGTCTCATCAACATCATGAAACACATCGCATTCGCAGCGTTGTTCGCCGCCTCACTCGCGGCACAGAACCCAGTCGTCAAGCCGGAGCCCGTTCTCTCTGAGCAGATGCGTTCCATCAAGCTGGAGCTCGCCTCGGCGATTGCCGTCGAAGAGCAGGAAAAGGACCTCATCAAGGCGGAGGGCTTGTACCGCGTAGCGATGGACAACAAGGAGCTCAGCGCCGAAGCGCGGTTGTTTGCCCGCTACCGAGTCGTTGCCCTGTTGCAGAAGCTTGGCGACTACAAGGAAGCCAAAGCTGTGCTCGAGGCGGGCGGCAAAGGCATGGCGGTGTCGCTCGATGACGTGACCAACGGCGAAGCCAACGGCCAGGACTCGGAGCGCACGAAGCAGTTGCGACTGCAAGCGCGTGAGTTGCTGAAGCAGACCGTGGGCAAGAATTTTGTCACTGGCCGTGGGCAGCAGATAACCGAGCAGCTGAACTGGATCGGCGACCCTGCCGTGCCGGAGGTCGTGCTGAACCTCCAGCAGTGCATCGACACCCACGCGCGGGGCTACTATTACTCCGAGCAGTTGCGGTTCCTCTGGCGCCGGGGTGGGCCGGTAGCTGCCGCGTTCTTGGTGCGGGTCGCGGACGACACGTTCCTGACGCAGACTGCGGCGCAGACTGCCTACGACCGGACGGATATCGACATTGAGGCCCCCGAAGTTCGCGCCTTCCTCGACCACAAGGAGTGGCCAATCACGCAGCGCTTCTTGGGTGCTGCGTTCAGGTTCTTGGACGCAGAAGAGCTGCTGACACTTGCCGATCGCGGCCGCATCGAAATGAAGGTCGAGGTGTTGCGCATGTTGCCGCAGCGAAGCCTCGATGCGAAGCAGCGGCAGCGAGCCCACGCGATGTGCCGCGCGGCAATCAGCGGCACGAACCCCGAGTATGGCAAGGCAGCCGAGGTGTTTCTCACCAGCGGCCAATCGCAGCAGTCACTCGAAGGCATGCAGATGCTGCTAGAGATGGTGCCCGACTTGCATCGTCGCGGGGTGCACATGGCGTATTTCTACCTGCCCAATGCCGATGGCACCGTCACGCGCGAGTTCCCGGCGGCGGAGGTGGCGACGCTGTTGCCGATTCTGCGGGCCGCTGTCGAAGCGATTGGTCCGTTCGAAGGCAGTTCACCAGCCACTGGTTGGTTGCGGCAGCTGATGGTGGTGTTCTTGCCGCACGGTGGGCAAGCGGCGGCCCAGCTGGCGCTCGACATGTGGGACATGGGTTATGGCTTGCACGGTGTGTTCCATGGCCAAAGCTCGCCTGGCCTTGCCATGAAGCTGTTGCAGCGATGGGGCAAGGTGCCAGCGAATCAACGCACGCACTTCCTGCGTGGATTCGACAACGTTGATCTGCCGCCCGAGGCCCTGCCAATATTGGGCCAGATCGCGAATGAGCTGACTGCCGGTACCAACAAGTCTAGTTATCAAAACGCATACAACCAAGTCCTCACCATGGTGGGGCAAACGGGCCACGACGCGGCCGCCGATTGGTTGCTCGCCGAGTGGCGCAAGGCCGTGTGGTCCGTCTCACGTAGCTCGAACTACACGCCGTATACCTGGGCATTGTTTGTGCTCGGCAAGAAGAACCAGAGCCAGCGCGTGCGCAGTGCGATGGGCAAGATGGCGCGCACGGTCGATGGCCCGCAACTGTCGCTCGACGACCGTTCGCGGCTCTTGCTGGCGATGCTGTCGATGGGCGATGAGCAGGCGTTGCACTTCGTTGCGATCGGCACGAGTGCAGTCGCAGCCGTGCATCCGTATGCGCCCGATGGTGAGGCCATGCGGATCAACCCGCTGAACTACATCATGTACAAGGATCCGAAGCCTGCGCATGGCTACTCGAGGGAACAGATCCTCAAGACGGTGAAGCAGTATGCACAGCGTGTGTCGGGCAACGGTGGCTTGGATCCGGAGCGCATCGCGGTAGCGAAGATCCCTGACGATGTGCTGGTGGTGTTGGCGGAGGAAGAACGCAGCAACTACGCGCAGAATTGGTCGCACATTCTTGTGCGCCGACTCAATGGCAAGATCGTCAAGGGCGAAGACACCGCCGTTCTGGAGACGTGCTACTTGTCCGCATTGGGTGACCCGGGTCGCAGTCGGCGATGGTTCGCGCAGTCTTGGGATGCCATCGCGGCTCGCTACCGCAAACAGCTGACTGCGTTGATTGATGGCGACGACGCAGGTTGGGCGATGAGTGCGATCAAGATGTTGACCACTCAGGAAGGTCGAGTCGATGCCGTCGCGCAGTTGCGCAACATGCATGCGGAAGTTCGCGAGTGGGCCGTGCACGAGATCGAGACCGGCCAAGCAGCGGCCGATCCGTCGGTGCTGGTGCCGTTGCTGCGCGATGCGAGCTGGCGAGTGCGTGGCAAGGTCGCTACCTATTTGGGTGCGGTGGTGCACAAGGAAGCTGTGCCGGGCTTGATCGCACTGCTTCGGGATAAGGAACAATACGTGCGCACAGCCGCAGCCGACGCGTTGACGCGCATCCGCTTCTATCACGAGCAGCAAGCGCACTGGGATCGCGTGCTCAAGGGCCTCGATGCGAGCCCGGCGTCGGCCGCGGAAAAGCTGCTCGTGCAAGCCAAACCAGGAGCCGACAAGCAGCAGCGGCTGCTCGCGATCAAGTCACTCGGCGTGCTTGGCGTTCCGGAGGCGTTGCCGTTCTTGATTGACTGGACGCAGGATGCGGACAAGGACATCGGTGAGGCGGCGAAGGCCGCGATCACCAAGATCCACCTCAGCCCGGCAAAGTAGGTGCGGGCGCCGGGCCGGTTGCTGCAAGCCGCGGTTCGGACTGGTCGCGGCGCAGCATCTGGTGGGTCCAGGAATGCCTGAGCGAGTCTGCTGGCCCAGCCGGCTCATCCAAGGCGCTAAGCAACGCGGCATCGCCCGACGAACCGGTCGCATGGGCCGTTCGGGTGAGCGCGAGAATCTGTACAAGGCCGTCCTGCCGCCGCGACCAGAGCGCGATGCCGTCAAACCGCCCGCGTCGCCCGTATTCGGGGGTTTCCTGAGCACTCCGGGGCCAGCGCCGACAACTCTCGACAAGTTCTTTGCAGAGCATCCGTGTCGTGCCGCGATGGGTTCGTATCATCGCCGCCCCGATGGAATCCCGTCTACGCTGGTTCATGTTCCTGCTCGCGTCGCTACTTGCGCCGCTGACTGCACAGGACGATCCCAAGTTCTCTCTGGTCGCCAAGTTTGAGCCCGCAGCCGCCAAGCCGGGCGACTCGGTCAAACTCGTGCTCACCGCGACGACTGCACACGGTTGGCATGCGTACGGCACGCTGGAGCAGGGCAATATACCGGTCTCGCTCGATACCAGCGGCCTCAAGCTGACTGGCCTGGAGCTCGCTGGCGAGGTTCAGATTCCGCCGGGTAACCCGGAGTTCACGCCGGTCGGCACGTCGTTCCCGCTCGATGAGGTGTTCAAGGTGGTTGTGCCACTGAAGGTCACTGCCGGCGCGACGGTGATGAAGATCGCGGGTGAGCTCGGCTACCAGATCTGCGATCAGGGACTGTGCGAGCGGCCGAATGCGGCTGCGTTCGTCGCCGAACTGAAGGCTGGCGGTGGCGGTGGCGCTGCTGCCGGAGCGCCGGCGGGCCAGGAGCCGAGCAGCGGCCAGGCACCCAAGCCCGTGCCGGTTACCGGCCTCGGCACCGCGCCCGGCCTGACACTCGAGCCAGAAGCGGACGGCAAGGTCACGATTCGCGCGACGTTTGATCCTCCTGCCGTGCGCGCCGGCGAAGTGACGACCCTCGTGCTCGACGTGCACGTCATCGATCACGATTGGCACGCGTATGGCGTATTGGAGACGGGCAACGTGCCGGTTTCGTTCGACCAGACGCTGCAGGACTTTGGCGACCTTGAGTTCGTCGGCGAGCCGATCATTCCGCTGGGCGACGAGGTCGAGACCCCGATCGGGCCGCAATACCCGCTGCCGCACGAGTTCCAGATCAAGCAGCACGTGCGCGTGCCGGTCGGCACGGCGCCTGGCACGATCGACGTCACGGCAGTGATGGGCTACCAGATCTGTGACGCGACGTCTTGCGACCCAGAGACCGAAGGCGACGCCGATGGCAAGTTGATCGTCGAAGCTGGCGAAGCGCGCGCCGAGCTGCTGGACGTTCCGAAGGCCAAGACGCAGACGCCGGCCGAGGGAGCTGGCGAAGGAGCCGCCGAAGGAACCGGGGAACCCGATGCCATCGAGCCTAAGGTCGACCCGGACGATCCCCTCTCGTCGTGGTGGGCGCTGATCATCGCGAGCATCGGCGGCGGCTTGTTCGCCCTGGCGATGCCGTGCACCTACCCGATGATCCCGATCACGTTCAGCTTCTTCACGAAGCAGGCGGAGAAGCGCGGCGGCAACGTGTTGATGCTGTCCGTCGTCTACGGGCTCGGGATTGTCGGTATGTTCGTGTTCGTTGGCGTCGGCTTATCAGCCGTGATCATCGACGTGGTCAACCACTGGCTGACCAACACGATCATCGGCTTCATGTTCTTCTTCTTCGCGTGCGTGCTGTTCGGTTGGATCAACCTGAACCCGCCACAGTGGATGAACAAGATGGCCTACAAGGCGCAGAGCACTGCTGGCTCTGGCACGGGCCTGATCGGTGGTCTGGTCGGCGTGTTCTTCATGGGCGCGACGCTCGTGTTGACGTCGTTCACGTGCACCGCGCCGATCGTCGGCTCGCTGATTGGCAGTATCGCCAAGCACGGCAACCTGAAGGTTGCGGTCGGCATGGGCATCTTCGGATTGACGATGGCCATCCCGTTCATGCTGCTGTCGCTGATGCCGACCAAGGTCAAGGCGATGCCGAAGTCCGGTGACTGGATGGAGACGCTGAAGATCTCGCTCGGCTACGTGGAGCTGGCGGCGGCGTTCAAGTTCGTTTCGATGGTCGACATCGCGCTCGGCTGGGACGCGTTGCCGCGCGAGCTGTTCTTGATGATCTGGGCCGCCATCTTCGGGATGTGGGCGCTGTTCCTGTTCGGGGTCCTGCGCAAGGCAGGCACACCGAGCATGGGCGTCGGTTCCGGGCGCATGGCAGGCGGCATGATCGTCTTGCTGCTCGCGACCTACTTCCTGTTCGGTGCGATGGGCAACCGCATGGACAAGATCATGACGGGCTTCGTGCCGGCCTACTCCAACCGCATCGTCATGAAGGGCGAAGGTAGTGGTCAGCCGGCCAACACGCACGTCATCGTCAAGGACGACCCTGACGCCGCGATGGCCAGGGCCACTGCGGAAGGCAAACTGCTGCTCTACAACCTGACGGGGTTCAATTGAAACAGCTGTCGGATCATGGAAGACTCAGTCTTCCTCGAGCAGGCGGTCGCCTCGCTCATGAAAAAGCACCTCGTTGAAGCCCGTCTTCACACCGACTCGCAGAAGACCCTGACCGACGCACAGTTCGCCAAGAACCGTGAAGTTCAGGATCGCGTTGCCGGCGTCAAGACCAACCCCTACTTCGTCATCGTCGATCCGGTTACCGGCAAGAAGATCGATGAGTTCGCCCTGTCGGGTGGCTTCGGAGCGTGGCCCGGGAAGTGGGTCAAGTTCATCGAAGGCGCCGCCAAGAAGGCTGGCCGGAAGCTGTAGCGCATTTTGCGGGGTGCGCGCCGCTCTCGGTTGCTTGCGAACGAGTGGCGGCTA
>TARA_R110002096_G_scaffold8239_11_pt1 | contig 19139 bp, 20 predicted proteins | sample TARA_R110002096 | Tara Oceans TARA_R110002096 (sample SAMEA4397295) | marine metagenome | biome: Polar Biome; feature: [DCM] deep chlorophyll maximum layer (ENVO:01000326); material: water (ENVO:00002006), including particulate matter (ENVO:01000060) such as... | depth 35 m
GGTGTGGTCCCGCACGCCGACAGCGTGAATGCGAGTGCGCAGGCGGTTAGTGTGTGGCTCAATCCCTTCATATCAGTTCTCCCTGTGGTTTCCTCAGATGATGTTTACCGTGCCGGCTGCGCAGCACATTCGCGCTCGAGCAGGCTTACTGAGGACGATGCGAATTGCGTGCCATATCGCATGCGCGGGTGAATCGTGACGGTGGTCCCGGTTTCGTGACCGGATCGCCGCCAAGGCACGATAATTTTTACGCGGATGCGTAAAAGTTACGCTCGTTCGCGGTGACGGATCGCTGATCATCGGCAACGCGCCGTGAGGCCGCGCAATCACGGCCGCTGGCCGGGGAACACAACGTGATTCGGAGCGATCCTGTTGCCCCGGTGACGAGCGGCAATCCCGCGCGGGAGCAGCGCACGGCGTCAGCCGGTCGGCACTTACAAACGCCGCCGCGAACCGCGCAGGGCCGAAACGGTAAGTGCGACGACGATCATGACGAGGACCACGAGAAACACGATTTTCGCGCAGCCCGACGTCGTACCCGCAACACCGGTGAATCCAGACAGGCCGGCGATCAACGCGACGCTCAGGAACAATCCGGTCCAAGCAGGCATTTTCAGTAACTCCTAAACTTCCGCACGGGTTCCCCCGGGTTGTTCACCTTTCGTGCCAACCCGATACGGCGCCGCGCAGGCGCGAATTACAGGCCAGCGGGAAATTTTGCTGTTGCGCGCGTGCCGGGGTGTAATTTTTTCAATCCTGCGCAAATCCCTCCATTTGCGGCCGGGCTCGGGCGGCGAAATGCAGCGCTCCGTCCGTCGCCTGACCCGGTGCGGGCTCATGCCGGGGGCCGGCGACCCGGTGCCGTTCCGGTCCGGCACGCTCGTTGCATCGGCACTACGACAAGCAGCCTCGAAGCGATGCGCGCTCCCGCGGGAGTCACGTTCCGCCATGCACGGCGGCGCTATCCGTTTCGGAACGGCTGCTATCCCGTACCACATGGAGGACCTGTCCGATGACGAAGCAACACCGATTCCCCGACGGAAATACCGACAAGACCATCACCGCGGCGGTCAAAGCCGCGATCGCCAGCGCCGCAATGCTCGGCGGCGGGTTGACGATGGCGGGCGCTGGCGCCGCCGTGCTCGTCAACGAACCCGTGATCGAGGCGACGATCGAAGTCGCCGACACGGCGATCCGCGACAACGGCTTGCGTTCGGTGATCCGCAATACGAGTGACAAGCGTATCGATGCTGTCGATCTCGTCGTGCGTTACGACTGGGTGTGGAAGGACGAACGCAATCCGGGGCACAATAACCCCGGCTGGGTGGAATTTATTACGCTGACAGAAGATCTGAAACCCGGCGACACGACTCGCTTCACTTATAATTCGCAGCGCCCGCTACCGCAACGTGAAGATGGCTGGTTCATGCCCAGCGTACAGGTAGTCGGGTTTACCCCGTACGAACAGCGGTAACACGATGGCGGACGAACACCGGCAGTGTTCGCTGCCGCTATCGTGGCGTCCGCTATTAATCCGTTTAGACCAGGAGTATTGAAAACATGGAACACAAACAACCGGAACTGCCGTACGCAATGGACGCACTGGCCCCGGCGATCTCGCGTGAAACGCTTGAATATCACTACGGCAAGCATCACGCGGGCTATTTCAATAAGCTGAACGAAGCGCTCGAGTCGGCACCCGCGGCTTACGCAAAGCTGAACCTGGAGGAACTCGTGTGCAAGGTGGAACCGCAGCATACGGGCATCCTGAACAACGCCGCGCAGGCGTGGAATCATTCTTTCTACTGGGATTGCATGACCCCGCAGCCGAGCGCTGAGCCCACGGGCGAGTTTCTGCAGGCGATCGACAGCGCCTTCGGTTCGTTCGCGGCCCTGAAGAAGTCCTTTGGCGACGCCGCGAAAGGTCAGTTCGGTTCCGGTTGGGCCTGGATCGTGTGCAAAGCGGATGGCGAGCTCGCCGTGACGGCAACGTCGAATGAAGGCAATCCCCTGCGCGATGGCTGCACGCCGCTGTTCGTGTGCGACGTCTGGGAACACGCCTACTACATCGACTATCGCAACGATCGCCCGGCTTATATCGACGCGTTCTTCGAGCTCGCGAACTGGGATTTTGCCGCGCAACAATTCGCGGCCGCACGCGCAGCACAGGCCGCCGCGTAATCGCAGTCCCGCCACGTCGGCGCCGGATCCCTGCGCTTTCTGACCGCAGGGTTTCGCGCCGGCCCGATTAATCTAATCTTCGATGTTTGTGCGTCACGCAAACCGCCTGCACGACCCCGCTCGCGGACGCTCAGAAACAGGGTTGCCCCGGCGGCCGGACCGCCGCGTCTACGCGGGATCGAGGATTTGCGCGATCTCGCGCAGCGAAACGGGTTTCTGAAAGTAGGCGCGCACGCGGAGATCGCTGGATTCCCGCCGCAATTCGGCCAGGCTCTGCCCGGTAATGAAAATCAGCGCCGGTGCTTCGCCATGCTGTAATTCTCGTGCAACATCGACGCCGTTCATGTCCGCGCCGAGTTCCCAGTCGAGTACGAGCGCGTCCGCGGCGAACTCAGCCGCCGTGGCCAGCGCATCTTCGGGGGTTGCGGCCGCCGCGACCTCGAATCCGGAAATTCGCAGGTACTGTTCCATCGCGCTGCGCGCGGCGTGTTCGTCTTCGACAATCAGAATTTTCATAGCTCTTGCACCGACAGCCCGGTGCGACTGTTATCGGGCTCACCCGGGGCCCCGTGGCGGACCCCTCCTGGCAGCGCCGGTTCTCTAACGATGTCAGGTGCAGGTTCCGTGCCACATCGCGGCCGGGGCGCAAGGTGTATCCGCGCTCAGTCCGGATCCCCGATCTTGTAGTCATTAATGCGATTGTAAAGCGTTTTCAGACTGACCCCGAGCGTAGCGGCCGCGGCTTTTTTATCTCCACCGAAGTGTTCCAGTGTCGCCAGGATCAGATCCTTTTCCATTTCCGCGATCGAGCGGCCGATCGCCGGAGTGGATTTGCGCGACTCGAGCGCCGCGCTGAAATTGTCGATCTCGAGTGCGTCAATCTCGTCGCCTTCGGTCATGACGAATGCGCGATGGATCGTGTGTTTCAGTTCGCGCACGTTGCCCGGCCACGTATGCGCATCGAGCCCGGCCAGTGCGTTCTCGCTGAGCGTCTTGTTCGTTTTGTATTTTTCATTGAACTCCGCGACGAGAAAATTCGCGAGCGCTTCGGCATCACCCGCGCGTTCGCGCAGCGGCGGCAGCGTGATCGGGAAGACCTGCAATCGAAAGTACAGATCTTCGCGCAATTTACCCTCCTCGATCGCTTCGGCCGGATTGCGGTTCGTCGCCGCGATCAGGCGCGCATCGACGGTAATTTCCTCTTCGCCACCGACGCGCGTAATCGTATCGGTCTCCAGTACGCGGAGTAACTGGGTTTGCAGTTCGAGCGGCATCTCGGTGATTTCGTCAAGGAACAACGTGCCCCCGGCGGCGCGCTCGAAAAAACCGTAATGACGTTTGGCCGCCCCCGTGAAGCTGCCTTTCTCGTGACCGAACAGCTCGCTCGAGACGAGATCCCTGGACAGGCCGCCGCAATTGACGGGTATGTAGGGTCCGTCGCGACCGCTCGCCCGGTGTACCGCTTCGGCGATCAGTTCCTTGCCCGTGCCGCTCTCGCCCTGGATGAAGACGGTGCAGTGCATTGGGCCCACCTGGCGGATTTTCTCGTAAACGCGCTGCATAAGCGGCGATTCGCCCACGAGCAGGCCAAAATGCGCGGCGCGTCTGCCGGGTGGTTCTTCATCCTCGTCGGTGTCGGTTGCCGTGCGCGCATTGACGATGCCAATCAGGTCGCGCGGATTGATCGGCTTGATCAAATACGAAAGGTTGTCGCCCTCGAGCTGTCCGATGAACGAGGTGACCCCGGAGTTACCGGTTGAAATGATGACTTTCACGTTCGGGTGCGCGGACAACTCACCGAGCAGTTCGAGACCGTTCCCGTCCGGCAACATCAAATCGAGCAGGACGACCGAGGGGAGTTTCTCCGCGAGTTCTTGCCGCGCTTGTGCCAGCGACCTGACCGTTCTCGCAGCGTGCCCGTGGAGGCGGAGGAATTCCGCGATTCCGGACGTAAACAGTTCGTCGTCATCGACAATGAGAAAATCAGCCATTCGTTTTTCCGGTGCGGGTAATCGTTGTGTTTTGCTGCGCAGCCACTGGCCCGTCGTTTGCAAGGCAGTGTTTGATCGATGGGTAACTGCCAGGGCCTGTTTATCTTTCGCCGCCTCTGTTGCCCCTGAAAAACCGTCAATCAAGGCGCGGCTAGCGCGGTTTGGTCATTCCAAATGAGCGAGCTGCAACGCCGAGTGACGGTTTTTCAGGGGCAACCCATAGGGCTGAGACCCTGTTTGTGGTCCAGCAAGGCAGAGAGAGCGCAGTGTAGCGATGCGACATAAGCGAGCGATAACGCAGCTGAACGCAAACAGGGTCTCAGCAGTGCTGGCGACGAAAAATAAACAGGCCTTGGGGAGTATACAATCTTCAATCATGCAAAACCGCTCTGAATCCCCGCACCTGACCGCACCGAGCGGCTTTCGCGCACGTGTTCGCTTCCTGCGACTGTTCCCCGTAATCGTTGGCACTTCGATCGCGTTGCTCGCCGTCGCCGAGCTCGCCGCGTGGTTTCTCAACAGCGATTTTTTGCGCACCGTGCTGCCGCGGTCCGGCTCGATGAAGCCGGGGACGGCGCTCGGATTCGTTGTCTGCGGACTCGCCATCGTGATGCTCGCGACATCCCGCCGCAGAATCATCGCGATCCTGTCAGGTGTCCTGATCGCGCTCGGCGGGGCGGGCATCGCCGCGTCGGTGTTCGGTGCGGACTTCGCATCGTTTTCGCCGGTATCCGGGCCGGAGGATAACTCGCTGCGTTCCGCCTTCGGAGGCATGTTACCCACGAGTGCGATCTCGTTCGCGCTGCTCGGCGTGGGTATCGCCGCCGGTTTGTCCCGCAGTTCGCTTGGCCGCCATACGGCGTTTGCCGTATTCGCGACCGTGCTGACTCTCGCCTTCGGCAACCTTATCGGGTACCTCTACGAGGCACCGTTTCTGTATTTTCACGCCGGGCCCATTCGTTCCGCCGAAGTGCACAGCCCCATCGCTTTCGCGCTGGCGGCGCTGGCGTGCCTCAGTGCCCATCCCAGCGTGGTCCTCGGCGAACTGTTCATTCCCGAATCGATGGCCGGCGCGAATTACCGCCGGCTGTTTCCGGCCGCGGTACTCGTGCCGATCGCGATCGGTGCGGCGGCGCTCGTCGGTCTTGGTAACCGCTATGGCGTGCAGGGCGCGGTTGCGCTGACCGCGCTTGGATCGTCGGTGGCCATTGCGCTGCTCGTGACGGTAACCCACTTGCTGCTGAGCCGCTCCGAAGAGTCATTGCGACTTGAAGACCGTGCGCTTGCCGCGGCGCGAACCGGGGTCGTTATCACGAATCGCCGGCTCGAGGACGAGCCCATCGTGTGGGTGAATCCGGCGTTTACGTCGATTACCGGCTTCGGTCGCGATGAAGTCGTCGGGCGCAATTGCCGCATTCTGAACGCGGGTGTTGCAGGCAACGACGAGGCGCTCGAGCGGATCCGAGCGACCCTGCGCGACGAAACCACGTGCCAGATCGAGTTGCGTAATCGGCGCAAGGACGGCTCGCTGTTCTGGAACAGCCTGTCGCTGGCGCCGGTCTACGACGGGGTCGGTATGGTGTCTCACTACGTCGGGTTCATCGAAGACATTTCCGCAGATATGCAGCGCGAACAGCGACTCACGGAGGCGCTGAATGAGTTGAACCGGACAACGCGGGCGATGGATTCGTTCGTCAGGATCATGAGTCACGAACTGCGCGGTCCGCTGAATGCGGCCGCGACCTGGGTATCGCTGATCGAAATGGAGTCGTCGCCGGAGATCCTGCAACAGGGGATCGCGGCGATTCGCCAGAGCATCGACGACCAGGCGCGATTGATCAGCGATCTCGTCGACGCGACACAGGCGGCTTCACCGTCGCTCGAACTGTCGCTGGAAGCGATCGATATCATCGAAGTGCTGAATTTTTTACTCGATGAATGGGCGCCGCGCGTCAGCGAAAGCGGACTGACGCTCGTGCGCAACGTGCCGAGCGGACGTTGCGAAATCATGGGCGATCGGGTCCGCCTGCGGCAGGTGTTCGGCAATCTCCTGAACAACGCGAGCAAATACACTCCGACCGGAGGCAGGATTTCGGTGTCGCTGTACGAGGCGTCCGACCACGTGATCGTGAAGGTCAGCGACACCGGCGTCGGCCTGACTCATGATCAGCTCGAGCAGGTGTTCGATCCTTACTGGCGGGGGACGAAGAAAATCAAGGGCCTCGGGTTGGGGCTCGCGATTGTGAAGTCGCTCGTCAACGGACACTTTGGAAAAATAACGGCGAGCAGCGCGGGCCCGGATAAAGGCGCCGAGTTCACCGTCGTGCTGCCATTGAAACGCTCGACGGCAGCGGCCTGAACCGCACGCAGGACCGGGTCCCGTCGCCGCGATTCGCGCTTTCCCGGCCATCGCGGTTCGTTGTGCAGGCCCGGGTGTTGGCGTATGTGGGTTGCAACCGCCGCGCGACGGCGCGGCGGCCGCCACCGGCTCCAGCGGAACCGGCGGTCTCAGGCTTGCGCGCTAGCGACGCAGCAGCGCCGCGATGAGAAAGCCCGCCGTGAAGGCGATGCCCGCGGTCTTCAACGGGTTCTCGCGCACATAGGACTGCAGCTGCTCGGCGCTGTCACGCGATTTTCCCGCGACCTGCTCGCGGGCTTCGCGGACCCGCGCGCTCGCGTCCGCGGCCTGCGCGCGAAGTTTTTCTTCCGCACCCGCGGCTGACGCCGCAACGCGGTCGACCGTTTCGTGCGCTTTCGCGGACACCCGGTCCACCGTCGCGCCGGTTTGGCTCCCCGGTTTGTCTTCATTGATATTGTGAATCGGGTCGGCGGTTGTCGACATAATCTCGTCCTCCTTGGATCGATCGGTTTGCTCGGGCCGCCCTGATCGGCAGCGTTCACGGAACAGACAAAGCAAGCGTTGTGCCAACGGCTGGAGCGCAAGCGGATGCCGGACGCGCCGGCCGCGGGCGGAACACCGGGCAGGCGCGCCGGCAATTACTACAGCCGGGATGTAAGAGTTACAGCCGAAGCCGGTGTTCACGCCGGTCGCGGTGGGCCTGTTGTCGGACCGGTCAGCGCGGCGGGAGGACCGGTTCAGCCGCGGCGATGGCGTGCCCGGGTGCGTTCAAAACCACTTCATTGCCCGTTTCCGCACCGCTCCGCCGGTGCGTCCCGATTCGCGTAACCCGCGGTGCGTGCGGGCGTTTGCAGGCCAGTCGCGTTCGTTGGCACGGGTTCTGCACGTCACTGTTTGCCGTTCACTCGAACGAGCAACATGACCGGCGCGACACAGCGCCGTGGACGAAAGAAGTATCGAAGGAGAACGAACGATGAATTGGGACCAGATAGAAGGCAAGTGGAAGGAGTTGAAGGGCGAGGCGCAGCAACGCTGGGGCAAGCTCACGGATGACGACCTCGACGTGATCAACGGTCGGCGTGAAGAACTCGCCGGAAAAATCCAGGCGCACTACGGCAAGACGCGCGAGGAAGCGGAACAGGAAATCGATCGCTGGCGTGAGTCCCGCCACTAGCCCGCCGGAATGAAAACCGGTACCGGACAACCAGCAATTGAAGGAGAACCCCATGAGCGACAACGCTGATAACCAGGGCGAAGGAAACCAGGAAGCCGATCGACAGTATCGCGAGAGCGCTCGCGAATTCGTCGAGTCAGGCAAGGTGGATGACGCGGCCGCCGATGCGGCGTCGATGTCGAGCGAAGAGCTTGAACAAGCCCGCCGTGCGGAAGCGGAGGGAAGATCCCGCGCGAAGAAATAGCCATCGTGCAAACGCCGGTCGCGCACATGGCGGCTGGATTCGCGACCGCTATAGCGGTCGCCGGGCACCCGGGTGTCCACTCCATACGTGTTCCAGATGTTGCGGCACGGACCGCGACGGACCCGGCGCCCTTCCCCCCGGTCGGGGGGAAGGGCCTCACGATGGGGCGTCGACAGTGATTCCGGTCGCGAAGTCGCCGTGTCTCGGGCTTGCGCACAACGATTCAACACGGAGGACAGGATGATGAAAACGATAGAATCCCCGATGCACTCCCTGATCGGCGCGGGCTGCGCAGTGTTGCTCGCTGCCTGTGACGTCGAACAGACCCGGGAGGCGCAGCTGCCCGACGTCGACGTTGATGCGAAAGCAGGCCAGGTGCCGAAATTTGATGTCGTGCAAACGCAGCAAGGCAAACCGCCTGAAGTTGACGTCGAGATCAGCGACGCCCAGGTACCGAAGTACGACGTCGATGTGACCGTGCCCGACGTCGACGTACAGACGAAAACCGTGCAGGCCGACGTTCCCGATGTGGATGTCGAAAAGAACCAGGTCGACATCGAAGTGCCGACCGGGATCGAGATAAAAATGCACGGCGAAGACGGTAACGAGCGCGTCGATGAATAGGCGCGGAATCCGGGGGCAAGCACCGGTCTCAACACTGAGTCGCGCCGCCGGCACGGGTCTGCTGCTCGTGATCTGCCTCGGCATTGCCGGCCACCCGGTTCCCGTCAGCGCGGCTGACGGGGTCATCAGTACCGAAGCGGTCGCCGGCAGCGATGAACGGATCGCCGCCCGCCTGCAGGACATCTACGCTGAAATCGACGCGCTCAGTGATGTCACGGTGGGTGTCGATGCCGGGGTTGTTGAACTCTCCGGTACGGTCAACGGCGGGGTCGAGCGCGAACGCGCCGCCGCGATTGCGAATCGTATCGACGGGGTCGTCGCCGTCGAGGACACGATCGGCGTCAGCAACGAGGTCGTACCGCGTCTCGCCGGCGCGCTGAACACCGGGCTCGATCGCCTGACCGCCGTCGCAAGCTACCTGCCGCTGCTCGCTATCGCGTTGCTGATTATCGCGGGCTGCGGCATGGTTGCGCGACTGATATGGTCGAACAAGCGCCTGTTCACCCGCACCGTCGACAATCCGTTTCTCGGTAATCTGCTGCGTCAGATAAGCGGTTTCGCGGTATTGATGACCGGGATCCTGACCGCGCTCGAGTTACTCGATGCAACGGCTGTCGTCGGCGCCGTGCTCGGTGCTGCCGGCGTGGCCGGGCTCGCCATTGGTTTCGCGTTCCGCGATACGATCGAAAATTACATCGCGGGAATCCTGCTCAGTCTGCGACAACCATTTTCGCCACATGATTACGTGGCGGTTGAAGGCCATGAAGGACACGTTGCGCGCCTGACGAACCGCGCGACCGTGCTCGTTACCCTCGACGGGAACTACGTGCGCATCCCGAACGCGAAGGTGTTCCAGGGCGTATTACTGAACTATTCCCGCAACCCGCTACGCCGTTTCGCGTTTCAGGTGGGGATCGGGACGGACGTCGATATCGCCGCCGCGCAGGACCTGGCCCGCCGTACTCTCGGCGCGATGAGCGCGGTGCTCGACGAACCGGAGCCGCTGGTGATGGTCGCCGAACTCGGTGATTCGAATGTCATCATCGACGTCATGGCCTGGGTCGATCAGCGCGAAGTGAGTTTCGGCAAGGTCCGCAGTGAAGCGATACGGCAGATCAAGGAACGCTTCGAAGAGGCTGGGTTCGATATGCCGGAGCCGATTTATCGTTTGCGGCTGGCAGCGGATTCGAGCGTTGTACCCGTGGACGATAGCGTGCCGAAGCCCGCGCCCGTCAACCCGGCGCCGCCATTACCGGGCCGCGCACCGGTGCGTGCCGTCGAGGCTGACGCAGCCGATGTCTCGCCGGACCATCACATGGCCGAGCAGGTTGAGCAGGAGCGGCGCCGCGTCGACAGCGAAGACCTGCTCGACGATCACGCACCACAGGAATAGCACCTTGCGGAATTCACCCGGGGGCAGGATATGACGCACGATGAAGCAGGTCATGTACCTGACACTCATGAGCATCCGGAGCGGGATTTTCACGCCGCGCTTGCGCGCGCACGCTTCGCGCGCTACGCGCACCTGCTCGACAGTTCGATTCGTTTGCCCGGCGGCTTTCGCATCGGACTCGACGGGATTATCGGCCTCATCCCCGGGATCGGTGATCTCGCCGGCGTGATGGCGTCCGCCTGTCTCGTTGTGCTCGCGGCGCGTTCGGGCGTATCGACTTCCGTGCTCATGCTAATGATCTACAACATCGCAACCGAAATGTTGCTCGGCTCGATCCCCGTCGTCGGTGATATTTTTGATTTCGTCTGGAAAGCAAACGAACGGAATCTCGCGCTGTATGACGAGTTCCATGCCCACCCCTACAAGGGCCGACAGAAGAACCGGCTGAAAGCCGCGCTGCCGCTATTCGCGCTGTTCGGCCTGCTCGTCATAGCCGGTATCGCCGCGGTCGCGGTGATCAAGCTCGTCGTGCGCATCGTCGCGGGCCTGTAGCGGCGTTGCCCGCGAGCGTGGTCTGCGCGCAAACCGGCGCGTCGCGCGGTTTACCCGCGCACGCCGCGGCGCCGCCATCCGACGCTAAACAGGCGTGCGTAAATCCGGGATACTGTGGCTTCGGGACCGGAACCGGAACCGGAACCACGGTCTACACCCCGTCCCGGTTCCTTCCCCTCGGTTTGAGGGGGAGGGTACGGGGTCTATCGCGGTTAGTGGTGCAACATTTGGAGCATGAATTCAGTCGCTTGCATCTTCGACCGCGCGTTTCGCATCCTGCACCGCTTCATCGATGTTCTCGCCGGCTTCTTCCATCGGACCCTGTTCCTTTTCGCATCCGGGCAGCGCGAACAGCAATGGCATGGCGATCAACAGCGCCAGCGCCCATGAACGATTGCGAACGTTTTTCATAGCGGCTTTCCCCTTGAGTACAGAGAATCAGTAACCCGCCGATGATGTCACGAAGGCTAGCGATCAAGCCAGATAATCCGCCAGTGACATTCCGCGCGCCGGGAACAATTGCACGCCTCGTGCGCGAAACCCGTGGCCAGGTTCGTCATGCGTCCGTGGTCGATGGCGCGGCCGGCTGTTGCGGTGCACGCGTTGCTCGGCCTTTCGCGCCACATTCACAGAACAGGCACAGCGCTTACCCTGTTTGCGCGCAACGATCCGTTACGCGCGTCGGGATCCTGCAACGGAGGGGCTTATAGTGCAGTCTGCGACCGGCCAAACACGCGGGCGGGCGCCGAGGGCGGCGGCATGGCCTGCGACCGTGGTCAGGCAGCAACCCGGATGGACGTCGGGTGAGTATCCCGCCGACCGGCGGCAGCGAAAGCATGCACCTGCTCTACCATATGAACCTGGCCGCCGCCGAACATACGATCGACCTTGCCGCTGCGTATTTCGTCCCGGATCCGCTGTCCATGACCGTGTTGCTCAAGGCTTGCGAACGCGGTGTCCGCCTGCGCGTGTTGATGCCCGGCCGGCATACGGACTCGTTCATGGTGCATCACGCCTCGCGCGCTTTGTGGGCGCCGCTGTTGCGGGCGGGAGCGGAGCTGTACGTGTTCGAGCCGACGATGTTTCACATGAAGATGCTGATCGTCGACGAAGTCATGACCTCGGTCGGCTCGACGAACTTCGACAACCGCTCGTTCCGCCTCAATAACGAAGCGTCGCTGAACGTGCACAATCGGGAATTCGCCGCGCTCATGACCCGGGTTTACACGAGCGATTTGCAACGCGCGCGGCGGATCACGCTGGAGCAATGGGAACGTCGGCCGCTCGCGCAGCGACTCGTCGAGCGTGTATTCGCACCGATCGCGGACCAGCTCTAGCGCCGTTGCGCGCGCGCCCGGGCGACGTCACCGAGCCCCGCTGGCCGTCCCGCAACGCTCACCGAGGCTCGCTTTGGGCGGGTACGGGTTCGGCGCAAAAAAAAGCCGCCCCGAAAGGGGCGGCAGGGGGCGGGGAGCAGTTCCTCGCGGCAGCTACATGCGACCCGAAGGGAATTCGCCGGGGCGATCAGCCTGTTGCGGCGCGTCGGCGACGGATGCCATGAACGTCCGGTATTCGTTCGGGGTGAGCAGGGCGTCGCTGTTCGCGTCGGCGTCAGCGAACGCGCGCACGGCTCCGGTCCAGGTCAATAGCGAGAAGTCACTCGCTTCGAAGACACTGATCACGCCGTCGCCGTTACTGTCGGCCGCGGTGAATCCGCCCTCGGAGATCGCCTTGCGATGATGTTCGGCGCTGAACGGCGCGACGTGATACACCGGTGGGTGATCCGCGAGACTCAGGCTTTCCCAGTGTCCGCTAACCGTTTGTGGCACGGATTCCGGCTTCGGCGGAAACATGCCCGGGCGATCGAACGTTTCGAACACGTAGATTTCATGGAACGAAAGCTGCCCGTCAGGGTCGCGATCGGCGACCATGAATTCCGCATCCACGTCGAGCATCTCGGCGGCCGTCAGCTTGTCGCGCGGCTCGGCACCGGTGCGCGCGAGGCGCTGCAGGGCGAGTTCGCGATACTCCTCGACGGAGAGCATGCCGTCGGCGTTGTCATCCGCGTTGATGAAACTGTCGAGCACGGCCCGCTGGTGTCGGGTAACCGGTAAGGCGCTGTGCTTCGTGACGTTGTCGGCGTGACCACCGGCCGACGCCTCGCGGGTATCGCGCGCAAGTTCCGCGTTCGCGGCACCCGCCATCAGCGTTGCGCTTACGGCCGCCGCCAGTGTCGTTCGCACGTATGAATTTTTCGTCATGGGATCTCCTTTCATAATCAGTCAGGTATCCCGGTACAAGCAGAATGCATGCCACACGGATGGGAGGGAGTCCGGGATCGCGGTGCCCGAGGGGGCAATCCGCATATGGCAACACGGAAGATTGCTTCTCCGCCGGGGGGCAAATGTAATTAACGACCACGGCCTGCGTAATTTCTACAACGCAACGACGACAGTCCGCATGCGGACCCGGCCGTTGCCGGGCGATTCATGCACCGGCGCGATCCCGGTTTGCTGGCACGGATAGTGCTACGTGATTACCGCTACGTGATCAGTGCTACGCGATCACTGCTACACGGCAACGGACACAACTGACGGTGAGCGCACGCTGAATGCGCGCGCGGCACCGCCGGAACATTCGCGACGAGCGGGTCGCACGAGAGGAGACGATTATGGGTTTGGAACTCGGTCTGTTAGGGATCATCATTCTCGCGGTAGATATCTGGGCGATCCTGAAGATCGCGGGCAGCGGCGCAAGCACCGGCGCGAAGGCATTGTGGATCGTGCTGATCCTCGTGCTGCCGGTACTCGGGCTGATCCTGTGGGCGCTGCTGGGCCCGCGGGCATGACGATCAACGCGCGCGGCACGGGTGCCACCCCGCACGCTCGTGGCGACAGGCTGCGCGGGTCGAGCGCTTCAACCCCGGCGCGGCAACCGGCGAGCGCACACGGTGTCTGTGAACCGCGCGCGACGGCGCAGGTTGACGCAGCACATGTCTCGGCACTCGGGCGCTGGATCGAGATGCTGCAGGCGCAAGGCGTCAATCAGTCTGACGACGGACTGATCGAACTGCGCCGCCGCCGGCAGCGTCTCGAACTGCAATATCGCGCGTAGGGTCGTAGCGACCGGGCGTGCGCGCGTCTGCTGAAAGCCGCGGTCTACGCCGTGTCGAACATGGGCGGGCCATCGATATCAGTGTCGCGGTGAGCGCTATGGTGTTAACGTGCAGTGGCAGGTGCGCGGCATTGCGGAACCCGCAGTCCTGCGGCGGTGCCGCGGGATCCGGGTAAGCCGTGCAGCAACGCGATACGCTGAGCGCCAACCCGGTGAGGCGAGGCCCGCCCGTCGGCACTCCATTCACGCATCCGGATCCACCATCGGGGACGCGTGAAAGTTTACCGCTCGCAGCGGTCACCACGTACCGGATTCGCGTGCCGCTCGCGATCGCGTCGGCAGGCGCGACATAAGGCAGTCGAATCCCGCGCCTGGATCCACACGACAGTGCCGATCATGAACAAGGGAGAAGCAGATGAAGCTCGCCATATTGTCGTGCGGTCCACGCGCCTACAGCACGCGTCGCCTGAAAGAAGCGGCGCTCGAACGCGGCCACGACGCGAAAGTCCTGAACACGCTGAAATTCGCCATCGATTTGCAGCGCGGCATCCCCGATTTGCACTACCGGCAGAAACCGCTCAGCACGTACGACGCCGTACTGCCGAGGATCGGTGCGTCGATTACGTATTACGGGACTGCCGTCGTGCGCCAGTTTCAGGAAATGGATGTTTTTTGCGCGAACACCGCACACGGTATCCTGAATTCCCGCGACAAGTTACGCAGCCTGCAGATCCTGAGTCGCCACCATATCGGCATCCCGCAAACTGCCTTCGTGTCGAGCAAGAAAGACGTACTGCCCGCGATCGAACGCGTCGGCGGTGCGCCGGTCATTATCAAGCTGATTTCCGGTACGCAGGGGATCGGGGTTCTGCTGGCGGAGTCGACAAAGGCCGCGGAATCCATCGTCGAATTGTTGCAGAGTCAAAAGCAGAACGTACTGATCCAGAAATTCGTTGCCGAGAGCAAGGGGCGGGATATCCGCGCATTCGTCGTCGGCGATCGGGTGGTTGCCGCGATGCGTCGGGTGGCGCAGGGGCAGGAGTTTCGCAGCAATGTCCATCGCGGCGGTAAAGCGGAAGCCGTCGACCTGCCCGAGGAGTACGCGCAGACGGCGGTGCGGGCGGCCCAGATCATGGGGCTGCGGGTCGCCGGTGTCGACATGCTCGAAGGCAAGACCGGCCCGCAGATCATGGAAGTGAATTCATCGCCCGGTCTCGAAGGGATCGAAACCTGTACCGGGCTTGATATCGCCGGGACGGTGATCGAGTACATCGCCGCGCAGGTCGATTTTCCTGAAATCGATATTCGTCAGCGCCTGACGGTGAGTAAGGGTTATGGGGTCAGTGAGCTTTATATTCCGAAAGGGTCGGAGTTTGTCGGCATGTCGCTCGAGCAAACGAAACTGTCCGAAAAGGACATCAATGTGCTCACGCTCTATCGGGGCGGCAAGAGTATCCCGAATCCGCGCAAGGAACGAATTATCGAAGCCGAAGACAAGCTGCTGTGCTTTGGCAAACTGGAATCGATGCGCACCATGGTGCCGGTGAAAGAGCGGCGGCGACGGCGTCCGGAAATCAAGGAACTGCACGGCTAGGTCGATTCGCCGGCTCAGGAGGCGCATGGTCCCGGTGCCATACGTCTGCCCCGCGAGTCGCAAGCGAGGGACGGGGAGCGGGCACAAGCCATGATGCCGGTTCGCAACGTGGCGGTCGCGCAATTTGCCGCGCGGGTGCGGATCGCCGGCCGGCACCAGGCGGCCGCGTCGCGAGGCCTGTCTCCGCGCGCAGCGCACGTTCGCGCACAGCGAGGCTCCCCGGCAGCAGATTTGAACCGTGACCATTGCGCGCGTGTGATCATCGAGAGCAGACCCGCTCGCGCGCATCCGCGGTGCCTCTCTCCCGGATTCAGGTAACACCGGCTGCGCGACTTCAGCGTAAGATCCCGCGCGAACGGGCCCGCGCCCTGCGCCTCGCAGTGGCCGCTCAGCCTGCTTACGAACGTCAATCCCCGGCCGCTTGCCGGCTCTGAAGCGCATTCGTGTGGAAACCATTATGGATACTGTGATCTGGATCTCGATTGGACTGTGCGTATCGCAATCGGCGATGTTCTCGGGTCTCAATCTCGCGTATTTCTCCATCAGCCGACTGCGGCTCGAAGCCGAAGCGGCGAGCGGCAACGTGCAGGCGAAGGCGGTGCTCAAATTACGCGAGGATGCGAATTTTCTGCTCACGACCATCCTGTGGGGAAATGTCGGCATCAATGTGTTGCTGACGTTGTTGTCGAACTCCGTTCTCGCGGGCCTCAGCGCATTTGCGTTCTCGACGATCGTCATTACGTTTTTCGGCGAAATCATGCCGCAGGCCTATTGCTCGCGGCGGGCGCTGCGCATGGCTTCGCTGCTCGCGCCAGTCATGCGGATCTATCAGTTCATTCTCTATCCCGTGGCGCGGCCGAGCGCCTGGGTTCTCGATCGCTGGCTCGGCGCCGAGGAGATCGGTTTTTATCGTGAGCACCAGCTCGAAAGCATCATTACGCAACACATCATTGCCGAGGATGCGGAGGTCGATGAGATCGAGGGGCGGGGCGCGCTCAATTTTCTGCAGATCGATGATGTTCCGGTCAGCCGCGAGGGTGAGGAGGTCGATCCGGAAAGCATCGTTGCGTTGCCGGTCACGATCGACCTGCCGATATTCCCGTCGGTTCGGCGCGAATCCGACGACGAATTCATCCGCCAGGTCAATGCGTCCGGCCGCAAGTGGGTCGTGGTAACGGATCCCGACGGCAAACCCGAACTCGTACTCGACGCCGATGCCTATCTGCGCGCGGCGCTGCTCGATGACAGCGAGGTCGATCCGTATCGTTATTGTCATCGTCCGATCGTGCTCAGCGATCCGGATATCCCGCTGGGACACGTCATTTTGAACATGCGCCGTGACATGTCCGTGAACGACGACCAGGCGATCAGCAAGGACATCGTATTGTTGTGGACGGACGAACTGAAAAAGGTGATCACCGGGGCGGACCTGCTCGGGCGCTTGCTGCGGGGGATCTCCGCGTAGAGTATGGTTTGCGCACGTACTTTGAGGCGCCCCGGCCGCATCATTGTCGATCGCGGTTCGCGACGCGTGCCCGGCCGGGGTCTGTCGACAGCCCGTCGCCGGCGAACGTAATTTTTGGCAAATGTCGCGGACACCCCTTCCAAAGCGCCACCCGGATCGGTAGCTTAGAGCGCGCCGTCAACCGATGGCCCGCGCGCGGCGATGAGTGCCCGCGTCAGGGTCGGATTGAGTAATTTCACAATGACCTCCCGCACAGCGCGCTTTCGCGTGCACCCGACACTTTTGCCTTTGCTGATCGGGTTGAACCTGACCGCGTGCAGCTGGCTCGACGTGCATCCGGACCACCCGCAGCCCGAAGTGCCGACGGCGTGGCAGGCCGATCCGGCGCCGGACCCGGTGGCGGCGCCCGTCGCGCCGTGGCTTGCAACGCTCGACGACCCGAAACTCGCCGAACTCGCCGCGGTCGCGGAACGTTCGAACCATGAACTCGCGGAACAGCGGGCCGTGGTGCAGCAGGCGCGCGAGGCACTGCGCGTTGCCGGCGCCGACCGCTACCCGAGCGTACAGCTCGCACTCGACACGGCGGAACGCCAGGCCGGCGTCGACTTCGCGCGCTCGGCGAGTTCCGCGAGCGTGCAACTGCAGGCAAGTTTCGAACTCGATATCTGGGGTCGCTTGTCGGATCTCGAACGCAGCGCGCTGCTCGCCTGGGAGGAGCAACAGGTGCGCTACGAGGCGTTGCGGATCGACGTGCTCGCGGCGCTTGCGAGCGACTGGTATTCGCTGATGGAAGCCGAGCAGCTCGTCGCATTGCTCGACGGACGCGTCGCGAATCTGCGGCAGAATCTCGCTGTGATCGAGGACGGCTACCGCCTCGGTCTGAATGAATCGCTCGACGTCTATCTCGCGCGTAATCAGCTCGAACAGGAACAGGCAAACCTGCGGGCGCGGCTGCAGGAGCGCGACGACACGCGACGCAGTCTCGAACTCGCCCTCGGTGCGTATCCCGCCGCCACGGTCGCCGCCGGGCGGGTGCTGCCTGCATTCGCACCCGCGCCGGGGACAGGGGTGCCGGCGGAACTCGCGGAGCGGCGACCCGATATCCGCGCTGCATGGCTCGCGCTGCTGAGTGCCGACAGCGACGTGGCGGCGGCGCGCAAAGCCCGTTTCCCGCGCCTGACCCTGACCGCGGACGTCGGGCGCAGCGCACTCGAACTCATTAAACTCGCGAGCGACAGCGTGCTCGTATGGTCGCTTGCAGGCGGCCTGACGCAACCCCTGTTCGACGCCGGCAAGCTGGCGGCGGAAGAAGCGCGGGCACGCGCGCGGGTCGTCGCCCTCGAACAGCAGTATCTGCGCACGGTTTTTCTCGCGTTCAGCGAGGTCGAACAGGCGATCAGCCAGGAACAATCCCTGAACGATCGCCTGCATGCGGTGGAGCGCGCGCGGACGAACGCGGTGGCGGCCGAGGAGCTGGCGTTCGACCAATACCGTCGCGGTATCGTCACCTACGCCACCGTGCTCGAAGCACAACGGCGATCGTTCGACGCCGCAACCGATGTCATCGGTCTGCGCGCGGAACTGTGGCGCAATCGCGTTGCATTACACGCGGCCCTCGGCAGCGCGCCGCAAGGTCAATGAACGGAAGCAGGATCCGCGCTATGCATGTAATCATCCGAATTCTCATCCCCGTCGTCGTCATCGGTGGCGCGATCGCGGTCGCCGTGTGGCTGATGGCGAATCCCCCCGCGGTAGCGAAACGGCGCGGGCCGCCCGCGCCGCAACTGCATGTCGATACGCTGACGATAGAACGTGTTTCCTACCGCGTGCTCGTCGAGAGCTTCGGCTTCGTACAACCACGGACGCAGAGCGAGCTCGTGGCGCAGGTGGGGGGACAGATCACGGCGGTGAGCACGAATTTTCGCGACGGCGGGTTCTTCGAAGCGGGCGAACGTTTGCTGTTGATCGATCCGCGTGATTACGAGATCGGCGTGAAAATCGCCGCGGCGGAACTCGTATCCCAGCGCCAGGCGCTCGTCGAAGAACGCGCACGGGTGGCGCAGGCACTGCGCGACTGGCAGCGCCTCGGCGATGGTGGCGAGCCGCCGTCGCTCGTCTCGCGCGAACCGCAACTGCGCGCCGCCGAAGCGGCCGTTGCCGCCGCCGAGGGCGCACTGGACCAGGCGCGTCTCGCGCTGGAACGCACCGCCATCATCGCACCGTACGCGGGGCGGATCCGCTCGCGCAGCGCCGACATTGGCCAGGTCGTCACCGCCGGAACGACCGTCGCGTCGATCTATGCGACCGACGCGGTCGAAATCGCACTGCCGATCAAGAACCGCGATCTCGCGTTCATCGCGCTGCCGGAGGGACGTTCGGGTGAGGCCGACGATTCGCTCGACGTCACGATCCGGTCAAAACTCGCGCCGGCGACGAGCTGGCCCGCGC
>TARA_R110002096_G_scaffold436068_1_pt1 | contig 19129 bp, 11 predicted proteins | sample TARA_R110002096 | Tara Oceans TARA_R110002096 (sample SAMEA4397295) | marine metagenome | biome: Polar Biome; feature: [DCM] deep chlorophyll maximum layer (ENVO:01000326); material: water (ENVO:00002006), including particulate matter (ENVO:01000060) such as... | depth 35 m
AGCCAAAGCTTGACGGAATTTGATAAGCAAGAGGGTAACACGCTACGCGATGTTACTATTTTCATATTTAACTGATATTCAGTTAAATAAACTTGTTTTTAAGAACTGTAATTTTTATGATTTTACGTAAAAACAAAAATAAGTCCAGTAAAACAAGGGATTCATTGTAACAATACAATAAGATATGGATGATTTTGCCACAATTCGATTAAGGAAAACGGTTATTGAAAAATTTAAGGGATATTCTAAAAAGACCAGTCCCAGTTATTCTGAAACATTGGATTTTATGATTGCCTTTTTTGAGGATACAGGACTTTCTCCTTATGACACCATGAACAATCCTATTTTATCCTGTACAATTTCATTGAATAAAAGAACGGATGCTGTAGCAGCTATTTTAAGAAATATTGAGAAAACACAATTGGTCCCTGCCCGTGAAATGTTGGAATCCTTGTTTGAAGAAAAAGTGAAAGAAGAGAAGCCTCGGTTAGTGGAAAAGAAATTTATGGATAATTCAAAAGATAAAAAAATAATCAATGAAGCGACTGTACCCAAAATTAGATATGAACGCTTGGGAGACAAAATGAATTCGGTTATGAATGATTTTGAATATGTGCTGGATAAGGTGAAGGTTGTGAAAAGTAGTTTCGGTAAAGATTATTTAAGGTTGGAACTTACCAAGGAGGAACTTGTGAAATATAGAAGAGCGCTTAAAAAAACATAAATCAAATACATTTTTTTTCAATATAAAGTAATACTAAAATTCGGAGAATGGATAGTTATATGGTTTCCATGAGGAAAAATCAGATAAATTTATATGAAATAATGTTATATAATTACATTTTGTACCACATTTGTACCATCTTCAATTTAAAGTATTGTCGTTATTGATATAGAACATTTGTATATAATATGTAACTTAAATTATTCAATTCTTTAATTGGATATTAAACATGTACCATAAATTCTACCTTGTAGTATTGCTGGCGGAATTGGAATATAGTGTATCAAGTGATTCCATATTATATTTGCAAGGTGTTTATCCATTTTTATAAGTTTAAAAAAATCTTGAGGTTTGGGGAGACTCTAATTCTTTTCATTAATTTTTAACTTACCTTTCACCTTGTCCCAATATCTTTAAAAATTCTTATGTTGTAAGCAAATAAATAATTATATTAGTTAAACTATCCATAATTTTAAACATGTTGAAAATTAATTTTCGTATTTTCTCAAAATTAATTGTTTTGATAATTTTTGTATTTATTTTCGGTTGCAATACGCAAGATAAATCTAAGAAATATGTTGTTGGGTTTTCTCAAACTGGTATTAGCGATGACTGGAGAAAATCTATGAATCAAGCTATGGAAATTCAGGCTGAGTTTCATCCTGAAATAGAACTTAAAATTCTTGATAGTGAAGATGAGATAGACAATCAAATAAAAGACATTGAGCAACTAATAGCAGAAAAGGTTGACATCTTAATTGTTTCTCCTATAAAGTCAAAACCCATTACACCAATTGTTGAAAAAGCATATAAAAGTGGTATTCCTGTTTTAATTGTTGATAGAAAAACAGAAGGGGATAATTATACTGCTTATTTGGGTGGTGATAATTACGAAGTAGGTACCAATGCAGCCAATTATTTAGCCGCTTTATCTACTAAAAATAAAAAAATAATTGAAATCAAAGGATTAAAAGGTTCTTCACCTGCTTTAGAGCGTAGTTTAGGTTTTAATGATGTTATTAATTCTGTCTCAAATATGGAAGTTATTAGATCCATTGAAGGCAATTGGGAAAGTTATTCTATTAAAGACAGTTTAAGAGACGCATTTGATAAAATAAAGAACATTGATTATATATTCGTGCATAACGACAGAATGGCTTTAGGAGCTTGGGAAATTGTAAAAGAAAGAAATCTACAAAAGCATATAAAAATAATTGGTGTAGATGGGTTAAATGGTCCAAATGGAGGGATTCAATTTGTTAAAGAAGAAAAATTACTTGCAACTATTCTATACCCAACTGGTGGTGATGAAGCTATTCGGCTAGCTTTAAAAATATTAAATGGGGAACGTATTGCAAAAAATAATATTTTAAGTACTACTGTTATAGATTCTCGTAATGCAGATATTATGAGTAAACAATTTGATAAAATATATCAACAACAACAAGATATAGATTATCAACATATAAAAATTAATAAACAGGAAGAGAGATATACTACACAAAAAAACGCTTTACTATTACTTGTAGTATTATTAATTATTAGTGTACTATTAGGAGCATATAGTATTTACTCCAGTTCTAAACTTAAAAAGAAAAAACGAGAGCTTGAACTTCAAAATCAAAAAATCACCATACAGCGTAATCAAATTAAAAAAATAGCAGAAGAAGTTAAGGTTAGCAACGAAGCTAAAGTTAATTTTTTCACTGGTTTGTCGCACGAGTTTAAAACACCAATTACACTAATTCTGTCTTCAACAGAATCTTTAAGCGAGAACAAGCTAATACGAGACAATAAATTATTAAATGAAGTTGGTTTAATTTTTAATAACGCCAAACGGTTACTTCGTTTAATTAATCAATTACTTGATTTTAGAAAAATAGAAGACCGCAAGTTTATTTTAAAAGCTTCAAAAACTAATTTATTTCAATTTTCTAATTTAATTTTTAATGATTTTGAGCGTGAGGCGCAGAAGCGGAACATTAATTTTACAATCAGTACTAACAATGAAGGTTTGTCGGTTTATTTAGATAGAAATTTAATGGATAAGGTATATTTTAATTTGTTATCTAATGCTTTTAAATTTACTCCAAATAATGGTGTTATTACAATGGATATTGTAGACGAATTAGATAGTAATTTTGTAAAAATTTATTTTAAAGATTCTGGCATAGGCATCCCAAAAAAAGAAATGAATAATGTATTTCAAGCATTTTTTCAAGGGTCAAATAATAATAAAGCAAGTTCAGGCATCGGGTTGCATCTGTCTAAAGAATTTATAGAAATGCATAAAGGTACAATCGAAGCGAACTCAAAACATGGTTCGGAATTTATTATTACGCTTTACAAGGATAATGTTCATTTAAATTCTGATGAAATAGTTTATGAACCAGATATTGTTGATAGTACGATTATAAATTCCAATTTTGAGTATGAAGACGATGCTTTTGGCGAACAACTAGTTCAAAATGATGATGAACATTATTCAGTTTTAATAATTGAAGACAATCTCGATTTAGTAAAATATTTGAAGGGTAAATTATCTTCTGAGTATAGCGTGCATGTATCAGATGGTACCGATGGTATTGAAAAGGCACTAGAGATTATTCCTGATATAATTTTGTGTGACATTAGTTTGCCAGATAAAAGTGGCTTTGAGATATGTGAAATATTAAAGAAAGATTTAAGAACCTCTCATATACCAACAATAATTCTAACTGCTCTAAATAGCAAAGAATCTTATATAAAAGGATTAGAATCTGGAGCAGATTTATTTTTAACGAAACCGTTTAGTTTCTCGATTTTATCACAATCCATAAAAACACTTATTTATAATAGAGAAAAACTTCGCTATTATTTCGTGAACAATGTTCATAAAATAGAATCTAGCAACACTTTTGGTTCGTTAGAGCAAGAATTTATTTCAAGCGTGAATAAAATAATAGATGAAAATATTGATAATTCTAAATTCTCTGTTGAAAATTTAGCGAGTAATCTTAATATTTCCCGAGTTCAACTTTATAGAAAAATGAAGGCGATTATAGGTGAGAATGTAAGCGATTATATTCAGAATATTAGGCTTGAAAAAGCTAAGAATCTTTTGTTAGAGTCTCAATTGACTATTTCTGCAATAGCTTACGCTACTGGTTTTTCATCTCCAAATTATTTTTCTACTAGTTTTAAAAGTAAATTTAAAAAAACGCCAAAAGCATTCCGAGAAGATTAAATTTGATCCGAAAATACATCTAATTTATTGTCAATTTGGCAAAATTCATCTATGTTTTTTACATAGTTATTTTTCTTTTACTAAATATTTATTCAATTAGTTAATTATATAGTCTTCTTTTTACGAATTCACTAAACGATATTACTTCTAGCGTGTAACAATTTCGAATAAACAATGTAACAATTTTGAAACACAACTATTATTATAAAATAAATTATTTTTTTAAATTATTTAAAATCAAATAGTTAACCTCATATTAACACAGCCTTAACAATTTTGTAATCATTTTGTACAATTCTAAAATATAACATTAGCCTTTAAAAGTACATTGCACTAGGCTTTTTTATAATAAGCCACCAACTAAACACCACCACATGAATAAGAAGATACTAATTTGGTCTATTACAGCAGCATTGGCTGGTTTTCTATTTGGATTTGATACTGTAGTTATTTCGGGAGCAGAAAAGAAGTTGCAATTATTATGGGGGTCTTCAGATATGTTCCATGGGGTTGTAGTTATTGGTATGGCGCTCTGGGGTACCGTAATTGGTGCATTTTTTGGTGGAATTCCCACCAATAAATTAGGACGTAAAAAAACTTTGGTTTGGATAGGTGTATTATATACGATATCGGCTATAGGTTCAGCTCTTGCAAACGATCCGATTACTTTTGCTGTTTTTAGATTTATAGGAGGCTTGGGAGTTGGAGCATCAACTATTGCCGCCCCTGCTTATATTTCTGAAATTGCACCAGCTAAAGACCGAGGGAAACTGGTTGGTTTGTATCAATTTAATATCGTTTTTGGTATTCTAGTTGCTTTTTTATCAAATTATTTGCTAAATAACATAGGAGAAAATGCTTGGAGATGGATGGTTGGTGTTGAAGCAATTCCAGCGGCCATTTATACACTATTTGTTTTAACAGTTCCAAAAAGTCCAAGATGGTTATTAACTAAGTTTAGAAACAGCGAAGCAGTAAGTGTTCTCAAAATTATTAATCCAGATCAAAATCCAGAAAAACTGATGATGGAAATTAAAGATGAAATGGAGAATACTGTCCCCAAAGAAAACATCTTTTTAAAGAAGTATAGGTTTCCATTAACTCTAGCATTTTTAATAGCATTTTTTAATCAATTATCAGGAATCAACGCGTTGCTTTATTATGCTCCTAGAATTTTAGCTGAAGCAGGCCTTGAAGAAAGTTCTGCTCTTTTAAGTAGTATTGGTGTGGGTGTTACAAATTTGATTTTTACACTTTTAGGTATTTATTTAATTGATAGATTAGGAAGGAAGCAACTGATGTACATATGTTCATTTGGTTATATAATTTCATTGAGTTTAGTCTCTGCCGCCTTCTTTTTGAGTTGGGAAGTTAGCGCAATGCCCATATTTTTGTTCATGTTTATAGCAGCACATGCTATTGGACAAGGCACAGTAATATGGGTATTTATTTCTGAAATATTCCCTAATCATTTAAGGGGCTCTGGACAATCATTTGGTAGTTCAGTACATTGGATATTGGCAGCCATTGTACCTTCTTTAGTCCCTGTATTGTTTTCTACAATAGGTGCAGGTATGGTTTTTCTATTCTTTGCAATTATGATGGGATTCCAGTTATTATTTGTAATTTTTATGATGCCAGAAACCAAAGGTGTAACCTTAGAGGAATTGAGTAAAAAACTAATTAAATAAGATAAACACAATGAAAAACAAAATAAGTCTAATTACTATCATTTTTGTGATTTTCCTTTTTGTTGCTTGTAAACAGAAAGCTGAAAACAGTAAAGAAAGTAGCGAATTAATTAGCGAAGTTTCTTATTCAGAAGAAGAACTATATCGTCCTAATTTTCATTTTACGCCTAAAACCAATTGGATGAATGATCCAAATGGTATGTTTTATTACAATGGGTATTACCATTTATACTTTCAGTATCATCCAGAAAGTAACGTTTGGGGGCCTATGCATTGGGGACACGCCATAAGTACAGATATGATTTCCTGGGTTGAACAACCTATAGCTATTTATCCAGACGAATTGGGAACTATTTTTTCGGGGAGTGCTGTAGTCGATATTGGTAATACTTCTGGTTTTGGGGAAGTAAGTAATGTGGCACCTGTGGTTGCTATGTACACCAATCATTTAGACAAAGGTGATGATAATGTAAATCAAACTCAAAGTATTGCTTACAGTAATGATGAGGGTAAGACGTTTACTAAATATGACAATAACCCAGTACTTGATGCTAATTTAAAAGATTTTAGAGACCCTAAAGTAACATGGGATGTTGATAGAAATAAATGGGTAATGGTACTTGCTGCAAGTGATAGAATCATGTTCTATGAATCTAAAGATTTAAAAAAATGGAATTTGCTTTCAGATTTCGTAAAAGAGAAAGAATCACAAGATGGAGTTTGGGAATGCCCAGATTTATTTAAACTACCTGTATTTGGAACAGATGAATCCAAATGGGTACTTTTTGTAAGTATTGGCAAAGGTGGTCCAAATGTAGGTAGTGCAACCCAATACTTTATTGGGGATTTTGATGGAACTACATTTACCATGGACAAAGAATTTGAAACTTCTCGAAATAAAGAACATAATTATTGGATAGATTTTGGTAGAGATAATTATGCAGGCGTATCATGGTCTAATGCAAGAAGAAAAGACGGTAGCAAACTCATCCTAGGTTGGATGTCTAATTGGGATTATGCTCAAAAAGTACCAACTGAAACTTGGAGAAGTGCTATGACTATTGCCAGAGAAGTACAGCTTCAAAAAGGCGATAACGGGTATAAGTTGTTCTTTAATCCTGTAAAAGAACTTGCCAGCTACAGAAGCACAAAATATAAAAATAAAAATATTGCCGTTAAAGGTGATACCAAAATCATAGATTCTGATGCTATTAATTTAGCTAGCGCAGAAATTAAATTTAATATTTCGAATTTAATTAATGAAGGATTCACCTTCAAACTCACCAATAAACAAGGCGACACATTAGCTTTTGGATATAATAACAGTGATAAAAACTTTTTTGTAGATAGAAGAAAGTCTGGTAAAATAGATTTTTCCAATAAATTTGCAGATCATATTTCTGTTGCTAAAAGAACATCACTTAATACCAACTTATCTGGTACTATTATTCTCGACAAAACATCTATAGAACTATTTTTTGATAATGGTGAAACTGTAATGACGGAAATATTTTTCCCAAACAAGCCTTATGACAAATTAAGTATTGAACCTAAAGACCAAGAATTTATTCTTGGCAGTATTGAAATTAATAAACTAAATTTTAACTAATTCTAATTAATTATGAAATTAAAACAACTATTTTTTTTACCTGTATTTGCTTTAATGAGCTTATGGGTACAAGCGCAGGTCACAGGAACTGTTACCTCGCTTGAGGACGGTATGCCTTTACCGGGCGTATCTATCATCGTAAGCGGCACAACACAAGGTGCTGCTACAGATTTTGATGGGAATTACATATTGGATAATGTTGATTCAAATGCGACCTTGGTTTTTAGTTACGTAGGCTATAAAACCCAAGAAATACAAATTAATGGACGTTCTGTAGTAGACGTAGTAATGGTCATAGACGCAGCTTCGCTTGACGAAATTATTGTTACTGGGTATTCTAGAGAAAGAAAGGTAGACGTAACAGGGGCAATTACAGTTGTTGATCTAGCTCCAATTGAAGGTGCTAGTATGAGTTCTGGTAGTGCTATTCAAGGATTGCAAGGTAGAGTTCCTGGAGTATTTATTGAAAAATCTGGAGATCCTACAGGCGCTAGTAGTAATATTTTAATTCGTGGTGCAACAACATTAGGAGATAATAGCCCTTTGTTTGTTATCGATGGTGTTCCAACAGTAAGACCGGATGTTTTTGCTAGTATCAACCCTAGTACGATTGAGTCAGTGCAAGTGCTTAAAGATGCATCAGCATCTTCACTTTATGGTGCTCGTGCGGGTAATGGGGTAATTATTGTTACCACCAAAAATAGTGCAAAAGCTGCTGGCGGTGAAAAATTTAAAGTAAGTATAAATTCAAACGTATCTGTACTTTCTGAGAAGAAACAACGTTATGACATGCTTAATGCGCAACAAAGAGGAGAAGCATTATGGCAAGCTTCAGTAAATGATAATTCAGATCCTAATGGTGGATATGGTCAAATATATAACTTTGACTGGAATGGAGATTTTAACAACCCAGTTTTAAATAGTGTTACGGTGCAACCATTTGTAGGAGGTGATTCTACAGTTCCTGCCGGTGATACTGATTGGCAAGATGAAACCTATGAAAAAGGATATGTATATAATAATGATATATCTGTTTCTGGAGGTACTGATAACTCTTTCCATTTATTCAATGTTGGACATTTAAGAAATACAGGAATTTTAAAAAACACAGGTTACGAGAGAATTTCTGCAAAATTAAATTCTAACTTTAATTTATTTAATAACAGATTAAGAATTGGGGTTAATACGCAAATGTTCACATCTGATGAAACATTGGCTTCTCCAGATGTTGGTAGTGCACCTACACCTAGTTTAGCTATTACTTTAGCACCAACCTTACCAGTTTATGATGCTAATGGTGATTTTGCTGGCCCTTTAGGTGCAGGGTATTCTGATAGAAACAACCCTGTTTTAATGCAGTATATAAACCGTTGGGATAACACAGATAGAACAACCATATTTGGAAATATATGGGGCGAATTTGATATTATTGAAAATTTAACTTTTAGAACAAGTTTAGGTTTAGATTATAGCGACTTTCATAGGAGAGATATTGATACTAAAGTTAATAATGGATTTGTTACAAGAGGTAACAATAGACTGATACATGGCACTAGTAAGTTCACCAGTTTAGTTTTTACAAATACCTTAAGCTATCAGCTAGAACTTAATGAAAAGCATAAAATCGCGGTTTTACTGGGAACAGAATCTATAACAGATGATTTTCAAAGTGTTACTGCACAAGCAGATGGTTTTGCGGTTGAAACAGAATCCTTCTTTCAACTCGATGCTGCAACTGGAGCTAGAACGAATACAGGGGCTTCAACTGGAAGCCGTTTGTTATCTCAATTTGGTAAAATTAATTATGGTTTTGACGACAGATACTTAGCTTCTTTTACACTACGTCGTGATGGGTCTTCAAGATTTGGTCCAGATAACAGATATGGTGTTTTTCCAGCTGCAACTGTAGGTTGGAGAATAAGTAATGAAGAATTTTGGAAAGACAATGATGTAGTAAATTCATTAAAATTTAGAGCAGGTTATGGAGAAGTAGGTAATCAAACTATTGGAGATGTGGCGCGTTTTGGTTTGTTTGAATCTAGATATGGTCCTAATCAGTTACAGGCAACTGGAGATACATTCTTCTTTAATACCTTTTATAATGTTGGTACTGCTTACGATATAAATGGAAACAATACAGGTAATTTACCTTCTGGTTTTGTATCTATTCAAGCTGCCAATTCTGGATTAAAATGGGAGACTACAAAAGAAATTAACCTTGGTATAGATTTTACATTATTTAATAATAACGTAGTTGGGTCTTTTGACTATTTTACAAGAGAAACTTCAGACATCTTAACAATACCCCCAATTGCATCCGTAATAGGTGAAGGTCAATTACGAACATTAAATGGAGCAACTACCGAAGTAAAAGGTTGGGAATTATCTTTAGGCTATTCTAAAACATTTGATAGCGGTTTATCATTTACAGTAGCAACCAACTTTGGTGCTTTTAAAGATGAGATTACTGAGTTACCTGCTGAAGTTGTTTCTGCATTCCCTGGAACTGTTGACAATTCTATTATTGGTCATTCTCAGTTTTCAATTTTTGGTTATAAATCAGATGGTTTATTTCAAAGTCAAGCAGAAGTAGATTCTAGTCCAACACAAATCCCAGCAGGAAGACCTGGTGGAATTAAATTTAAAGATTTAGATGGTAATGGAAGTGTAGGTGTAGAAGATAGAGATTTCCTTGGAACAACGTTACCAGACCTTGAGTATGGTATTAGAATTGATGTGGCATACAAAAACTTTGACTTATCATTGTTTGGCTCTGGTGTAGCAGGAAGAATAGGACAAGACCCATATGTTTTCTGGAATAATTTTGCATCAGGAAGAGAGAATGGAGGTTTAGGTGTTTTAGATGCTTGGACACCAAACAACACGGGTTCTTCAATTCCTTCTTTATCATTAGCAAATAATGATACAAGAATTTCTGATTATTTATTCAGAAATAACTCTTATTTCAAATTAAGAAACCTTCAATTTGGATATTCGCTTCCAGAAGAACTTGTAAATAAATTAGCTGGAATGACTAGCTGTAGAGTTTATTTCCAAGGAGAAAATCTGTTTTGGTTTACCCCTAATGATTATATAGGAGCAGATCCAGAAAGAACAGATGTGAATAGAATTCCAGTACCTACAACACTTTCATTAGGACTTAACATTAACTTTTAAAAATGGTAAACATGAAAAAATATATAAAAACAATATTAACAGGAATTATGGCAGCAATGGTATTGTTTGCTTGTTCCGATGACTTTTTGGATTATGTACCAGAAGGTGTATTATCTAACGAAAACGTAGCCACTGCAGAAAATGCAGAAGCCTTAGTGATATCAGCTTATGCTGGAATTGCTAATGATGATATGGTTGGGCCTTTAACCAGTATGTGGGTTTATGGAAGTGTACGTTCAGATGACGCTTACAAAGGTGGCGGTGGTCGTGGTGATGTTGATGTAGTAGATAGATACGAGCAATACAACTTAACCATTGCTGATGATCCATTAGATTGGATGGCACCAAGAACCTGGACAAACTATTACGCAGCTATTTCAAGAGCAAATTTTGCTTTAGATGTAATTAATCAGATTCCAGATGCAGATTATGCAGATAAAACAACAAGACAAGCTGAGCTTAGATTTTTAAGAGCGCATTCTCATTTTGTTTTAAAAACATTATTTAAAAAGATTCCTTATATCACTGAAGGTTTAACACAGGAAGAAATTTTAGAAATTTCAAATGTTATAGATAACGATGTGTTATGGAACACGATAGCAGACGATTTCTTATTTGCATATAATAATTTACCACAGGCTCAAGATCAAGTTGGTAGAGCCGATAAAAATGCAGCAGCAGCATATTTAGCTAAATTACGTTTGTATCAAGCTTATGAACAAAGCGATACACATCAAGTAACTAATATTAACATGTCTCGTTTACAGGAAGTAGTTGATTTTGCAGATGATGTAACAGGTGGATTAGAATCAGATTACGGAAACAATTATCTTGATGGTTTTGATAATGGGCCAGAATCTATTTGGGCTGCACAATTTTCTATTGATGACGGAACAACCGTTGGTAGAGTTAGTTTTGTAACAGGATTAAATTCGCCACATGGTACTGGTTTATACGGATGTTGTGGTTTCCACTTAGCAAGCCACAATATGGTAAATGCATTTAAAACGGATGCAGCAGGATTACCTTTATTAGATACATTTAATGACAGCAATATATTTGATGTGGTTGATGGCAACGGAGAAACAGCCTTAGCTCCTGGTATTACTTTAGATCCAAGAATTGATCATACGGTTGGAATACCTGGCCGTCCATTTAAATACCGTAACACTCTGAATACAACAGGTGATATGATTTATAACTTTAGTTGGGCTAGAGATCCAGGCGTTTATGGCTATTTTGGAAATATGAAAGAGCAACAAGCACCAGATTGTTCATGTTATGTAAAAGAAGGACCGTTTGTTGGGACATCTAAAAACATAGAATTTATTAGATATGCCGATGTACTTTTATTTAAAGCAGAAGCATTAATTCAAATGGGGCAAGTTGATCCTGGAGTAACTATCATTAATCAAATTAGAACTCGTGCCGCTGCAAGTACACAAAGACAGATAGACGCAGGTGCGTCAGATTTATATAATGTGGGGATGTATCCTATGGGGATGTCTCAACCAGATGCACTTAAAGCTTTAATGTTTGAAAGACGTTTAGAGTTTGGTATGGAAGGTCCTAGATTTTTTGACTTAGTACGTTGGGGAATTGCAGAACCTGTTCTTAATGCCTATTTAGCTGTTGAGAAAACTAGAAAAGATTTTCTTGCAAATGCGCAATTTACTGCTGGTAGAGACGAATATTATCCTATACCACAAAGAGAAATAGATTTTACCGGAGGGTTGTATGACCAAAACCCAGGATATTAATGGAATTGTTTAGTTTTTTGAGTTAGTTTTTTAATTCCAGAAGTCTTTTTGTTTTTAAGGGCTTCTGGAATAATGTTTAAAATATAAAATAATGTCTAAAGTTGTTTGTTTTGGTGAAGTGTTATGGGATGTATTCCCTACACAAAAAAAAATAGGAGGAGCGCCTCTAAATGTCGCTAGTAGGTTGAGCTCATTTAATCATAGTGTAACCATGTTAAGCGCTATTGGACAAGATGAATATGGGAATAAACTAATAGACTATCTAAAAGAAAATAATATAAATACAGACTGTATTCAGGTATTACATGAGTACAAAACAGGAAAAGTAAAAGTGATGTTGAATGACAAAGGGTCGGCATCTTACGATATTAAATATCCTCGGGCATGGGATAAAATAAGTCTTACTGAAGGTTCAAAGCTTGCGGTAAAAAATTCTGATGCTTTTGTTTTTGGAAGTTTGGTGGCAAGGGATGATGCTTCTAGGAAAACTTTGTACGCACTTTTAGATATTGCTAAATACAAAATTTTTGATCTTAATTTAAGACCTCCTTATTACACACAAGATGTTTTAACGTATTTAATGCAGAAAGCTGATTTTATTAAGTTTAATGACGATGAACTTTATGAAGTAAGTAAGAAGATGGGGTCTAAATACAATTCTTTAGAGCAAAACTTAATGTTTATTGCAGAAAAGACAAAGACAAAACATATATGTGTAACTAAAGGCCCACATGGAGCCGTTTTATTGTACAACGGTAAATTATTTTATAATAGTGGTTTTCTCATTAAAGTAGTTGATACAGTAGGAGCGGGAGATTCTTTTTTAGGAACTCTTATTTCTCAGTTGTTAAATAATATTAATCCTCAAAAAGCAATAGATTTTGCATGTGCTGTTGGAGCATTGGTGGCGCAAAGTGAAGGCGCAAATCCGAAAATAACAGAATCTGAAATAGAAACTTTTATAAATCCATATTAATTTTTTAGTAATGATGAATTGTACTTTTTTGAATTAGTTTTTGTTTACAATATAAATTTTAAAGAATTTGTTTAGTTTGAGTTGAGTTTTTAAAAAAAGAGTTGGAGTTACATACTAAGTTCCAACTCTTTTTAATTAAATATTTTATTCAATCAACATCTTGACTAAAGATTAGAAACACAGAAGTATCATTGACACACATGATTGATAGAAAAGAATAAATATAATCAGATGAAAATAAAAAAACCAAGCTTATCATTTTGGCAAATTTTTAATATGAATGTAGGATTCTTAGGAATTCAATTCAGTTTTGGTTTGCAACAAACAGCCGTTAATCCTATATTTTCATTTTTAGGAGCGCATCATGAAGATTTACCTTTATTGAACCTTGCGGGCCCTGTTACGGGTTTAATTATTCAACCCATAATCGGTGCTATTTCAGATAAAACATGGTCGCCACGTTGGGGAAGACGTAAACCTTTCTTTCTTGTAGGGGCTATAATTGGTAGTTTATGTTTGTTTGCATTTCCATTTAGTCCAGCACTTTGGTTTGCAGTTGGGCTGTTATGGATTCTAGATGTTGGTAATAATATGGCCATGGAGCCTTACCGTGCTTTTGTTGGTGATAAATTACCAAACAAGCAGTTAAGTTTTGGCTACCAAATGCAAAGTTTGTTTGTAGGTGCTGGTATTGTTTTAGCAAATGCATCCATTTTTTTGTTCCAAGATTGGTTCGGTGCTGCAGAGGCAGTTGAAGCTTCGAGCGGAATACCTAAGTGGTTATATTATTCTTTTTTCATTGGGGCTTTATTATCAGTTTCTACTATTTTGTGGTCCGTTTTAAAAACTCCTGAAATTCCGCCCTCAGATGAGGAATTCGAGGAAATTAAAAGGCATAACGCTTTACCGCTTTCAGACCGAATTAAAACACCCTTTAAAGAAATTGTTTCAGCCATAAAAGATATGCCAAATTTTATGTGGAAGTTATCTGGAGTGTATCTATTCCAATGGTATGCCTTATTTGTGTATTGGCAGTTTATTGCACCTATGTTTAAAGAAAGTATGGGTTTTGATAGCTCTCAGGCATTGAGTCAAGCAGCTAAAATGAATACCACATACAATGTTTCTACCATCGTTTTTGCATTAGCACTAGTACCATTAGCCTTAAAGTTTGGTGGGAAAAAAGTATATGTAGTTAGTCTGTTTTTAACAGGAATGTCAATGCTTTCCATTCCATATATCCATGATTCGCTTTTGGTTGTTTTACCTATGATTTTGTTTGGTATAGGTTGGGCAGCTATGATGGGTATTCCATATTCTATGGTATCTAAAATTGTGCCTCAAGAACGTCGTGGTGTTTATATGGGAATCTTAAATATGATGATTGTAATTCCTATGGGAATTCAAACGGTGACTTTTGGACCGGTCGTTAAAAACTTATTAAACAACAGTGCAGTTAACGCCATATTATTTGGAGGTGTCTTTTTTATAATAGCAGGTATTCTGGCATTGCGCCTCAAACAGCCGAAGGACAATGAAGGGGATGATGAGGTAATTCTCGCGGGTGGCGGCGGACATTAAGTTTTAAGAATTCTAAACCTTGTTTTTAAATAAGGTTAATTAAGAAATAAATTACTTTGGAGAATAATATTAAAAAAATAGATATTTTATGTGTTGGTGAGGTTCTTGTTGATTTTATTGGGCATCAATCGGGTGTTCAAATTAACAACACAAGAGATTATCATAGATATTTAGGAGGTTCACCTGCTAATGTGGCTATTAACTCTGCTAGATTAGGATTAAAATCTGTTTTAGTGGCAACGGTTGGGAATGATGGTTTTGGGGAATATATTTTTGAAAGACTTGAAGAAGTGGGTGTTATTACTAATAATATTAAGAAAATTGACAATAAACCTACTAGCGTTATTTTTGTGTCTAGAACAGAAAGCACTCCAGATTTTATTCCGTTTCGTGAAGCCGATTATTGTATTACAGAAGATCAAATTTCTAAAGATTTACTTTCAAAAACCAATATATTTCACACCACTTGTTTTGCTTTAAGTAAGAATCCTGCCCGATCAACTATTTTAACCAAGGCAGAAGAAGCATTTAATTTGGGTTGCAAATTAAGCATTGATGTTAATTATGCCTACCAATTATGGGAAAGTCAAGAAGAGGCCATTAAAGTAATTAAAACGTATTGCAAGTTTAATCCGCTAGTAAAAGTTAGTGAAGATGATATGTCTAGACTTTTTGAACAACAATTACCACATGAAAAAATATTTGAGTTTTTTCATTCTGAAGGTGTTGATTCTATTTGCTTAACCCTAGGGAGTAAGGGTGTTAAACTGTCTCAGAAGGGAAAACAAATAATTCAATTGCCCGCAATAAAAATTGATGTAGTAATGGATGCTACAGGTGCAGGAGATGCCTTTTGGTCAGGGTTTTTGTTTGCTTACATAAAAGAAAAACCTATTGAAAAATGTTTAGAAGTAGCATTGCAACTAGCGGCATTAAAACTTCAAAATGTGGGTAGATTGCCAGATAATATTAATATTCTATCAGAGCTTCTGTAAATCCTAAAAGAGATGTTAAAAGTGAATAATATTAGCAATGGGGTTATGTTCAATGCCTACCCGGACAGTATAGGTAATAATTTGCATGATATTGTTAAGATGCTTGAAATGCCTGAATTCAAAGACGTTTTTTCATTCTTTTATGTGTTGCCTACTTTTTTTAATAGCGATTTAGATAGAGGTTTTTCAGTTATAGATTATAACCTGAATATAGAATTAGTATCAGAAGCCGATCTAAAAGCATTTGAGGCGCTCAATATTAAGTTAAAATTTGATATTGTTTTAAACCATTTATCAGTAGCGTCTCCTCAATTTAAACATTTATTAGAACACGGAAATCAATCTAAATACAAAGACTTCTTTATTGATTGGAATAGCTTTTGGGAAGGAAATGGAATTATGGGAGATGATGGTGTTATAATTCCTAAAGAAGAATTTCTCAATAAACTATTTATGAGAAAATCCGGGTTACCAATTTTAAAAGTGCCTTTTCCTGACGGAATTGAAAAACCGTATTGGAATACCTTTTATCAGAAAGTGAATGAGGATAAAAGTTTTTTAGGACAAATGGATGTAAATGCAAAGTCTGAACTGGTTTGGGATTTTTATGAAGAAACTTTGAAAAAAGTTAGTGGTTTTGGAGGAAAAATATTGAGGTTAGACGCTTTTGCTTATTTACATAAAGAAATTGGACATTCCAATTTTTTCAACAAACCAGGAACTTGGGATTATTTAGAGAGGATTAAACAAATAGCTCAAAAAAATGATTTAACCTTATTGCCAGAAATTCATGCAGAATACGGGTTGCATTTGCATGATGAAGTAGCCAATGAGGGCTATTACATATATGATTTTTTTCTTCCTGGTTTAACAATACATACGATTGAAACGGGTAACTGTAAAGCATTAATAACATGGACGAAGGAAATAGTTAGTAAAGGCTACAAAACTGTTAATATGCTTGGTTGCCATGACGGTATTCCTGTCTTGGATTTAAAAGGTAAAGAAGTTGATGGTGTTTATAACAAAGGCTTGCTTTTAGATGAAGAAATAGAAAACATCATGAATAAAATCATGGAACGTGGTGGGCGAGTAAAAAATCTTTATGGACCATCTGGTAAAAAGATTTCTTACTACCAAGTTAATGCAACATTTTTTAGCGCCTTAGGTGAAGACGAACAAAAGTTGTTGTTAGCCAGAGCCATTCAAATGTTTATGCCAGGGATTCTTCAAGTTTGGTATTTAGATTTATTTGCAGGCAAAAATGATTATGTAGCTGCTGATAAAGGCGGAGATGCTGGTCATAAAGAAATAAATAGAACCACGTTAACGATACAAGATATTGAGGCAGGGCTTAAAAGAAAGATTGTACGAAATCAGATTAAACTATTAAGATTAAGAAATACATCTAAAGCATTTTCAGGCACTATACGGATTAACGAAACTTCAGATAAAGAAATTGATATTAAGTGGATTAATAAAAATGAGGTAGCACATCTTTTTGTAAATCTTAAAAATCATACGTTTGCCATAGATTATACAGAAGAAGGGGATATTAAAACAATGACTTTCTGATACTATATGTACTCTCTAAAACTTATTTTAACAAATACTAAATATTTCTCCGTTGCATGGGTATTTGCTTCACTTAATATTATTATCGGAACCTGGGTTCTATATGTGCCTTATGTAAAAGAAAAATTAGAGCTAAACAATTCTCAATTAGGTTTCGCTTTGTTTTGTACAGCTTTAGGTATTTTACTATTTCTTCCTTTTGTACCCTATATTACAAAAAAAATGGGTCTTGGACGTTATACTATAACAGGGGTTGTAATTTTCTCTTTAACTTTTGTCTTACCATTATTCGCTCAAAATTATATAATGTTATGTATAAGCCTTTTTCTTGTTGGAATTTTTTTTGGCACTACAAATGTTTCTATGAATGCCTTAGTCTCAGAAATGGAAAAGCAAGATAAAGTTAAATTTATGTCTGCAGTACATGGTTTCTTTAGTTTAGGAGGTGCTATTGGCGCTGGTTTAGGTAGTCTCTTTTTAAATGTATTTGAAGAGCCTTGGATTCACATGTTTTTTATGGGGTTACTTATTTTATTAATAAATCTTTTTTTGTCAGTAAGATATTATCACATTATTGAAGAAGATACCAAGGTAAAAAAAAGTAGTTTCAAGTTTAAGACTATAAAACCTCTCTTGCTTATCGCCTTAATTGCTTTTATTGTTTTAATGAGTGAAGGATCAATAGAGCAGTGGAGTTCATTATATTTAATAGAAGAGGTAAAAGTGTCTTCCAATAGTTTTATAGGCTTAGGGTTTATTGTTTTTTCCATTGCAATGACTATAGGACGTTTTTTTGGAGATGGAGTAAGTAAAAAAATAGGCTCGTTAAAAATTATTGCTTTAGGATGTCTTTGTGCATCTTTGGGGTATTTGTGTATACTCACAAATGGTTTTACTATAACTATATTTGGGTTTGGAATTCTAGGCATTGGACTTTCTACAATTATACCAGAGTTGTTTCGAATTGCTGGAAACACGCACGGAGTAAAAGCGTCGGAAGGCATTTCTTTGGTGTCAGGAATTGGTTTTATAGGGTTTTTAGCTGGTCCTCTTATTTTAGGATTGATTTCGGATAGGTTTAATATTGAAATGAGTTTTGTATTCCTTTTGGTTTTAACTCTAGTAGCTTTAATTATAATTTTGATAAATTATAAACTGTCTTTTTATAAAATTAATAACTCAAATCCCAAATAATCTATGTAAACGATTGTTTGTTGTTCAGAAGATTAGTACTATATAATAATGTTAGTTTTTTTGGTTTGATTAATTTCTATAATTATTCGATTAAAAGGTTCAACATTTATTCTTTTTGCTCTACTAAACTTGACTCAAGTACATTTTGTATTTGAGTTCTTTTATCTTTAATTGGGCTAAATATGGGCTAATGTTAAAAAACAAAAAACCTTAACTAATAGATTAACAATTGTCTTTTGTTTATTAATTCTAACCATTTTTTGTTGTCAATTTGTTGTCCAAATTGTGTAAACCCCAGTAAAATATATAAACTTTAAATATTGTATCGGAAAGTAACCACTCCTCATAAAAGATTAACTAGCCCTTAACCAATCAGTAAATCATCTATAAATCAGTAGTTTAATAATTAAAATTATTATGCCTTCTAAAATAACATGAAAATACAGGGAATTATTTTTAAAGCTTTCAACTTATTTTTAATTGTGTAATTTGAGTTTTTTAGTACCTTATTAGTACCTCAATATCTCTTATCCTATTTAAATGCTATAATAATACTTTTTGTGTCAAAAGTAATAGAGTAAGTAGGGCTTGCTGATTTTCTAAAAAAATAGACATAACTAA
>TARA_R110002096_G_scaffold22170_6_pt1 | contig 19117 bp, 20 predicted proteins | sample TARA_R110002096 | Tara Oceans TARA_R110002096 (sample SAMEA4397295) | marine metagenome | biome: Polar Biome; feature: [DCM] deep chlorophyll maximum layer (ENVO:01000326); material: water (ENVO:00002006), including particulate matter (ENVO:01000060) such as... | depth 35 m
GTTCTTGGCGTTCCCAAGGCCGAAGTCATGGGCGTCATTGGCCTGCTTGCGCTGGCCGCAAACTTAATCAGCGTTTATTTATTGATGGGCTACAAAGATGGCGATGCAAATGTGCGTTCGGTCTGGTTGTGTTCGCGCAACGACGCCGTTGGCAACGTCGCCGTCATGCTCGCCAGCGTCGCGGTTTGGCTAACGGCAACGGCGTGGCCGGATTTGATCGTGGCCATCATCATGGCGGGTTTGTTCCTGCGCTCGGCACAACTTATCCTGAAGCAATCATGGCAGGAATATCGCAGCGGTACAGACTTGGGCGCAATCGACAGCCACGGGCACGACCACACACATTAGCCCAAATCTTATAAATCTGCCGCACCGTAACGATTGTCTTGGCCGCCTGTTTTTGTCAAAAGAAAGTCAATCAACAAAGGTGCCTCATGTCCCCCATCGTCCAAGAGTTTATCACCAATCTATCACCCAAGGTCACAGGCATTTTGCAAGGGACTGCCAAACTGGTCATCACCGACGAAGGGTCGATCATACTCGACAACACCGGAGCGGTTGCAGGTGAAGATGACGCGGACGTCACCTTGATCGCTACCGAAGATGTTTTTCGCAACATCCTGTCAGGTCATCAAAACCCCGCCATGGCATTTATGACAGGCAAATTAAAAGTCGAGGGTTCGTCAACCCGTGCCCTAAAAGTGTCAGAGATTTTAACCACGTAGACAGCGCAGATTCACGCTTTGGGTGGCAACCCTAAGCGGTCACGAAATCCATCCAGTCCATCGCCTAAATCATCCAATACGCCACGTTGACGCATGTGTTCGCGCAGGGTTTGATTCAACCCACCCTCAGTGTTTAACGCGGCCAAGGCATCGGCCAACCTCCCCTGACCATCCTGAGGCAAACCTGTAAAAAAACCACCCAACATCGCAATGATATACTGCTCTGCCGCTTGGTTATCATCGGTCAATTCGCCCAACCATTGTGCCGCTGTTTGCGCCTGCGAAAACGCCGCTGATGCCATCGCCGTTGCCGCGAAGTGCGCATTCAACCCTGTCTCTGTTTTCACCGCGAAAACAGGGTTTTTCGCACCAAACAGTTCCGCCACATTTGTGGCCATTGGATATACTGGCAACGGGCATGTTCCCGTTGCCACAAACGGTAAAGGTATCGTAATTTCAATATCTTGAACGGGAAAGCAAAGGTCACGCAACACCGTATGAGATACATCAACCATCACCGAAATCACACGCTGATCAGCGCGAAAATTCAATGTTGGTAAAACATCGTGCGCCACATCTTTCAAAAGACACAACACCACAATATCTGATCCATCAATCACCGCCTGATTGGATGCAATCGCTACATCATCAAGCGTCGCCAATTCTGCTGCAATTTTTGCGCCGCGCTCGGACACCAACATCCCATGCCCTTGGCCCGTCAACCCATGAACCATGGCCGCCGCAATTTCACCCGTACCGATGAATCCAACGCGTGTCATTACGCGCGCAACCTTGAGCCAGATGGATCAAACGGTGGTTCGACCAGTTGCACCGCCGCGTGTGGTTGACCCAAAATTGCCACATCGAATTCGTTCCCCGCACCCGCATATTCCGATTTGATAAAACACAACGCCAACGACTTGTTCACAGTATATCCATACGCCCCCGAACTGACCCTTCCAACTGGCGTTCCATCGCGTAAAAACACCGGCTCGCCACCTGATGCATCAGCTGTTTTTGCGTCAACTTCCAGGATCACTAATTGCTCGCGCGGTGGTTTATCTTTCAGTGCCAAATACGCATCGCGTCCCAAAAATTCTGGCTTATCAATTTTCACCAAACGATCTAAACCGACCTCTTGTGGCCAATATTCTGGACTGTACTCACGGCTCCACGAACCATAACCTTTCTCAATCCGCAAACTGCCCAAGGCACGTCCACCAACGGGGCGTACACCCAGATCCGAACCAGTGTCAAACAGTGCTTCGTACAACCTCAATTGATCCGCTTCTGGGACATAAATTTCCCAACCTAGATCACCCGTGAACGACACTCGAATAGCAATCGCATCAATCCCCGCCACAGTGATTTGTTTGGACCGCATGAACTTCCAATTCTCTGTGCTAAAATCGGCTTGGCTTAAGCGGGATAACAATTCACGCGATTTTGGCCCTGCCACATTAAACCCACAATACGCCGATGTGCGACTGTCAAAGCTGACGGTTTCGGGGCAATCAACCGCACCGAAATACCGTTGGTGATACCGCTCTGCGATACCTGATCCAACCATCCAAAAATGATCTTCGCCCAGCATCGTAATCGTGAAATCACCTGCAATCCCACCGCGCACACCCAACAATGGCGTCAGGCATGAACGGCCAATTTCACGTGGTACTTTGTTGGCAACAATCTTGTCCAACCAATCACCTGCACCCGCGCCTTTGATCTCATATTTGCCAAAGTTGGACACATCAATCACACCCACACCCGACCGCAAGGCACGGCATTCCGCGCCAACAGGTTCAAACCAATCTTGGCGATCAAACCCATAATTTTCGCGCCCTTCAACGCCGTCACCCGCAAACCACAACGGATGTTCCCAGCCGTAGTTTAGCCCAAACACAGCACCCATGGATTTTTGTTTTTCATAGGTGGGTCGCATCCGTGAGGGACGCCCCGCCGCACGCTCTTCGTAGGGGAAATGAATTTTGAAACGGTTGGCATATTGATCCTGCACCCGTGCTTTGGTGAAGCCTTTGTCCGCCCAGGCACCGAACCGCGCCACGTCCCAAGGGAACATATCAAATTCCGGCTCACCCTCGATAATCCACTGTGCAGTCATCAAGCCCAAACCGCCAGATTGACTGAACCCAGGAATGATTCCGTTACAACAAAAATAGCCCTTCAATTCTGGCACTGGTCCATACAGCGCAGACGCATCCGGCGACCAAATCATCGGGCCATTAATTACACGTTTGACGCCCACATTGGCGGCGGCAGGTACACGGTCCATCGCCCGCATAATATTGTCCATAATCCGATCCAAATCATCGGCAAACAATTCGTGCCCAAAACCCAATGGTGTGCCTTCCTCGGCCCAAAACTTCATGTCCTTTTCATAGGCGCCAATTAACAAACCATCACCCTCTTGGCGCATGTAATATTCGCCATCACGATCCGCAACGGATGGTAAACGGCGGTTCAGCGCGGCGATCTCGGGAATGGTTTCCGTCACCAAATACTGATGCTCTGTCGGTTGCAGCGGCAGGTTTACACCCGCCATCGCCGCCACTTCGCGACCCCAAAGGCCAGCCACATTAATCACCCAAGGTGTATTAATTGAGCCCGTTGGCGTTTCAACATCCCATGTTTCATCCGCGCGTTGGGACGTGGCCGTCACAGGGGTAAAGCGGTAAATTTCCGCCCCCATTTTGCGCGCACCCGTGGCATAGGCTTGGGTCACGCCCGATGGATCGACATTTCCGCCATCGGGTTCAAACATCACACACCGCACCCCGTCAAAATTCACCAACGGGTTCTTTTCACGTGCTTCGTCAATCGTCAGTTCGTAAAACTCCGCATCAAAATACCGCGCCTTGGCCGCCTGAATGCGCAATTGATGTTCGCGCTGTTCAGTCTGTGCCAAATACAGTGAACCCGGTTGAAACACACCACACCCCTGTCCTGTTTCCGCCTCTAAATCTTTGTACAACTGCATGGTATAGTATTGCAATTTAGAGATATTATTATTGTCATGTAATCCATGTAGGTTTGCCGCCGCATGCCATGTTGACCCTGAAGTCAACTCGTCGCGCTCTAATAAAACAACGTCTTTCCAACCCAGTTTCGCCAAATGATATAGGATCGAACAACCAATCAATCCTCCGCCGATAACCACGGCCTGTGCATGCGTTTTCATTATTCTTCCCTTTCGTGGGATTTAAGAATTTTGTGAATTTCTGTGGCGCGGACATCACCTGATTCCAGCGCGTAAACATAGGCTTGCGTTAATAGAAAACATGCCGATGTTATATTATTTGCCGCCAATTCCTCTTGGCCTAGCATTTGATAAATATCGACCAGTGTTGCGCGATCACCGTTTTGGTGTGCTGTCAGCACTTGGTCATTCAGGCGTTCAAAACGGCTCACGCTGATGCAGCCTGTTCACGCCCCACATTGATTTGAGTTGCGACCCACTCGTGAAACAAATGCGTTGGTCCATCCATCGCAGGCGAGAATTTACCCCCATCAAAAAACAACCCATGGCGTCCCTTTTGCATACCCTCGACTACGAAAATATCTTCTTCGAAAACCTCTTTCCAAAACGTCGCATTCGTGGCGCGCAACCCATCAAACTCCGCCTCGGCTGCTTGAGGAGTTGCATAATACAACGCCACCTGTTCGCGGGTTTTATCCACACCTTGCGGCTCTAAAATAATCGCAAATGTATGGTCGCGGTGAACGCCCAATAAAACATTTGGGTACAGCGCCACATACTCGGATGCCGTATCCCATTTGTCGCTGACACCCTCAAAGTCAGGGAATACTTCGCCGTCTTCACCCTTTAGTTGAGAATAAACCAACGACCCTTGGCCGGAATATTTTTGCGGCTCCTCAAGGTGATAATGATCTTCCAGACGTGAAACCAAATTCAGCCCCGGATGCACCCATGGCAAGTGATAACTCTCGCAATAATTCTCGACGGCCAACTTCCAATTACTGGTCACGTTCAACGCGAATGCGCTGTCTGAATTGTGGTACAAAGGTTTATCAAATTCCGCCCAACGCGCGATCAAATCGGCATGCACCTGTTCGAACGGGGCGGATTTACCCGACACATTCACGAACACCACATCCATATAAACGTGGCTTCGAATTTCGATCAAACCCAACTCATTCCGCTTAATATCTGCATGGGTATTTTGCCCCGGCCCGCCCACATGCGGAGTTGAACGCAACGCACCATCCAAGCCATAACACCATGAATGATACGGGCATCGGATCGTACCACGGATATTGGCCTTTTCAGACACCAAAATCATACCACGATGACGGCAAGTATTTTGATGCACCCGCACCACGCCATTTGCATCCCGCACCATCAGCAACGGCATACCCAGAAAATTAATTGGATTCGCATCGCCTTCGTTTGGGACATCCTTGGCAAAACCAACAGCCGACCAATTCGCAAACAAAACGCTCTCACATTCCTCTTTGAATGTGGCTTCGTCAGTATAATGCGCATTAGGCAAGCCCTTGGCCACATTCAGTGGCTGGGTAACAAGAGACAGATCAGACATAGCATGTTCCTTTTAAACTGATGAAACGATCCCACATTCTACGAATTCAAACAACCGAGATTTCTTGTACAACAGGCGAATATAATTCACTTATTTTGCGCCAATAACCAATCGCGCAATATCGCAGTTTGCAATTTGGGTTTTTGACTTGAAGGGATCAAATAGAATTTGCCGGGCGCCTCAATTTCAAAGTCGGTAAGCGGCACCAATTGACCGTCATTGATCAGGGGCTTCACCAACCGTTTCCACCCCAAAACTACGCCTAACCCATCGCGCGCCAACTGTAATGCAATTGCGTAATTATTCACACGGTGACGCGCCGCCAAGGCACCATCAAATCCAAGGGCAGCAAACCAATTTGGCCAACTGGTCCAATTTGTTTCGGAGGCATCCAAATGAATTAATTGGGACGACGCCAGTTGCGCCAAGCTGTGAATATGGCGTTCCTTAAAATCGGGACTGCACAGCGGTAACAGGCGATCTTGGAACAAAATCTCTGCGGGTTCGGGCGGCGGAATAACGGCGTATTCTATGGTTAAGTCCAGATTTAGTGGGCGGCGGAAGGGGCGATCGCGCACCTCTTGGCTGATATGAATACCGCCGTTGTCGCGCCAAAACTGCGCCAATTTCGGGGTCAACCACAGGGACGAAACCGCCGTAGTCGATCCAATCGACACCTGACCAATATCGTTCAATTCACGTAACTGACGCACCGTTTGGTCAATTTCGACCAGTGACTTATTGACCACCTCAAACAGGGCACGACCAGTTGGTGTCAATGATACAGCGCGCGATTGGCGGATAAACAACGCCATATCCAACGCCGCTTCTAGCCCACGAATTTGGTGACTGACAGCGCCCGGGGTAACACCCAACTCTTCCGCGGCATCCTTAAAACTACCCACGCGAGCCGCCGCCTCGAATGTGCCAATCATTTTTAAGGAAGGCAGATCATAATTACGCCGGGCCATTATTAGTCCTTGCATGAATATATTTCATGCAATTTGCCCCAAAACACGTGATTAATCAACCAACGGTTCAATCAATTGCGCGCCTTGTGCACTGGCCTTGTTCACGTCCTTGGACACACGGTGTTTGGCATAGAATCCATCCGGTGCTTGGGTGATCAAATTCAAATCCCCATTCAACCAATCCATTTGACGCGTTTTTTCAACCACAACAGGTTCACGGTGATGAACATCCGCCATCTGAGGTCCAGCAGCAACAGTCAACATTGCACAACTGACTTGCCGTGCGCCACCGGGAGCCGTCCACGCCTGCCAAATGCCTGCAAAACCCATCAGCTCGTCGTCGGATGGATGAAAGTACCAAGGCACCTTGTCCCCATCTGCACGGTGCCATTCATAAAATCCAGAGGCTGGAATGATACAACGTCGTTTCGCAATCGCATCGCTGAATGCGGGTTTTTGCGCAACCGTTTCGCCGCGTGCATTAATCAACATCGGCCCGTCATTTGGCGCTTTGTACCAATGCGGAATAAAACCCCAACGCATCGGCGTTAGAATATTTTCACCCATATATTGCACTGCCACGACAATATTTTGACTGGGACAGATATTAAACCGAGGTTCATCGAATTCGGCCCGCAAAGTGGCGTCAAACCAACCAGCAACCGCATCATGGGGCAATGTCAGGGCAAATCGTCCACACATCCAATGATTAAGCCGCAAATCCCCCTTGGGCGCAAGGGATTGCCATGCTAACACAGGTTTATGAAATCACTTTTCCACTTTGCTTACCACGTCACAAACTTGAACGACGCCCGCGACTTCTACGGTCGCATATTGGGTTGCAAACAAGGTCGTTCGACCGACACATGGGTCGATTTCGATTTTTTCGGGCATCAAATTTCGTTGCATTTGGGCGAACCGTTTGCCACGAAAAATACTGGTCATGTGGGCGATCACATGGTGCCAATGCCGCATTTTGGCGTCATCTTGGGGCTGTCGGATTGGTTGGTTTTGTCGGAACGTTTAATCGATTCTGGCGTAAATTTTGAAATCCCACCAGTCGTACGTTTTGCAGGTGAACCAGGCGAACAACGCACCATGTTTTTCCGCGATCCATCGGGAAATCCTATCGAAATCAAAGGATTCAAAGATTTCAAAACCGTATTTGCGAGCTGAGACATGATAATATACAAAATCCTCCGCGCCGATGAGTGGGCAAGTTTGCGCGACAATGGCACCTCGGCTGGTGCACCGATTGATGTGGCTGATGGATATATTCATTTCTCGACGGCGGACACTGTTGTGGACACCGCCGCCAAGCACTTTTCCCGCGAAGATGATTTAATGTTGTTGGCCTATAATGACACCGATTTTGGCGATGCAATACGTTACGAAAAATCCCGCGATGATCTGTTATTTCCCCATCTTTATGCGCCTCTAAAATTGGACGGCGCATTATGGATTAAACCGCTACCATTCGATGGCAAAACCCATATATTTCCAAACGACATCTCATGAAATTGGTCGAAAAATTGGGTCTGGCCCTGCTGTACCGCACTGATCCTGAACGCGCACATCATTACGCAATCATGGCGCTGAATGCGGGATTAACCCCAAAGCCGGGTGTGTACACCAGCCCGCGAATTGCCCAAAACTTGGCCGGATTGGAATTGCCTAACCCTGTTGGCTTGGCCGCTGGTTTTGACAAAAACGCCACGGCGATTGCGCCATTATTACGCACAGGTTTTGGATTTATCGAAGTCGGCGCCGCCACCCCAAACGCCCAAGAAGGAAATCGCAAACCCCGTTTGTTCCGATTGAACGAGGACCAAGCATCCATCAATCGTTTCGGTTTTAACAACGACGGAATGATGGCCATCAGCGAGCGCCTTATGCGCCGCCCCGCCAAGGGCATTGTTGGCCTGAATTTGGGTGCAAACAAAGACAGCTCGCACCGTGCCATTGATTTCGTCAAAGTGTTGGAAACCTGTGGGCGCCACATTGATTTCGCCACTGTAAACGTGTCATCCCCCAACACCGAAAAACTGCGGGATTTGCAGGGCGAGAAGGCACTGACCGCGTTGCTGTCGGGGGTCATCGAAACCCGCGACACGTTTGAAAAACCAATCCCCATTTTCCTGAAAATTGCCCCCGATTTAACCAACGAAGAGATCGCCCAAATCGCACAGGTCGCCCGCCACACCCGGATTGATGCAATCATCGCAACCAACACCACATTGGATCGCGAGGGATTGAAATCCGAACATCGCGATCAAAAAGGCGGCTTGGCGGGCAAACCCCTGTTCAAAAAATCCACCGGCGTTTTGGCGCATTTGGCACAAGAATTGGAAGGTAGCATTCCAATCATCGGCGTTGGCGGCATCAGCTCCGCCCAAGACGCATTTGAAAAAATCCGCGCGGGCGCGTCAGCGGTGCAACTGTATACAGCATTGGTTTTTCAGGGCTTATCCCTTGGTTACGACATCGCCAAGGGTTTGGATGAAATACTGGCTGAACAAGGATTCGACCATATTTCACAGGCCGTCGGCACAGGTATTCAGGATTACCTATGAGTATCATAATTTGGCATAATTCACGCTGTTCAAAATCACGCCAAACCTTGGCCTTGCTGGAACAAAACGGTCATACGCCCATCATTATCAAATACCTTGAATCAGGTCCCAACGCCGATCAAATTCGAGCTGTTCTGACTGCACTGAATATTCCCGCGATCAATCTGATACGCACGGGCGAAACGGTTTTCAAGGCCCTAAAACTGTCCAAAACTGACAGTGATGAAACTTTGATCAACGCGATGGTGGCCAACCCAATCCTGATCGAACGCCCTGTGGTAATAAACGGCAGCCGCGCCGCCATTGGCCGCCCACCCGAGGCTGTGTTGGACATCCTTTAATCCGCCGCCGCTTCCAGCGCAGGATATTTAATGGCCAACGTCACCCCGCGCGCCACGAAAAATACCATCATCGCCGCCCACAGTCCGTGATTGCCAAACACGGGCATCAAAACCAACAGTGCGATCACATAAATGGCGAATGACACCACCATCATATTACGCATGTCGCGCGACCGCGTCGCCCCGATAAACACACCGTCCAACATCCACGACGCACCGCCCACAATCGGCGCCAGCACCATCCATGGCAGATATTGCGCAGCCACAATCCGCACATCAACGGCGGTTGTCATCACATTGATCAAGGCGACACCGAACACCGCGAACGCCACCGCCATTGCAACGATCAACGCGGCCGCCCACTGACTGGTCATCACGACGGCGCGGCGCAATTTGGATCGCGCACCCGCACCCAACGCCTGTCCTACCAACGCTTCTGCCGCAATCGCAAACCCGTCCATAGCATAGGCCGTGATTTGCAAAAACTGCAACAACACTTGGTTCGCGGCCAAGGTCACATCGTCAAATGACGACCCCAAAAACAAAAAACTGACAAAGCCAATCTGTAGGATGACCGAACGGATCATAATATCCGTATTTACCACCGCCATGCGCTTTAATTTCACTGGCTCGAAAATCAACACCCAGTTGCGCCAATACCCACCCCGATACCCGTCGCGCACCATCCACAAACCCAACGCCAAACCAGACCATTCTGCAATCAGCGTGGCATAGGCAACGCCACCCACACCCCAGCCCATTTCCAGCACAAACAGAACATCCAAAGCGATGTTCAGCCCATTTAACCACAATTGTAGAACCAAAACCGCGCGGGTGCGTTCCGCCGCGATCAACCAGCCGGTAATGCCATACATCGCAATCGCCGCAGGGGCGCTGTAAATCCGAATTTGAAGATATTCACGCGCCATGCCTTCGACCTCGGCCGAGGCAGGTGCCATTTTAAACGCCGCCCAAAACAGAGGAGCTTGGAACGCAAAAAACACAAAACCCGCGGCAAACCCGATGAACAACGACCGCACCAACAACGCATTTGTTTCACCCTTGTCCCCCGCACCAATCGCCTGCGCTGTCAGCCCCGCCGTCCCCATCCGCAAAAATCCAAAGATCCAATAAATCGCCGACAGAATTATCGCGCCGATCCCGACCGCACCAATCGGCGCGGCCAATCCCATCTGCCCAACCACCGCCGTATCAACAGCCCCCAAAATCGGCACCGTCGCATTGGACAACACCACAGGCACCGCAATATGCAAAACGCGGCGATGTGTCAGGTTAATTGGATCTATTCTGCTCATGTTTCATGACCTAGCCCGCGGAATGTGCAAATGCACATGAAATTTCTGCTCACGGCTGTTTGATTTCCATTTTACCCCAACCTGCGGCACAATCGGGTAAACATAAGGGATGCCACATGAAACGCCGTCACTTTATCGCGACTGCCACTGCAACGCTGTTTCCACAGGCCAGTTGGGCCGCAGTTTTTGAAGTCACGCGAACAGAGGCTGAATGGCGCGCGATGTTGACCAAATTACAGTACAAGGTGATGCGCCGCGAAGGCACCGAACGTTCCGGCAGCAGCCCATTGAACAAAAACTATGCGGCGGGTACGTATATTTGTCGGGGATGTGATTTACCCTTGTACTCATCGAAAACGAAATTCGATTCAGGAACTGGCTGGCCCAGCTTTTACCAAAGTCTGCCAAACGCAATCGGCACCAAAAAAGATCGCAAAATGCTGTTTTTGCGCACCGAAGTACATTGTCGTCGTTGCGGCAGTCATTTGGGTCATATCTTCGATGATGGGCCAAAACCAACAGGCAAGCGCCATTGCTTAAACGGAGTCAGCCTGAAATTCATTCCCACCTGATGGTCAGACGCAAGCGGGAAAGGTTCTTGGGGATAATCTAGTTGCGAATGCCTCGCATGTGCATTAAAGACACGTTAATCCATAACGACAGATACACGGCATTGATTAAAATGGCATACAGCGACATCAAGAATCCCGGCTTTAATTTGGGTCACGTTATTGGGCCATTCCGAACCAAACGCCTGTTTTTAACGCTCTTACTGCTAATTCTTACAACATTTCCTGGCGCATTGGGGGCGGCAACACGCATCGCGCTACAGGATGCCTATGTCGGTGTTTCTGTCTTTGTGGCGTTGACGCTCGGGGTGTTTTATGGCGCCGAGAAACTGTTTGGTTTCAATATCAGCAACGTTTTTCGCCGCGCGCCATTGGCACAGGTTCCATTGGCATCTGTGATGGGTGCAATGCCCGGATGTGGTGGTGCCGTTATCGTTGTTGCCGCCTATTCTTCTGGATCTGTCAGCATGGGTGCGGTTGTGGCAACGTTAACCGCGACGATGGGAGATGCCGCATTCTTGTTGATCGCAAAACGCCCCGATGTGGCTGTGATATTGCTACCAATTTCGGTTCTTGTCGGTATATTTTCCGGCTACATCGTTGATATATTTGACAAAAGAAAACACGAAGTTACGGGCAAGATGCATCACGTTCCAATGATAAACGGCAATAAACCGCGCCATTTTACTTATCTTGCATATGGCATTTTAATTATTCCTGGGCTGTTCATTGGAATTTCCGCACTGATGCAAATTGAATATACTGGCATCGTCGCATCTGTAGCATCGGTGATCTCTATTCTTGGCATTTTTATTGGTATGCTTATTTGGTCCACCTCACCAGTTCAGGCGATGACCAACCCCGCAGACAATCCCCTCTCTCGGATGGTCGAAGAAACCACTTTTATCACCGCTTGGGTCATTTTGGCCTTCTTAGGGTTTGAATACGTGACGTCGTTCGCCGGTTTGGATTTACAGGCATGGTTCTCTGCCGTTGGTATCGCGTTGCCGCTGATTGCAATCCTCATTGGTTTGATTCCCGGATGTGGGCCACAGGTTTTGGTCACAACATTTTACATCAACGGCCTGATCCCATTCAGTGCCCTGTTGGGGAATTCCATCGCTAACGACGGTGATGCTCTGTTTCCAGCCATCGCATTGAACCCCCGTGTGGCGTTTTTGGCCACAGTTTACAGCGCGATTCCAGCACTTATTGTCGCCTATGGGTTCTACATTCTTGCACCAAATTACTTGACGCCTTAGACTATCTGTGACCTTTGATAGTAAATGCGCCCTAGGGGGATGTGATGACACCCAGCAAAATGACGTTAAAAGAGATGTGCGAAGCATATGACGTAACGCCCAGAACCCTGCGTTATTATGAATATATCGAGCTGTTGATTCCCGAAAAACAAGGCCGAAAGCGCTTTTATGGTGGCAAGGAAAAGGCGCGATTGCGCCTGATCAAACGCGGCCGTCGGTTTGGGTTCACACTGGAAGAAATCCGTCAATGGTTGGAAATGTATGATCGCAAAGATCAAAATCAAGCGCAATTGGAAACATGGATTGCAATGGCCAGCAAGCAAACCAAAGAGTTAGAAGAACGCAAAATCGAAATAGAGGCAGCGATCCACGACATGCAGAATTTGGTCGGCAAAGCCGCACGCGAATTGGAAACCCTCAAAAAGGCTTAATGCTTCAACGTGAAATCCACTTGGAAAATCGGTTTGACTTCGCCATAGTGTAAAAAAATGACCCAAAACGGGCGAAACAGGCAATGACCGCGATCAAAGAATTCGAACGACTCGAAGCCTTGGGCTTATGGCGTGAAACGTCAGACGCTCAACGTCGCGAGGTGGTCATCTCTTTTGGAGACACCACCCTTGTATTAAGTGACATCAACAACCGGCCACTTACCCATTGGTCGTTGGCAGCGATTGAAAACATCGGTACAGCCGACAGCGGCACCATTTTTACAGTCGATGAGTTGGGCGCGGAAACTTTGGAAATCGAAGATCCGACAATGATCATGGCCATCGGTAAAATCCGCGCCGCCATTGATGCATCGCGCCCACATCCGGGGCGCCTTCGCTGGTATATCAGTGCAATCACACTACTGTTGTTCGTCGGTTTTTCATTGTTCTGGTTGCCCGACGCATTAACAAAATACGCCGCCAGCATTGTACCTCAACCAAGAGCCGAACAAATAGGTGACGCGCTGATAAAAGCCGTTCAAAAAACAACGGGGTCGGTATGCTCTTCACCTTCGGGCACACGCGCGTTGCAGCGACTCGAAAAACGGGTTTTTGGCACATCAGCCAACCGCTTGCGCATCATCGAAATGGGCAGCCGTCCCAGTTTTCATTTACCAGGTGGGAATATTTTATTGAATCAAAACCTGACTGTACAATCCAGCGAAGCAAATCTGTTGGCGGGCTATGCAATCATGGAACGCGCCAGCCAACAAGAAGAAACGCCATTTTTAGAATTATTCAACTTCATCGGTATGCGCAAAACCTTCGGTTTTTTGGGGACTGGTTCAATTTCAAACACCGACCTAAATGCATTTGCCGATTGGCAACTTTCGGGGCCAACTTCAGATCCGTCACCCGAATTAATGATGAATATTTTTAAATCTGCCAACGTACCTTTTACCGACTTTGCCACCCATTCAAAACGACCTGATATGTTGAAAATGCAGGATATACCCGAGGACAGCACGACCCCCATTTTGTCTGACAATGATTGGATCAGCCTTCAGGAAATATGCGCCGATTAGACACGCCTAGACATCGGTAATCTGTCCTTGATGCATCGCTACTTGGCGATCCATCCGTTTCGCCAATTCATGATTGTGGGTTGCAATCACCGCCGACATTCCTGTTTCGCGCACCAATTTCATCAACACTGCAAAAACCCGATCCGCCGTTTCAGGATCCAAATTACCTGTCGGTTCATCGGCCAATAAAACCTTGGGCGCATTCGCCATGGCACGGCAAAACGCAACCCGCTGTTGCTCGCCGCCTGACAATTCGCCGGGGCGATGCGTTGCGCGATCCGCCAGCCCAACCAAACCCAACAATTCCAATGCCCGCTTATGCGCCGCCTTCGCCCCCGCCCCATTTGCCAACTGCGGCAAGGTTAGGTTTTCAACTGCGGTAAATTCAGGCAACAAATGATGAAATTGATACACAAATCCAATATCTTGGCGTCGCGTTTTGGTACGTTTCGCATCAGACAGGGTGGTGTGATCCACGCCATCAATAATGACCTGCCCCGCATCGGGCGTGTCTAACAATCCCGCGATATGTAAAAATGTCGATTTGCCTGCACCCGACGGTGCGATCAAACCAATCACCTCGCCGCTGACCACATCCAAGTCCACACCATTCAACACGCTCACCGCATTGGGGGCACCAATATTGTATCCCTTGGTCACACCGCGCAAACGCATCACACTACTCATATCGCAACGCCTCGACCGGGTTCATCCGTGCCGCACGTCGTGCAGGAAAATACGTGATAATAAACGTCAAACCCAATGACAGAGCACTGGCTTTGGCCACATCCTGCCACCGCAATTCCGCGGGCAGATTGGACAATAGGTATTTTTCAGGGCTCCAAATACCACCGCCTGCAATGTAATTAATCGTGTTAAAAATTGGATCCAAATAAATCACGAACAGGGTACCCATCGCCACACCAATCACTGTGCCAGCGATCCCAATGGATGCCCCACACAGGAAAAAAATACGTAAAACAGACGCCTCGGACAAACCCATAGTGCGCAAAATTCCAATATCGCGCCCCTTGTTTTTTACCAACATTATCAGACCCGAAACGATGTTCATCGTGGCGACCAAAACCAAAATCGACAGAATAATAAACATGATATTATCCTCCATTTGCAACGCCTGTAAAAACCCGCCATTGGCATCGCGCCATGTCCAAACCAACCCTCGTTCAGGGCCCACCTCTAGCAGCGGCACAATCAAATCATTCACCGCATCGGGGTCATCAACCATCACTTCGAACTCATCGACCACGCCCTCGCGGTTGAAATAGATTTGCGCTTCGCCAAGCGGCATATAAATCCGTGTGCTGTCTATGTCATACCTGCCGACCTCAAAAATATAGGTCACTTCGAACCCGCTGATCCGTGGGCTGGTACCAAAGGCGGTTTTGACCCCATCGGGCGAAATCAACGTAATCACATCGCCAACTTGCAACCCCAATGCGCGTGCAACGCCCGACCCAATAGCAACGCCACCTTCGTAATTTTCGATGGATCCAAAGGCATTTTTGGGGTTCGCCACCAACGGCACGGTTTTTAGATCAGCCAGCGTTTCACCAAAAACTTGGACACCGGTGCTTTGGCCATTGGCATTGGCCATCACCTGACCTTTGACGATTGGCGCCACACGGTTCACACCAGGCAATGCCGCAATACGATCCCGCGCCGCATCGTAATCGGAAAACCCATAAACTGTAAATCCTTCCGCATCGATGCGTGGACTGCTGTAAATCGATGCATGGGCATTCGCGCCCAAAATCGTGCCAACAAATTCCGTACGAAACCCTGACCGCACCGCCAACGTGGCAATCAGCGCAAATACCGCCAATGCAATCCCGATCAAGGAAATCCATGTCATCACCGAGACGCCACCCTCGGATCGTTTTGATCGCAAATACCGCCACGCAATCATGCGTTCAAAATGACTAAATGGCTTGGGGCTCATGCAATTCTCTTTTTACGGCGACGCACAACACGTCCCGCACCAGACATCACTCCATAACCAAAAATGTAACCGCCAAACAGCAACACCAACCCATCAATGTTCAATGGAAGGGCTGGTTGAAAATCACTTAGGGCATTTTTGGTAACTTGCGTATCACCGAAACGGCGCACATAGGCCAAACGTTCATACGCACCAGCATCTTTCAACAGCGCATAACTGCTGTTAAGCGCCTCGAAGCGATCAATCGTGCGGGTCATATCCGAACCACGGCGCCGAACGAATTCATCACCAGAGCTCATGGCAATCAGTGATTGGGCGCGGGTACTGCCTGAGGCCACTGCAGACGCATCAAAATCGCTGACAACGGTCTGCAATTCATCAACGGCACCGCCTAAACGTTGCACATACTGTTGCGAATATTCAGGGAATTGAGACAGCAAAACGCCCAAACCCACGCCACCTGTTATATTCGCCAGCTTACCCATGCATCACACCTCCGCGTAAATTTGTGCCAGTCTTTCTAACGCTAATTCAGGCGTCAACTCTTCGCTTTCGCCCGTTTTACGACTGGTCAATTCAACCACACCATTTTTCAAACCTCGTGGCCCCACTGTAATACGCCACGGCAATCCAATCAAATCCATAGATGCAAATTTCGCACCCGCACGTTCATTGCGATCATCATACAACGGATCAAGTCCCAACGCAGTCGCGGATTTATACAACCCTTCACAGGCTGCATCGGCCGCATCGTCACCTTGTTTCAGGTTCACAATACCCACACCAAACGGCGTCACTGCTTCGGGCCAAATAATGCCGTTATCATCATGGCTTGCTTCAATAATCGCTCCAATCATACGCGATACACCAATGCCGTGACTACCCATGTGCACAGGCACATCACCATCATCAGGTGTTGAAACCTTGGCGTTCATGCTTTCGGAATATTTGGTGCCAAAGTAGAATATTTGCCCAACTTCGATCCCGCGCGATGTCTTTTGACGTTCGGTGGGAACCTTAGCGAATAGTGCCGCATCATGGGTTTCATCGGTGCGGGCATATGGCGTAGTCCACTCATTGCATATCGCGGCGCATTCATCCCAGTTATCGTAATCAACTTCGCGATCACCCAAATGCAAATCCAAAATAGCGCTGTCATAAAACACCTCGGACTCGCCCGTATCGGCCAAAACCAAAAACTCGTGCGTATCATCGCCACCCATCGCACCACTGTCGGCACGCATGGGAATGGCTTTCATGCCCATGCGTTCATAAGTGCGCAGATAGCTGACCATATGACGGTTGTAGGCGTGCATCGCTGATGGCTTATCGATATCAAAATTATACCCATCTTTCATGAAAAATTCGCGGCCACGCATCACACCAAAACGGGGGCGCACTTCGTCGCGAAACTTCCATTGAATTTGGTACAGCGTCAGTGGTAAATCTTTGTAAGATTTGACAGAATTACGGAAAATATCCGTAATCAATTCCTCGTTCGTGGGGCCAAACAACATATCCCGACCATGACGATCGGTAACGCGCAACATCTCTTTGCCAAAATCGTCGTAACGACCGGATTCACGCCACAAATCCGCAGATTGCATCGTTGGCATCAACATCGGATTGTGCCCCGCACGGATTTGTTCCTCGTGTACGATATTTTCCAACTTGCGCAACACCTTGAAACCCATCGGCAACCACGAATAAATCCCTGATTGTGCCTGACGGATCATCCCCGCACGCAGCATCAAACGATGGCTGACAATCTGTGCGTCGCTTGGGTTTTCTTTAAGAATAGGCAAAAAGTATTTGCTAAGGCGCATGGGGTATTTCCTTGAAAATCTGATCTATAATTTGTCTAGGCTATTGCATCAAAACACGCAACCTAGACATAGCTGACGGTGGCCACACGATCCAAACTATCGGCGACGGTTTGCAAACGCTTCATCACCACCTCGCCAAACATATCCTTGCTGTCGGCATCCAGCTCTAAATTCAGCGCCTTGGACGTCAAAATCAAACGTCCCATGTGTTCGGGATCGGCGGAACTCATCATGGCACCTAAACGAATGGCTTGGCCGACAGTTTGCGCCAATTTGACGTCGTCAGATGATAGCATCCCGCGCACGGCGCTATAACTGGGTGAAACCTGCCCAACCTTGTAACGATGCATCAACGCCCAGGCCAAAAACACCCGCCCACCGTGGTCAATTCCACCAAGGTTGGCCAATGTCGCCGCATCAAAACACATCTCGGATCGATAATCTGGATGCGCACGCCAATGCACATCATGCAACAAACAAGCCGCATGAATAAGGCGGTTCATGGATTTATCAAACGCACCAAAAATCGGTTGCAACCATTCAAACAGAATATCACCAAACCCCGCGAACCGCGCATGCGCGGCTTCTAGCGCGCGCGCGGCGGCGATCATCGGATCGGTGTCGCGGATATCATCATCCATGTTTTCGTACAACAAACCCTCGCGCAGACCATAGCTCGAAAAGGCAATTTCGCCGACTTGCGCCCCATCCAGAAAATGCATCAAAACCTTGGCCGCAGTGGGCACCAATGCCGCCCGTGCGGACGACACATTCGCCTCCGTTCGCATCTGTTCGGGTGTGCAATTCATGGCAAACCCTAACGTCGGCATCAAATCTTTGGGATCGACGACATAATCATGTATTACGCGCAATGGATACCCGGTTTGGCGCATGTGAATTTGCGCCAACGCCCGCCATGACCCACCAACCAGGAACAGCGTCTGCGCCCCTAACGCAAATCCATCGGTCAAATTGGCCAATTCCTTGTCGATATAATTGTCCTGTTGTTTGGACACGTCAAACCGACCCAAAACCGACATCGGGCCCAATTTAGACGTCCGCGTTTTGGTTATCTTTCCCGAATTTATCGCCGCCAATTCCATTGATGCTCCGCCAATATCACAGACCAAACCGGACGCTTTCGGCCACCCCAACAATACCCCTTGGGCAGACAGGCTCGCCTCTTGGTCTCCGGTGATTAACACCAATTCAATACCTGTTTCATCCAAAACCTGTTGGCAAAATTCAGGTCCATCAGATGCGGCGCGCACGGCTTCGGTGGCGACGGCGGCCAGACTAGTTAAATCCATCCGATTTGCGATTTTGTGAAAGCGGCGCAAGGCACGCAAGGCACGTTTTTTACCTTCGGGATGCAACCGACCGCTCTTGGTTAGATCCAAGCCCAGTCCAGCCATCACCTTTTCATTGTAAAAATAACTAGGCGATCGAATGGCACCGTCAAACACCACCAAACGCAC
>TARA_R110002096_G_scaffold6305_15_pt1 | contig 19084 bp, 17 predicted proteins | sample TARA_R110002096 | Tara Oceans TARA_R110002096 (sample SAMEA4397295) | marine metagenome | biome: Polar Biome; feature: [DCM] deep chlorophyll maximum layer (ENVO:01000326); material: water (ENVO:00002006), including particulate matter (ENVO:01000060) such as... | depth 35 m
CATTTTCGAGTCCGGATTTTTCCTCGACCGGCAGGCCGTCCATATCGGCACGCATCATCACCAGCGGGCCCGTGCCGTTTTCCAGCATCGCGACAACACCGGTGCCACCGACACCTTCAGTAACCTCGAACCCGGCGAGACTCAATTCGAGCGCCATGCGCCTGGCAGTTTCATGCTCGACCGTCGATAATTCGGGATTGCGATGGAAGTGATCGAACAGACCGGCAAGGTGCTCGTCGTAATCTTTTTGCACAGCCTCGTCGAGGTCTGCCGCAAACAAAGGTGAAACACAAAACATGGCCAGCAGGCCAAAAACACGCTTGGACATGGGACGCCCCTGTATTTACCAGTGGGGCAGTGTAGCGGGAAACCGGGCGTTTTGCCTAGGTGTTGGCGCCGCCGGTGCCCTGCAGTCGCGTGATCAGCGAGCGCAGGAATACTTTGTTGAATCGCAGCTGACAAGCTGACGAAACCTGTTCCATCAATGTAGAACTGACACGCAGAATGGTGACCTGACCATCGGCCTGGATGGACGCCTGGCGACGCGCACCGCGAACATAGCTCGTCTCACCGAAGCAGTCGCCATTCGATAACTTGCCGAGGTTATTGCCGTTTGCCTGCACACGAACGGAACCCGCGACGATAATATAGAAACGATCGTCAACCTCACCTTCACGAACGATATCTTCACCGTCCTGGTATTCGTGCCAGTCCGAAGCCCGTAAGACTTCCCAGATCTCCGCGTGCGAAAATTCGTGGAAAAAAGTCAGCGTGCGTAACAGGTCGAAGTGCTCCTGGTTGTCCAGGCTGTCGTACTTTTGTCGCAGGTCCTTGTAGACACGCGTCAGCTCCGCCGCCATCGCGTTCCCGGTATTGAGACGCTTGCCAGGCTCTTTTTGCATTGTCGTCATCACAACATGCTCAAGCTCTTCCGGCAGGTCATCGCGATAGGTGTGAATCGGTGGCGGCGTCGCATAGACAATCTGGTGCAGCAGCTTCGACAGGTTGTCCGCACGAAAGGGACGAAACCCGGTCAGCAGTTCATACATGACAGCACCGAGCGAATACAGGTCCGAGCGCGGCGTCAGTTCCTCGGACTGTACTTGCTCCGGCGACATATAACTTGGCGATCCCGCGATCCCCTCGATTCTCGACACTTCCGAATCGCTGACAATGGCAATACCAAAGTCGATAATGCGTACGTCATTGTCGATAGTGAGCATCACGTTGGACGGCTTGATGTCGCGGTGGATAACACCACGACCATGCGCGTAGTGCAGTGCCTTTGCGCACTTGTATATGATTTCAACAACGTCATCGACGCGCAGCAGGTTATCAGGTCGACAATACGCGGCCAGCGTTCGCGCACCCTGTATGTGCTCGGTTACAACGTAGTAGGCGCCGTCTTCTTCACCGGCATCATAAATCGGCATGATGTTCGGGTGCTGTAACATCCCGACCATGTGCGCTTCGTTAAAAAACATTTTGCGTGCAACGCGAGCGCGTTCGGCATCGGCGTCTTCTTCGGAGTTGTAAACCTTGATCGCGACGTCGCGGCGATAGTAGGGATCATGAGAGAGGTAGACCATGCCAGTGCTACCCTTACCAATCTTGTTGATAATGACGTATTTACCGATTTTCTCGGGCACGTCATTCGGGCGCTCGATATTGCTAACGTTGCTGGCCATGTTGCCTCAATAAATTAAGTCATTAGCCACCTGTACAAACCTAATAAGACTGCGGCATACAGAGCAGCGGCGAGGTCGTCCAGCATAATTCCCAGCCCTCCTTCCAGTCTGTGATCCAGGTCTCTAATCGGCCATGGTTTGACAATATCCATCAGCCGAAAAAACACGAATGCCAACACCCAGCCAAGCACTGAAACCGGCGCAAAAAACAGGGTCAAATACATCCCGGCTATCTCGTCCCAGACGATGCCACCGTGATCATGAACGCCAATGCGGCGGGCACTTTCTCCGCAAATCCAGACGCCGGCCAGAATGATGGCGGCGGCGACACCGCATTGAACATAAAGTCCGAACGGCAACGTGACCCAGAACAGCAACACACCAGGGAGCGAGCCAAAGGTGCCGGGAGCGAATGGCGCAAGCCCGGTACCAAAGCCAAACGCCAGTATGTGTACCGGGTCCCGTATGACTGTCCTTGCCAGATTTTTATTCGACTCCGTCATGAGAAATGACGGTAACCGCTGTTATCGACTTCCACAACGTCGCCGTGCAGAAAAAACTCGAGGCGTCCGGTGTCGGTCACGATACCAATCGCCGTAATCCCGGGAACTCCGGCGACCGCAGCAGCTGGTGCCGTGAAACACAATTCATAATCGTCGCCGCCAGACAGCGCGTATTGGTGTCGACGCGCAGTGTCGAAGCGATTGCACAGTGCCTCGGACAACGGAATTTTTTCAATGTCGATGCGCGCCCCTACACCACTGGCATCGAGGAGTTTTCTCAGGTCACCGGCAAGGCCGTCCGAAACATCGATGGCAGCAGTCGCCTTACCCACTAATGCCAGGCCGGTATCGATCCGCGCTGTCGGTCGCAGGAAGCGTGTTGTCAGCCAGTCATCGCCGGCCTGCTGTTGCAACAGGCTCAGACCAGCGGCGGCATCACCGAGTGTCCCGCTGACGAAAACGGTATCTCCAGGTTTGGCACCACTGCGCAGCAACGCTGTGCCCGGATGCAATTCGGCGCTGATACTGATTGTCACGACCAGCGTCGCGCCATACGTGGTATCGCCGCCAACCAGCGCCACATCATGTTCGTCCGCGGCCGCAAACAAGCCTGCCGCAAACGACTCAAGCCACGCCTCGCTGCTGTTTGTCAACGTCAGTGCGAGTGTCATCCAGCGTGGACGTGCGCCCATCGCAGCAATATCAGAGAGGTTCACCGCAACTGCACGCCACGCGATATCCTGCGCTCGTGTATCGGGAGGAAAATGCACACCCTCAACCAGCGTATCGATTACCTGTACCTGCTCAAGACCCGCACCTGGCGAGAGCACCGCGCCATCATCGCCGATTCCGGCAATGACATCCGTTCGCGCAATCCGGCGAGAAAAAAAACGGTTGATGAGCGCGAACTCGTCCATGCCGCGGCTTAAGCTTTAGCCTTGTGCCTGAATTTCGATTTTTCGCAGCGTCTTTGCCGCGGTATCAAGGCAGGCATTGATGTATTTATGGCCATCAATCGATGCAAATCGCTTGGCGAGATTTACGCTCTCGTTGATGACGACGCGATACGGAATATCGACTCGCGACTCGAGTTCATAGACGCCGATTAGCAGGATCGCCAACTCGACCGGGTCCAACTGCTCCAGCGGGCGGTCGATCAAATTATCGACTTGGGTTTCGAGTTCGGCCTGCGAGTTGCTGATCGCAGGAAACTGCTCGTCGAAGTATTCCTTGTCGACGCGCTGATAGGCGGCCTGTTCGTGAAATTGTGTGACAAGCTCGGCAGTTGAGTGCCCGGCAATCTGCTTTTGGTAGAGCGCCTGAACCATCAGCTCACGCGCGCGCGTCCGGGCGCCTGCTCCTTTTGAACTGGCCTTGCTCATCAATCAATCCTTCGTAAGTCGACGCGACGCGTCAGTCGATACGGCGCAACAAATTGACCATTTCAATGACGGCCAGTGTTGCTTCTTCGCCCTTGTTGCCTGCCTTCGTTCCCGCGCGTTCGATCGCCTGTTCAATGGTATCGACCGTCAGGACGCCGTTACCAATCGGTATACCGTGTTTGATTGAAGCTGCCGTGACACCTTTGACACACTCGCCCGCGACATAATCAAAATGCGGCGTTCCGCCGCGGATCACCGCGCCCAACGCTATGATGCCGTCGAAGCGCCGGGTTGCGGCGAGCTTGTCGACAGCGAGCGGCATCTCGAAAGCGCCAGGTACGCGGACAATTTCGATATTGCCGTCAGCAGCCCCGTGCTGACGCAGACAGTGCAGCGAACCCTTGATCAGCGATTCGACAATAAACTCGTTGAATCGCGAGGCAACGATCGCAAACCTTACGTCGCGAACAGTTACGTCACCTTCTGTGGTCTTAATTTTGTTCATTGCTGCCGCTACTCTGAAACGTATTCCGTGATTTCCAGGTCAAATCCGGAAATCGCGTACATGTGCTTAGGCGCCGATAATACACGGATTTTGCTGAGTCCGAGATCGCGCAGTACTTGCGCGCCGACACCGTAGGTTCGCAGCACCTCGTCACCCGAGCGCCGCTCCTCGAGTTCGTCGCGATGCTCACCAAGCGATTCGACGGCATCCATGAAATTCCGCGAAGACTCCTGCTCACGCAATAACACGATGACGCCGGTACCTTCAGCCGCTATGCGCTCGATCGCGCTACTCAATGGCCAGCCAAGTGATGGACTCGCCACGCCGATGACATCGCCGAGCGTATCTTGCAAGTGCACGCGCACCAGTGGCGATTCCACTGCATCCAGATCACCTTTCACCAATGCAACATGCACAGCGCGATTCACATGGTCGTCATAACAATACAAGCGGAAATTGCCGTGCGCCGTCTGCACTTCCTCTTCGCCGATACGTTCGACGTTGCGTTCGGTATCAAGCCGGTAACGAATCAGGTCGGCGATCGTACCGATCTTGATGTCATGTTGCTCCGCGAAAATCTCGAGATCCGGCCGCCGCGCCATACTGCCATCCTCTTTCAATATCTCGACGATAGCGGCGGCAGGCTCAAGTCCGGCAAGGCGTGCGAGATCGCAGCCGGCCTCTGTGTGGCCGGCGCGTGTCAGCACCCCGCCCGGCTGCGCCATGACCGGGAATATATGGCCTGGCTGGCTCAGGTGCTCGGGACGTGCGCCCGGCGCCACCGCAGCCTGAATCGTACGCGCGCGATCGTGCGCTGAAATGCCGGTCGTAATCCCCTCTGCGGCTTCAATGGAAATCGTGAAATTGGTCGCATGGTGCTGATCGGTATCGCGCACCATCAGCGGCAGGCGCAATTGCTTGCAGCGCTCGCGCGACAGTGTCAGGCAAACCAGGCCACGGCCGTGCGTTGCCATGTAGTTGACATCCTCGGGCCGGACTTTTTCAGCCGCCATAATAAGGTCACCCTCATTTTCGCGATTTTCATCGTCGACCATGATGACCATCTTGCCGTCCTTGATATCGGCGATGATGTCTTCGATATCGGCAAAGGCACTCTTTACCGAACTTGGATGTATCGTTGTGTTATCAGGCATAGCCATGCGCCTTTAGTAAGTCAATTGAGATGCCGTCGCGGTCTTTGCCAAGCAGCCGTTCCAGGTAGCGTGCCAGAAGGTCCACTTCGACATTAACTTTTGTTCCGACCGCATAGTCATTAATCGTAGTGACCGCAGCCGTATGGGGAATGATATTCAAGTCGAATCTGTTACCCGATACTTCGTTGATGGTAAGACTCACGCCGTCGACGCAAACTGAACCTTTCTTTGCGACATAACGCGTGTAATCCGGAGGAATCTCGATACTCAGGCGAATCGAACGGGCATCTTTCGCCACTGACATGACAATGCCGATGCAATCGACATGCCCGCTGACCAGGTGCCCGCCCAGCCGTTCGCCGAGCGCCAGAGCCGGCTCAAGATTGACCGCTGAGCCCTCCTGCAGACCGGCCAGCGCAGTGACGTCAAGTGTTTCTGTTGAAACATCGGTGTCGAAACCATCCTCGTGCAGCGTTACCGCAGTCAGGCAAACGCCATTGACCGAGATACTGTCACCGACGGCATAGTCTTCCCACGGCAAGCTGCTTGCCCGCACGGTCAAACGAATATCGCCGCCCCGCTGCTGCATTTGGGCGACCCTGCCTTTTGCCTGGATGATTCCGGTAAACATTTGTCCTGCTATTCCTTGCGATACGGAATCGCGGTAATCCTCGTGTCGCTGCCAACACATCGGACATCAATGATATCCAGGTCGAGTCGATCCGCGAGCATTGTCCAGCCCGGTGTCTCGGCAAACTGCTTTGTCTGGCTGCCCATGATATGGGGTGCCTGATAAATGACAAGCTCATCGACCAGGTTGCGTTCGAGCAAGTGCCCTACAAGGGCCGGGCCGGCTTCGACCAGCACCTCGTTGATGTCCCGTTGCGCTAATTCGACGAACACTGCATCGGCATCGACGTGGCCGTCAACGGCGGGGAAAGAGTGCACTTCGGCGTCGGCTGCGACGAAGTCTCCGGCCTGCTTGCCGACGCAGCAGACAAGGGTGGTGCCGGCGAGCGACAGCATACGGGCCGCAGTCGGCATTCGCAATTGACTGTCCAGCACCACCCGCAGCGGCTGCAGACCGCCAGTTTCGATCTTTTCGTTGCGGACGTTCAGCGACGGGTCATCAGCGAGCACCGTCCCTATGCCGGTCAAAACAGCACCGCTCCTGGCGCGCAAGCGATGCACATCGTCGCGCGCTTCGGGGCCGGTTATCCACTGGCTCTCGCCGCTACTCATCGCAATGGCGCCGTCGAGACTGCACGCGACCTTTACACGCACGAATGGCCGTCTGTGCGTGACGCGCTTGATGAAACCAGGATTCAACTGCATGGCCGTATCGCGCATCAGGCCCAACTGCACGTCAATGCCGGCGCCGCCAAGAACTTCGAGACCGCCGCCAGCAACCGACGGGTTCGGATCCTGCATCGCTGCGACGACGCGCGCGATACCGGCGTCGATCAGCGCACTGGTACAGGGCGGTGTCTTGCCGAGGTGTGCACACGGTTCGAGCGTTACGTACGCAGTCGCACCGTGCGCCTTGTTGCCTGCTGCGCGCAACGCATTGACTTCGGCATGGGCATCGCCGGTTTTCTCGTGCCATCCCTCGCCCACGACGACGCCATCACGAACCAGCACACACCCCACCAGCGGATTCGGATGCGCGGTATAGCGCCCTCGCTCTGCAAGCCTGAGTGCGCGCGCCATGTGCGCACTGTCTGTCACAGAAAATTCAGGCATCCGTATCAGTCCCGGGTTTTCTTGCCGAGCAACTCCGGCAACAGGGACATTTGCTCACGGCTGGCGGCAGTCTCCGAAATCCGTTGCAGACGCTTGATCTCGTCCTCGAATTCGGTGATGTCCTGGAATCGACGATACACGGATGCGAAGCGCACATAAGCTACTTCATCCAGCTCGTGTAACTCTTCCATGACCAGTTCCCCGACCAGGCGCGACGGGACCTCGCGCTCACCCATGGTCCTTAGCTTGTGAATCAATCGACCGATCGATTGCTCGAGCGCATCGCTCGGCACCGGGCGTTTTTCAAGCGCACGAACCATGCTGTAACGCAACTTCGCCTCGTCAAAAGGCTGCCGGCTGTTATCTGTCTTGATCAGGCGTGGCATGACCAGCTCAGCCGTTTCGAAGGTGGTAAAGCGCTCATTGCAGTCGAGGCACTGCCGGCGCCTTCGAATCTGCCGTCCATCACCCGCCAGTCGCGAGTCGATGACCTTGGTTTCTTCGTTGGCGCAGAACGGGCAATGCATGAGCGATGGCCGGCCGGGTTTTTAGCCGTATACCGGGAACCGTTTGCAGAGTTCCAGGACCTGGCTGCGGACTCGGTCGATAAGTTCCTCGTTGTCGACATCATCGAGTATATCCGCAATCCAGCCCGTCAGCTGACGGGTTTCGTCCGCTCCGAAGCCACGCGTGGTAATTGCGGGTGTGCCGAGGCGCAGGCCACTGGTGACAAACGGTGACTGCGGATCGTTCGGTACAGAGTTCTTGTTCACTGTGATGTAGGCGCGACCCAGTGCAGCATCGGCGGCTTTGCCGGTGATGCCACGATCGATCAGGCTGACCAGCATCAGGTGATTCTCGGTACCGCCGGACACGATTGGGTAACCGCGCTCCGCCAGTACTGCCGCCATGACCTTGGCATTTTCGCAAACCTGCCGCTGATAATCTTTAAACCCGGGCTCCAGCGCCTCTTTGAGCGCTACGGCTTTCGCCGCGATGACGTGCATCAACGGGCCGCCCTGCGTTCCCGGAAACACCAGCGAGTTGAATTTTTTGGTCAGTTCGTCGTTCGCTCGGGCAAGAATCAGTCCACCTCGAGGCCCACGCAATGTTTTATGTGTCGTGGTAGTGCAGACGTCCGCGTACGGAACCGGGTTCGGGTAGTGACCTGTCGCAACGAGCCCGGCGACATGCGCCATATCAACAAACAGGTAGGCACCAACGCTGTCGGCAATCTGCCGAAATCGCGCCCAGTCCACAACCTGCGAGTAGGCCGAAAACCCGGCGACGATCATTTTTGGCTGATGTTCATTCGCCATCGCCTGCACTTCATCGTAGTCAATAAGGCCGGTATCGCTGTCGATACCGTACTGGACGGCATTGAACAGTTTGCCCGAGAAATTGACTTTCGAGCCGTGCGTCAGGTGACCGCCATCACTCAGACTCATTCCCAGAATCGTGTCGCCCGGCGACACCAGCGCATGATAGACAGCGGCATTGGCTTGCGAGCCGGAGTGCGGCTGCACGTTGGCATAGTCGGCTGAAAACAGGGCTTTGGCACGTTCGATCGCCAGCGCTTCGACATCATCAACGAATTCGCAGCCGCCGTAGTAGCGCTTGCCCGGATAGCCTTCCGCGTATTTATTGGTCAGCTTGGACCCTTGTGCTGCCATAACACGCGGGCTGGTGTAGTTTTCCGAGGCGATGAGCTCAATGTGCTCTTCCTGGCGCTGGCCTTCCAGGGCAATGGCTTTCGCTACGTCTGGGTCGTAAGACTCGAGAGTCGTTGATGTGTCGAACATGGGTACTCCGCGGTACGGCAGAAAAGACGGCGATATTACCTGTGGAACTAATGGGTTTCCACGAAGGATTGCACCACCCGCGTCCATGCCCGCGCCAGGTTGCGACGATTGTAGCCACCGCCGCCGGTCGCGACGATACGGCCACTGCAATACTTGTCGGCCAGTCGGCACAAAGCGCTCGCCGCATGCGCATGCGCCGCTTCGGTCCAGCACAGGTGGGTAATGGGGTCACCTTCGAGACTGTCCGCACCACACTGCATCAGGATGAACTCGGGCTGAGCTGCCTCCAGGTAAGCCTCGACCTTTTTCCAGGCAATGTGAAAGTCGTCGTCATTGGCGCCGGGGGCCAGCGGAATATTCAACTTGCTGCCGCGGGCAAGGCCTGTGCCGGTTTCATCGCTGGCGCCGGTGCCCGGGTACAGGTGCCGCCCGTCCTCGTGAATATCCGCGAATATCAGGTCCGGGTCGTCCTCAAAGGCATAGAACACGCCATCGCCATGGTGGGCGTCGATATCCACATAGGCAATGCGCTTGACGCCGAACTCCTTGCGCAGGTATTCGGCTGCAATGCCGCAGTCGTTGAAAACGCAAAACCCGGCCGCCCGATCCCTGGCCGCATGATGCAATCCGGCGATCGGCACAAAAGCCCGCTTGTAATTGCCGTGCATGACCTCATCGGTGGCGCAAAGTACAGCGCCGACGACGGCTGATGCGGCGTCATATATGCCGGGAACCGCAGGCGTATCACCCTCGTCCAGCCAGCCGCTACCCGTTGCAGAAAGGCGCGAAACCTTGTCGATGTAGTCAGCGGTATGAAACAGCGCCAGCTCGTCGACCAGCGCCGGGCGCGGATGGCCGTATTCGATGGCTCCGCCGAGACCCGACTGATCGAGCTCTGCATGGAATACATCGTGACGGTCGGTGCCAAAGGGATGCGGATCGCCAAAGCCATAGGCAGCGATCGCCTCCCCCCGATAAACAAGCACGGTGTCGCTCATGGACGCCTTATGACTGTTTTAATGCGTTGCAGCATACCGGATAATGCGCGCTCAACAACTATCGGTCGAACAATGGCTCAATACATCTACACAATGAATCGCGTCGCAAAGGTCGTCGCACCCAAGCGGCATATCCTGCGCGACATTTCGCTGTCATTTTTTCCCGGCGCAAAAATCGGTGTCCTCGGCCTGAACGGCTCGGGTAAATCGACATTGTTGCGCATCATGGCGGGACTCGACAACGAGATTGACGGCGAAGCCCGGCCACAGCCCGGCATCAAAATTGGCTATCTGCCGCAGGAGCCGGAACTGGACCCGGACAAGGATGTAAAAGGCAATGTCGAAGAAGGCCTCGGTGAAATCATCGATCTCCTGAATCGCTTTAATGAGATCAGCAACAGGTTTGCCGAGCCGATGGATGACGACGAGATGAATGCCCTGCTCGAAGAACAGGGCAAACTGCAGGACGCCATTGATGCTGCCGGCGGCTGGGAAGTCGATCGCAAGCTCGAAGTCGCCGCCGACGCTTTGCGGTTACCGCCCTGGGACGCCGACGTTACGAAATTGTCCGGTGGCGAACGCCGCCGCGTCGCCCTGTGCCGATTGTTGCTGTCGCAACCGGATATGTTGCTGCTCGATGAACCGACCAACCATCTCGATGCCGAATCGGTTGCGTGGCTGGAACGCTTTCTCGATGAATACCCGAGCACGGTTATCGCGGTTACCCATGATCGTTATTTCCTCGACAACGTGGCGGGCTGGATTCTCGAACTCGACCGTGGCCACGGTATTCCCTGGGAGGGCAATTATTCATCCTGGCTGGAACAAAAAGAGGATCGCCTCAAGAATGAGGAAGCCTCGGAAAAAGCGCGCCAGAAGGCAATGGCTGCCGAGCTCGAATGGGTGCGCAGCAATCCCAAAGGCCGGCAGGCGAAATCGAAGGCGAGACTGCGGCAATTCGATGAAATTTCGTCCGCACAATATCAAAAGCGCAATGAGACCAATGAAATCTACATTCCGCCCGGTCCGCGGCTTGGCGATGTGGTGCTCGAGGTCAATGACCTTAAGAAGGGTTTTGGTGACAAATTGCTTGTCGATGGTCTGAGTTTTCAGCTGCCGCCAGGCGGTATCGTCGGCGTCATCGGCCCGAACGGTGCCGGCAAGACGACGATGTTTCGCATGATTACCGGTGCTGAAAAGCCGGACTCCGGCACGCTGCGCCTGGGCGACACGGTCCAGCTTGCGAGCGTCGACCAGTCGCGCGACAGCCTGAACGATGACAAGACCGTGTGGGAAGAGATTTCCGACGGACAGGACCTGATCCAGGTCGGCAACTATGAGACCTCGTCGCGCGCCTACGTTGGCCGCTTTAACTTTCGTGGCCAGGACCAGCAGAAGAAAATCGGCCTGCTGTCGGGAGGCGAACGCAACCGCGTGCACCTCGCGAAAATGCTACGCGCTGGCGGCAACCTGTTATTGCTCGATGAACCGACCAACGACCTCGATGTCGAAACCCTGCGCGCGCTCGAAGAGGCGTTGCTGGAGTTCCCGGGTTCTGCGATCGTCATTTCGCATGATCGCTGGTTCCTGGATCGAATCGCGACCCATATCCTCGCATTCGAAGGCAACAGTGAAGTCGTCTGGTTCGCCGGCAACTATGCGGACTACGAAGCCGATCGCAAACGACGTCTCGGTGCGGATGCGGCAAACCCGCATCGAATCAAGTATAAGAGACTGGACGCTTAAGCGTATTTCGGAGCCGCAACGATGAATCTGCTTGTGACAGCCAGTACTGTCTTCACAGCCATCGCCTTGTACTTTCTGTTTTCGATGCTGCGTCATGCGCGACGGCGACGTCCGGTTCGAGCGACCCGATCGCTGGCGGGTGGCGTGGTATCCGGTGCGATGGGCAGTGCCAGTGTCCTGCTGGCATTCAGCTATTACGGTTACGGTCGATTGGTTGACGAAACACTGGTCAGCCGCATTGAGTTTTCACAATCGGCGCCCGGGGAATACGTTGCACGCTTAATGATCGACGGCCAGACTGATCGCCTGATGACGCTGCGCGGCGACGAGTGGCAAATGGATGCCCGCGTCATCAACTGGGAACCGCCGGTGACGCTGCTGGGCCTGGACCCGATCTATCAACTCGATCGCCTCAGTGGACGCTACTCCGACATCGAGGATGAGATGACGGAATCTCGGACCGTGCATTCGCTTTCCGATGAACTGCCGCTGGATATCTGGGACGTCGCGCGCAAATTTCCGATGCTGACACCAGGCGTCGATGCCTACTACGGTTCGGCGACCTACCTGCCGATGGCGGACGGTGCTCGTTACGAGGTGACATTGAGCCGTACATCACTGGTAGCAAGACCCTTGAACGAAGCGGCGCAGCAGGCTGTCGGCCAGTGGGGCCAGTAACGATTCAGTTATTATGTTAAGCACGACTGGTGGGTTCATGAGGTTCGTGCATACTCAATGACATAACAAGACAAAACGAAATGCACACCAATAATGTCGATCGTTTTAAATAAAGATCAGGGGCTTGAGAGCGAACTCGCAGAACGAATTGGACTCGAGTGCCCTTACTGTGGCGTCTATGCACATATGAGTCCGCAGTCCGTTCCGGACGCTGCAGCATTGCTGCGAGACAAACCGAAACACGTCGGGCTCGTTTACCAGTGTGACGCCTGCCACGCCCCGGTCTTCCTGCGCTTTACCGTTCGCGAATATCGCGACAACCGGGTTGAGTTGCTGCGCAATTTCGTTGAACTCGAAAGACCCAAGGAACGTTTTGCATTTTCCTATCTGCCGAAACACACCGAAGTAATGTTTCGCGAAGCCCTGTCGTGCTACTCAGCGAACAACTTCAATGCGTTTGCATCGATGTGCCGGCGTGCGGCAAAAAGCGCCTACGACGCGCTGGGTGAGGGTGGCAAGCTGCGGGCATTCGAAGAAGTCATGGCAGCACAGGACATTGCCGAAATTGATGACGATGCGTTTGCGCCCATCAAGGTCGTCTTGTTCGGTGCCGGCCAGCAGGAAGATCTGCCGTTATTGAACAGAGCGCAGGCGGGCATCTTGCTGGAAATCATGAAAGACATGTTCTACCAGTGCTTCGTACGCCGTGGGAAACTGACGCGCGCGATCAAAGTACGCCGCTTTTTCGTAACCGAAGAAAACAACGGCAACCTTCAATCCGCCTGAAAATACGGTGACAGTGACCCTATTTTCTGGCAGAAAATAGGGTCACTGTCACCGTATTTTGTTAGTCGAAGGCGCGCCTGGCGTTGCGGAATATCCGCATCCACGGACCTTCCTCGCCCCAGTCATCCGGATGCCATGAATTCTGCCGTGTCATGGCAACGCGCTCCGGATGCGGCATCATGATAGTCACCCGGCCATCCTCGTTACTTAGCCCGCATATACCGTCAGTCGAACCGTTCGGGTTCGCCGGATACTGGTCGGCGACATCGCCGTAATTGTCTATGTAGCGCAGTGCAATCGTATACGACGATGTGTACCGCGCTGTGTCGTCGCTGAATTCAACCCGGCCTTCCCCGTGCGAAGTTGCGATTGGCATTCGCGACCCCGCCATTCCAGCAAGAAATAGCGACGGGCTCTCGAGGACTTCTACCATACTCAAGCGCGCTTCAAACTGCTCCGATGTATTGCGCAGGAATTGCGGCCAGTGGCCTGCCCCGGGAATCAGCTCTTTGAGGTGCGACATCATCTGGCAGCCATTACAGACGCCCAGCGCAAACGTATCCTGGCGGTCAAAGAACGCGGCAAACTGATCGCGTGTCCGGCCATGGTAAAGAATCGACTTGGCCCAACCACCGCCGGCACCCAGGACATCACCGAAGGAGAATCCACCGCAAGCGACGATTCCCTGGTAGTTGTCCAGCGAATCACGGCCACTCAGCAAATCGCTCATGTGCACGTCTACAGCCGCAAAACCGGCACGCATGAATGCCGCGGCCATTTCATACTGCGAATTCACACCTTGCTCGCGAAGGATGGCGACTCGAGGCCTCGCATCGCCTGGAGATGTGCGTAGCATCTTGTCCGACGGATCGAACGTCAGTTGCGCGCTCAGTCCCGGGTCATTGCGATCCAGGATTCGATCGAACTCCTGTTTCGCTGTTGTCGGATTGTCGCGCTGTGCCTGGATGCGATAACCCATTTCGGACCATTCGCGCTGCATCGCCGTGCGCTCGAGTTGCAGCACTGTCTCTTCATCGCTGCGCACGACCAGCTGCCCGGAATCTTCGACACGCCCGATTGCCGTTGCTTCGATCTCATGCCGGTCGAGCACCATCTGCACTTGCGTCAGCTTGTTTTTCTCGACTTGTACCACCGCACCGAGTTCTTCGCTGAAGAGCTGCCGCACGAGATCGGTCTGCGATCCGCCGAGTGATAACGTTACCCCGAGGCGGCTGGCAAACATCATTTCCGCAATCGTCGCGAGCAGGCCGCCGTCACTGCGATCATGATAGGCAAGCAACATTCCGCGCGCGTTCAGCTCCTGTATTGCCGCAAAAAACTTCTTCAGTAACTGCGCATCGTCCAGATCCGGTGTTCGGCCGCCGGTGCGCTGGTAGGATTGCAGCAAACAGGAACCACCCATGCGATTGGCACCTTTGCCAAGGTCGAACAGCAGCAAGTAACTGGCTTCATTAGTGCTGCGCAATTGTGGCGTCAGGTGATTTGCAATATCGCTGACCGGCGCAAATGCCGAAACGATCAGCGATACCGGCGCAACGACCTGATGTTCACCAGCGTCATCTTCCCAGCGCGTGCGCATCGACATCGAATCCTTACCGACCGGAATCGCCACGCCGATTTCGCGGCACAGCTGGTCGCCTACCGCCTGTACCGTATCGAACAGATTGGCATCTTCCCCGGGGTGTCCGGCGGCCGCCATCCAGTTTGCGGACAAGCGCACCTTGCTGAGGTTTTCTATCGGTGCCGCGGCGATATTGGTAATCGACTCGGCGACGGCCATGCGGCCGGAAGCCGGTGCATTCGTCGTCGCAAGTGGGGTGCGTTCGCCCATCGCCATGGCTTCACCGGTCTTGCTATTGAAGCTTGACGCGGTAATGGCGACATCGCTGACCGGGACCTGCCACGGACCGATCATCTGGTCGCGTGCCGTCAACCCGCCGACCGTGCGATCACCGATATGAATCAAAAATGACTTGTCCGCCACAGCGGGGAAGCGCAGCACGCGCAGCGCCGCCTCGGCGAGTTCGATACCGTCCAGGTCGAGTTCATCATCCGGCAGCCTCTCCCGTCTGACATCACGTTCCATTTTGGGCGGGTTGCCCAGCAACATTTGCATTGGCATATCGACCACGCGATTGTCGAAACCCCGATCGTTAACCAGCAGGTTGCCGTCATCTGTCAGTGTGCCGATAAGCGACGCAGGACACCGCTCGCGCTCGCACAATGCGGTAAATTCAGCGATTCGATTTTCAGCGACGAGCAGGACGTACCGTTCCTGCGCTTCGTTGCACCAGATTCCCATCGGCGTCATGCCTGGCTCGGCATTATCGACTTCCCGCAGCTCGATCTCGGCACCGTGTTTGCTGTGATCGACGGCTTCGGGAACGGCGTTTGACAGCCCGCCTGCCCCGACATCGTGAATCAGCAGGATCGGATTGTCCGTACCCATTGCCCAGCAGCGATCGATAACTTCCTGCGCCCGCCGTTCAATTTCCGGATTGCCGCGCTGCACCGAGGCAAAGTCGAGATCCTCGCTCGACGTGCCACTGGCAAGCGAGGATGCGGCGCCACCCCCAAGACCGATCAGCATTGCGGGTCCACCAATGACGACAATTTTTGCCCCGACCGGCACATCGATCTTGTTGGCGTGTTCGGCGCGCACGTTACCGACACCGCCGGCGATCATGATCGGCTTGTGATAGCCGCGGATTTCATTGTCCGGCAAGCCCGGAACCCGCGATTCAAACGTACGAAAATAACCAGCCAGGTTGGGCCGGCCGAATTCGTTATTGAAAGCCGCGCCACCGATCGGCCCGTCCGTCATGATTTCCAGCGGAGTAGCCATGCGATCGGGGTGTGGGAAGTCATCTTCCCACGGTTGTGCGTAGCCCGGTATTCGCAGGTGCGAGACCGTAAACCCGCTCAGGCCGGCTTTCGGTTTGGCGCCGAGACCCGTTGCACCTTCATCGCGAATCTCGCCGCCGGAGCCGGTTGCCGCACCCGGGAAAGGTGAAATCGCGGTGGGATGATTGTGAGTCTCCACCTTCATCAGGATATGAATGGCTTCATCAACGTAGTTGAATTCGCGACTGCCCGGCTCAGGCATCAAGCGCGCGCCGTCCCAGCCTTCGATGACGGCGGCATTATCCGAATAGGCCGAAATTACGCCATCCGGTGTCTGCTCCGTTGTCGATTTGATCATGCCGAACAGGCGCTGGTCCTGCCGCTCACCATCGATTATCCAGCTCGCGTTAAAAATCTTGTGCCGGCAGTGCTCGGAATTGGCTTGCGCGAACATCATGAGTTCGGCATCGGTCGGATCGCGGCCGAGTTCCGCGTAATTGTCGCAAAGATAGTCGATCTCACCGTCGCTCAGCGCCAGACCCAGCTCGGAATTGGCTGTGACAAGTGCCTCGCGGCCATTGGCCTGCAGCGCAATATGCGCAACCGACGTCGCGGCATGTGATTCGAACAGACAGGCTGCCTGACCGCTGTCTGTGAACACCGCCTCCGTCATGCGATCGAACAATGCCGGCGCAAGCGCCAACAATTCGCCGTCATCTATCCTGGTAGAAAACTTCAGTGCATAGGAAATGCCGCGCTCGATTCGGGCAACTGACGCTATGTCACAGGCTTTGGCAATATCGGTCGCCTTCGAAGACCAAGGCGAAATCGTACCAGGCCGCGGTACCACCAGCAGGCTGCGACTGCCACGCGCAGCTCGCGTTGGCTTCTCACCCGACAACAGCAATGCGTCGAGTCGCGACCGTTCGTCACGCGACAGCTCGCCTGTCTGGTCGATGAGGTAAACGTAGTTTGCCGCAAGCGCACTGACACGATCATCGAGGCGCTTTAAGGCGCGTGTCAGCTTGGCAATTCTAAAATTTGATAGAGCCGGCTGGCCCGGCACCTCAAGCATTAATGCACATTCCTTGTCGCCCGCTATCCTTTGTCACCCGGCGTATAGACCGGCACCGGAAACTGCGCAACGTTGCCGCCTTCGAGTTTGCTGATCTTGCTGACACCTTGCTTGTCGACTTCGTCAATACGAATAATGGCGTGCATGGGCAAATAGGTCCGCTTGACGTTCTTGAATTCTGACTTGATCTTCTCTTCCGAGGGATCGACGACCAGCGTTGTCCGTTCGCCGAATACGAGTTCCTCGACTTCCACGAAGCCATACATATCGCCATGGCCGACACTGCGGGCGTAGATCTCGTAGACCTGTCCACCGCTCATGAATATCACTTTGTAGAGTTGTTTGTCGCTCATCGTAAGGCCGCTGCTTGAGGCCGCGTAGTTTACCCAAATCGGCTGAAAAGCGTGTGATTTTGATACGGGCACTCATGGCCATCATATATGGGATTATTTTCACATAATACACAATGTCGGGCACATGGTTATGTGAACTATTCGGCATCGCATCTCCTTGTTTCCATGCAGAATTTGCACATCAGTCACAATGGAATGACCCATGCCCCTTGAACTCAAAATCATCAGCGATCACGCGGACCTGGTCGGAGACGACGCTGTACGTGAATTTCGCGATGATGGCGGCACCATCGGCCGCTCGTTACAGAACGACTGGATTCTTCCGGATCCGGATCGCTACATATCGGGCCGGCACGCCGCGATCGATTTCAAAGGCGGCATTTACTACCTGATCGATACCAGCAGCAATGGCGTTTACGTCAATGAAGAAATGGAGCCGATCGGCAAGGGCAACCCACGGCGCTTATTCGATGGCGATACGCTGCGAATGGGCGACTTCATATTCGGAGTGTCAGTCGATTCCGGTGAGAGCCTGGTCATGCCACTCGATGACGATGCGTCATCAGCGCCGGATCACAGCCAGCAGCAGGTCGACGAAGTTTCGCTGCGCACCGGAATCAAGTTGCTCGATGAAGAGGAACTCACCGGCGACGAGGAATTCCAGTCGGCGCTGTTTGGCAGCGGGCCGAAGAAATCGGTAGCGGAGCCCGCGCCAAAAGCTGAGGCTGAAGCGGAACCGCAAGTCAAAGAAAGCGAGGCAGCCAACGAAGCGGCTGCCAACTCGCTCGACGTAACTGCAGAGGACCTGTTCGATTCGTTTCTCGACGGTCTCGGCGTCAGCCGCGTAGAACTGCACCCTTCCGTGAACCGGCCGGAGATGATGTTGACCGCCGGCCAGGTGCTGCGTGAGTTTGTAAAAGGTGCTACGGCGCTACTTGCCAGCCGCGCAAATCTCAAGAATACATTTCGACTGGACCAGACGACCGTATTGCCGCGCCATAACAACCCGATGAAATTTTCGGCCAACACAAACGACCTGTTGAAGCAATTACTGGTTGGTGGTGAAGGCGAATACCTGGGCGCAAAGGACTCGATTCGGGAAGTTTGCCGCGATCTCCAGAATCACCAGAACGCGTTTCTCGATGCCATGAACAGTGCCTTCATCGAATTTGCCGAACGATTCGAGCCTGAAGAACTGCAGGAAGGTTTCGACCGTACATTGGGCAGCGGTCTGTTCAGCTTTACCAACAAGTCGAAGTACTGGGAACTGTACAAAGACCTGTATCCGATCATTACCGAAAAAGGCGGCGGTCGATTCCCGCAGATGTTCGGCGAGGAATTCGTAAAGGCCTATGAACGCCAGGTCGCCGAATACCAGCGCCAGCAACGCGAAGGCGGAACCGTCACCATCGGCGCACCCGCCCTCACCGATCAGGCAATTGACCCGGGATTGATGACCACGCAAAAACTCGACCCGTCGGAGCTGCCGCAGCAATCCGCGTTCGAAGACAACGACGTAGTCGAGGCGCTAACGGAATCCGGCGCGCAGGAAGTCGACCGGAGTTTCCTCGATGAGCTCGAAAACTCGATGTCGGAAGAAATCTCCCAGGACAAATTGAAAGCCTGACAACAAATCAGCCGGCGCGATTCTGCCGGTTGTCAATCAGGTCATCCACAACGGCCGGATCTGCCAGCGTCGACGTGTCACCCAGGTTATCGAATTCATCGGCCGCGACTTTGCGCAGGATGCGTCGCATGATCTTGCCGGAACGTGTCTTCGGCAATCCCGGTGCCCACTGAATCAGG
>TARA_R110002096_G_scaffold435224_3_pt1 | contig 19079 bp, 17 predicted proteins | sample TARA_R110002096 | Tara Oceans TARA_R110002096 (sample SAMEA4397295) | marine metagenome | biome: Polar Biome; feature: [DCM] deep chlorophyll maximum layer (ENVO:01000326); material: water (ENVO:00002006), including particulate matter (ENVO:01000060) such as... | depth 35 m
CCATTACATCGACTCAATCATTCCAATGGTCTTCGCTCTTCATTTGCCACATTCAAACCCGAGCCGGTGTGGAATGATTACTCCTTACGGAGACGTCGATACCATTGCGTTCTTTTTTCGCCAATAATTCTAAACGTCGATCTGGTTTGGTGGGTGTATTGGCACTCTGAGGGAAATCAAAAAAAAATATTTCTGTCAACGAATTACTTAGCATCTACAATCCCTGAACGTCCAGGTGTCTGGAGTTAGAATTACAACACTGCCCTCACTACCAACCTAGATCTCGGGCATATGCCGCGAGATGACTGTTAGATTTTATTTACTTCCCACTAACACTAAGCCGTCATTCCTGCGCAGGCAGGAATCTAGATTGATATTGGAAGCTAGAGCTTCCAAACTGCGTTACGAACGTAAATCTCTAGGTACTTTGTGAGCGTTGTTTAGATTATTAAGTCAGAACCTCAATCCAAAATCACCGTTCTATTTCCGTAAATGAAGACCTTATCATCAAGAACGAGATTAATGGCTTCAGATAGCACTCTGCTTTCAATCTCTTTGCCCATTAAAGCCATTCTTTCAGCATTATGAGAGTGGTTTACACGTCCTGTAGATTGCGTAATAATTGGGCCTTCATCCAAATTTTCGTTTACAAAATGAGCGGTGGCACCAATGATTTTCACGCCACGTGCATACGCTTGGTGATATGGTTTCGCTCCAACAAAAGCGGGCAAAAAGGAATGATGAATATTGATAATACGATTGCGCATTGGAGCAATAAAGCTCGGATTTAAAATGCGCATGTACTTGGCGAGTACTAGATAATCAGGCGAATATTCTTCAATTTGAGCAGTAACTAGTTCTTCATGTTCTTCGCGAGAATGACCTTCGTGCGAAATAAAATGAAAAGGAACATCAAACTTCTGAACCAGTGGTTCCAAAACTTGATGATTGCTAATAACCCCCAAAATATTGGCATTGATTTCCCCAAACTCGTGCCGGATGAGTAAATCACCCAATACGTGGTGCTCTTTGGTTGCTAAAATAACTACGTTTTTCTTTTTGTCTGATGTGATTCGCACATTGGCATTCTCAGGAAGAAGAATATCTAAATCCTTCAGCATATCTTCCTCGTTTAAGTCGCCATCAACGATGGTGCGCATAAAGAAGTGATTGGTCTCGTGATCTACAAATTCACGGTTCAAAATAATATTAAGACCATAACGATAAACGAGGTCTGTAATCTTATACACTAAACCTTTCGCATCTTCGCAATCGATAAGAAGTGTGTGTTGTTTGGTAGACATTTTAGCAGCTTAAAAGTGTATGCGTTAATTTTTCCATATCGGTTTTATCGTTATAAACATTGGGCGAAACTCGAATAGCATCGCCTCGATAGGAAACAAAGATGTTATTTTTTGTGAGTGCCGATTTAACTTCATCCATTTTGTGATGGGCACCTAGCCGGATTCCAAATAAATTAGCAGCTCTAAATTCTGCATCATCAATGATGAAACCCGCTTCAGTGAGTTTTTTCACAGATTCTTCGGTAATTGATTTACAGTAATTCTGAATATGTTCTGGCTTCCATTCATTCAAAGCACGAAGGGCAGCTAACATCATAGGAACTAGAATGAAATTACTTTGTTCACCAACGCCATAACGCAATGCTTTGGGTTGATAATCATCACTATAATTCACAAGGTTTGCAAAGTCATCGCTTTCATTCCTGTTAATCCAATTTTGTTCAATGGGCGAGCCATCATCAAAAGCAGCACCATAATAAGCTAAGCCAATGCTGTAAGGTCCCATTAAGGATTTGTAGCCAGCAACAATTAAAGCATCAGGTTGAATCTCCTCAACATCAAAAGATAAAGCACCAACTGACTGAGTACCATCAATAACAAGTAAAGCACCAACTTCATTGGTTCGCTTTCTAATATCTATAAGATTAAAGAGAGTTCCATCAGCCCAATGGATGTTTGCCATAGCAACTAACTTTGTACGGCTGTTAATTGTGTTTAAGATAGCCTCGTTCCAACGTTTACCTCTGTCTTGCATACCATCTGGTGCAGAAATAGTGATAATTTCCGCATTGCTGTTTGAAGCCACTTCTCGCCAAGGGTACACATTACTCGGAAATTGCTCACCAACAACTACAATATTGTCGCCAGATTCTAAGACAAGATTCTTCGCCACATTTGCTAACCCATAAGAGACAGAAGGAATAATAGCTATCCGATCAGAATCGGCGGTGTTTATAAGTTTCGCAAATTCCTGACGGAGCGCTTTTGTTTCGCTAAAGAAATCATCGCCAGTAACTAAGTTCGGCTTTTGTTTCCGTAATACGCCTGCAATACCGGCTTCTTCAACTTGCTTCATCAACGGCGACATAAACGCGCAATTTAAGTAGGTGATGTTTTCATCAAGGCTGAAAAGATGTTTCTGGCTCTGCATAAGTATGGCTCTCAGTTTTTATATGGAAATAATTTCATAGTTAAGAGTAATAATCACGAATAAGAAAGCAAATTAGGTAAGAAAGCGAAATAGACGAGGTTGGTCGTTCACATATTCAAAATTTAAATTACGTTCTTTCATTCTATCAAAAAGAGCGTTTAAATCTTCTTTCTTCTTAAGCTCAATGCTGATTAAGGCAGGCCCTAGTTCTCTATTCGTTTTCTTAGAGTATTCGAAATAGGTAATATCATCGTCTGGGCCTAAAACGTCATTCAAAAATTCCCGTAAAGCACCTGCGCGTTGAGGGAAATCGATAATGAAATAATGTTTAAGTCCTTCGTAGAGTTGCGAACGCTCTTTAATTTCAGCCGTTCTTGTAATATCGTTGTTACTTCCGCTAACAATACAAACTACGTTCTTTCCTTTAATCTGACTTCGGAGACTATCTAGCGAAGCAATGGTAAGTGCACCGGCTGGTTCTACAACAACAGCTTGTTCATTATACATCCTAAGAATGGTTCCGCATATTTTGCCCTCATCAACAGTAATCACTTCTTGAAGTACTTCTTTACAAATTTCGAAGGTGATGTCGCCCACTCGTTGAACAGCAGCTCCATCTACAAATTTGTCTATTTTCTCTAAGGTAACAACTTCGTTTTTCTCTAAAGAACGTTGCATGGCTGGTGCGCCAGTAGGCTCTACACCAATTATTTTTGTTGAAGGAGACTTCGCTTTGAAATAAGATCCAACCCCAGCAGAAAGTCCACCACCGCCAACAGGAACGAGTAAATAATCGATGGATTCAGGAGCATCTTCAAAAATCTCTTTTCCAACAGTAGCTTGTCCTGCAATTACTTTACGATCGTCAAAAGGAGGGATGAAAGCCGCATTCTTTTGATCGCAAAACTCTTTCGCCATTTTGAAAGAATCGTCGAAAGTATCGCCCTCTAAAACAACCTGTACAAATTCCTTCCCAAACATCTTCACTTGCTTCACTTTCTGTTCGGGCGTAGTAACAGGCATAAAGATAGTGCCTGTTATTTTTTTCAAGAAACAAGCTAACGCAACTCCTTGTGCATGGTTTCCTGCACTCGCGCAAACAACTCCGTTTTTGAGTTCGTTATCTGTTAAGCTTTGAATTTTATTATAAGCACCACGGATTTTATACGAACGAACAACTTGTAAATCTTCTCTTTTAAGCCATATGTTTGCACCAAATTCCTCAGAAAGTTGAGGATTAAAGAGTAATGGGGTACGAGTTACAACGTTTTGCAGTGTTTCTGTAGCGGAATCAATCTCTTTGATGGAGACCAGAGGAGATACTAAAGGTTCAGGCATTGTACAGTTGGGAACAAGGAATAGGTTATTATTTCGATGAAAAGTGAGTACTTGAATATAAGTGAAAGAGAGGAGGAATGATGGAAAAATAGTACTCATAAAGTAATTATGGTTTCTTTTTTTTCAAGTAATTGATTAGTATCTCAATAGAGAAGAAATTAGTACGCCATTATTGTATGAGAATTAGACTTATTAGAAAAAATGATTTGGCTTCCGTTAGCGTATTGAATGAGAAAGCAATACCTCATGTAAACAGTCTAACTTTAGATGAGTTAGAGTGGTTTATGAAACATAGCCAACTCTTTGTGGTGGCTGAAGACGGCGATGTAATTATTGGCTTTATGATTGTTCTTGGGCCAGGAATTACTTACGAAAGTCTCAACTACCAGTACTTTGTAGCCCACTATAAGAACTTTGATTATGTAGACCGTATTGTTGTTGCCGATTCACATAAAGGCAAAGGAATTGGAACAACTTTATATAGCTACCTTACCGATAACAGCACATCAAAATTTATTACTTGTGAAGTGAATTTAATCCCACCTAATCCATTATCCATCAAATTTCATGAGAATAAAGGTTTTAAAGAAGTGGCAAGACAAAAATCTGAAGGCGGTAAAAAAATGGTTTCTTTACGAGTAAAAGATTTAAGTGAGACAAAATCACCGTTTACTCGTTAAGGTTTAAATGAACTCATTGAAGAAAAGCATTTCACAAACCATAATTACGAGCTTTGTTTTTGCACTAATTATAGCGGCATTTGCCCAGCTTGTAATCCCTTTGCCATTGGTGCCTATTACAGGACAAACACTGGCCATTGGACTTGCTGCAACCATTTTAGGTTCTAAGAATGGAATGTTAACAGTAGTTCTCTATATAATTTTTGGTGCTGTTGGGCTTCCCGTCTTTTCTCAATTAAATAGCGGATTAGATGCCATTGTTGGAGTAACAGGAGGATTCTTAGTTGGTTTTATTCCCGCGGCTTTTTTAATTGGTTTGTATTTAGAGAAAACCACCTTCACCGTTCGAAATGCATTTATAGCCAACACTATAGGTATGTTTGTTATTCTAATTATCGGAACTTCTTGGTTGAAGCTTTCAACTGAACTCACTTGGGAGGCTGCATTTTTAGGAGGCTTTGCACCATTTATTATTGGTGGGCTCATCAAAGCATTTCTTGCGGCTTGGCTTGGGATTCTAGCTAGAGAAAAACTACAAAAGGCGAAATTGATTTAATAAACTTTGTCTGGGTTTAGCTGAAGTTCTTCGCGAATCATCTCTTCCAGAAGCTTTAGTTCCTTTTTGTAATCGGGTGTTCCCTCGTCTTGATGCTTAATTTCAGATAATACTTCAAACTCAAAACCTTCTGATTTCAGAGTAGTCCAATCGTTTTGTAGCGCTTTATTTGGATGCATACCCATATTCAATTGCAGCTGATGGCGATTCCACTTCGCATTTACATCGATACTGTGATCAATAAAAACTCTGCTATTTTCCGTATTTCGTATTTGAAAAACGCCCATTTGGGTTTTCCGTTGCTTGTATTCTTCTTTGAATTCTTTTCTTGTTTTCATCTTTTTGAACCTATTCGCTTTCCGAGCCTCTGTATTTCTTTTGCATTCCATTCAGGAAGTATCGCAAATATTGGTCGTTACAAACTCGGTATTTACTCTGCGTTGGTTTTCTGAAAAAAGAACTTAATTCATGTGGACTGACCCGACGATCCACAAGTTCGAACATTTCCAACATATCTTCAGTTTGTAGCTCTAAAGCTATTTTAAGTTTTCTGAGGATTAGATTGTTTGTCAATCGATCTTCAGGTATGGGTGTAACTCCATCTTTCTTTCCACGATGTTTAACAATCAATCCATTAAGAAAAATGGCAAGCATCTTATCAGCCATATCAACAAATGTAGGGTCGTCTTCTTTTTTAAGCCAAGCTTTAATTTCAGTATTCTCTACTTTTTGGCCTGCCAAAGCAAACAGTTCAATCATTGTTGAATTGTTGAGGTCTAGCGCGTAGCGAACCCGACGAAAAATGCCATTGTTATCCATAAGAAATGTGAGTTGGGAGTAATATTTTTTGGATTAGTAAGAAGGTAGGCAAAAAAAAGACCTCATAGCGAGGTCTTTTTTAGAAGATAAGAACGATTCAATAAATATTGAAAGCGTTTGAACTTAGTTATTTTCTGGTCTAAGCTTACGTACGGTAGCGCCTGCTTGCCACATTTCAGAATCACGAAGTTCTTTCAATTCAACTTCAAGCTTAGCACGGTAATCTTCCTCGCTGTTGGAGTCGATTGATCGTTGTGCTTCGTTGCCTTTAGCTACTTCGCTGTAAAGATCTTCGAATACTGGTTTAGAAGCATCACGGAATTTCTTCCACCAATCTAGAGCACCACGTTGAGCTGTAGTAGAACAGTTAGCGTACATCCAGTCCATTCCATTTTCAGCAACAAGAGGCATTAGTGATTGAGTAAGCTCTTCAACAGTTTCGTTGAATGCTTCAGAAGGAGTGTGTCCGTTTGCACGAAGAACTTCGTACTGTGCAGCAAAAATACCTTGGATAGCGCCCATTAAGGTTCCGCGTTCTCCAGTTAAATCGCTAAATACTTCACGTTTGAAATCTGTTTTAAAGAGGTAACCAGAACCAACGCCGATACCTAGAGCAACAACTCTGTCGTAAGCTTTTCCGGTAGCATCTTGGAAGATCGCGAAACTAGAGTTTAGTCCACGTCCTTCAAGAAACATTCTGCGAAGAGAAGTTCCAGAACCTTTAGGTGCAACGAGGATTACGTCTACATCAGCTGGAGGAACGATACTTGTACGTTCTTTATAAGTTATTCCAAAGCCGTGAGAGAAGTAAAGAGCTTTGCCTGTAGTTAAGTATTTCTTAACTGTAGGCCATAAAGTAATTTGTCCTGCATCAGAAAGTAGATACTGAACGATGGTGCCTTTATCGCAAGCTTCTTCAATTTCGAAAAGAGTTTCGCCAGGAACCCAACCGTCAGCAACTGCTTTATCCCAAGTTTTGGAATTTTTGCGCTGTCCAACAATTACATTAAAGCCATTGTCTTTCAAGTTAAGAGCCTGTCCAGGACCTTGAACGCCATAACCAATTACGGCAATAACTTCGTCCTTTAAGGTTTCTTGAGCTTTTTTAAGGGGAAATTCTTCCCGGGTTACTACTTCTTCTTCAGTTCCGCCAAAGTTTAAAAGTGCCATTCTTTGAGTGTTATTTATGATTAGTGAGTTTCTATTTTTTAAAATTTGCTACGAGCTCGTCGATGCCATGTGCTTCTTTAGAGACAGCAATTCGGCCAGAACGAACGAACTCTTTAATACCGTAAGGTTGGAGTTCATCAAACAAGCTTTTTGTTTCTCTTTTATAGCCTGTTTTCTCGATGATGGTAAACTCTCGTTCTACGTTTAATATTCTTGCATTGTGGTCGCGTACAATTTGCTCAACTTGGCCACCTTGTGTTAACGACTCTGTTGGAATCTTGTAAAGAGCCATTTCCTGTTGTACTACTTCTTCTTTCTTGTAGTACGAGGCTTTTAGCACTTCCACGTTTTTTTCGATCTGTTTTGCCACTTTACGCACGGCTTCTTCGGTTTCAAAAACAGCAATAGTAAATCTATGGATGCCTTCAAATTCGCTTTCTGATGCGGTAAAGCTTTCGATATTAATTTTTCTTTTGGTGAAAATGATGATGATTCGATGTAATAAACCAACATTGTTTTCGCTATAAGCTGTAATGGTGAATTCTTGTTTCATTTCTATCACTCCAATCTAATTTCTGATACACCAGATCCACTCGGAACCATAGGGAATACATTATTTTCTTTGCCAACCATTACTTCTAGGAAGTACGCACCATCGTAACTTAAAAACTCTTCAACCGCCTCATTTAAGTATTCGCGTTGGGTTACTTTTTTGGTTGGGATTCTAAAGCCTTCTACTACTTTTTGGAAATCAGGATTCTCCATTACCGTAGAGGAATAGCGTTTGTCGTAAAAGAGTTGTTGCCACTGGCGTACCATTCCTAAAAACTCGTTGTTTAACAAGAGTACTTTTACTTTTGCTCGAGTTTGGTAGATGGTAGCTAATTCCTGAATAGTCATCTGGAAACCGCCATCGCCTACAACTGCAATTACTAGTCGTTCGGGAGCGCCTAATTGAGCACCTAAAGCTGCTGGCAAACCGAAACCCATCGTTCCCAATCCACCAGAAGTGATGTTACTTTTAGATTTCGAGAATTTAGCGTAACGGCAAGCAACCATCTGGTGTTGGCCTACATCAGTTACAATAACGGCATCGCCCTTAGTTTTTTCATTGATGATGTTAATTACTTCGCCCATACTTAACACTTCTGTTTGTGGGTGAAGTTCTTCATTAATGACTTTCTGATGTTCTAGTTCTGTGCAATCATGAAAACGTTGTAACCAATCTGGATAAGTGTTTGGCTCAATATGTTCGATGAGTTCAGTTAAGGCCTCTTTTGCATCGCCTAAAACAGCAACTTCGGTTTTAACATTTTTGTCAATTTCTGCGGGATCAATTTCAAAGTGGATGACTTTGGCTTGCTTTGCATACTTATCGAGATTGCCTGTAACTCTATCATCAAAACGCATCCCGATGGCAATGAGCACATCACATTCGTTAGTTAGCAAATTAGGACCATAGTTACCGTGCATACCCAACATTCCAACATTAAGTGGATGATCAGTTTCGAGTGCAGAAAGTCCCATGATAGTCCAAGCTGAAGGAATACCAGCTTTCTCGATAAATGCTTTAAACTCGGCTTCCGCATTGGATAGAATTACGCCTTGCCCAAAAAGAATAAATGGACGTTTTGCTGAGTTAATTAATTCCGCGGCTTCTTTTACCTTAGAAGTATCAAGCGTTGGCTTCGGAACGTAAGTTCTGATGTGATTGCATTTCTCGTAAGCAAAATCAAACTCTGCAATTTGAGCATCTTTGGTGATATCAACCAAAACAGGACCAGGTCTGCCAGATTTTGCGATGAAGAATGCCTTTGCTAATGCTTCTGGAATTTCCTCAGGTCGTGTAACTTGATAATTCCACTTTGTTACAGGCATAGAGATGCCAATCACATCAGTTTCTTGGAAAGCATCACTTCCTAAAAGTGAAGAATGAACTTGACCTGTAATGCAAACTAGAGGAGTAGAATCGATTTGAGCATCGGCAATCCCAGTAATTAGATTTGTAGCTCCAGGACCAGAAGTGGCTAAGCAAACACCAGGTTTCCCAGAAGTTCGTGCATAACCTTGAGCTGCGTGAATAGCACCTTGTTCGTGCCTTGCTAATACATGGTGCAAGTCTTCTTGGAAGTCGTATAGAGCATCATAGATGGGCATTATAGCACCACCAGGATAACCGAAAGCGACATTAATTCCTTCTGCAAGCAGAATACGGACCACTGCTTCAGCGCCAGTGATACGTTCTGTCTTTTTCTCAGCGGTCGTCGCTTTGTTCTTTGCTAAAGTTAATGTTTCCATGCTAAATTATTGATGAGTGAGTGAGATAATGTTTAAAATTCGTCGGTTACACAGCCTTCAGAAGCTGATGAAACGGTTCGAGCATATTTATAGAGTTGGCCACTTTGTTCTTTAAGAGCAGGTTCAGTCCAACGCTGTTTTCTTTTCTCTAGTTCAGCGTCGGTTACATCTACATTGATGGTGTTGTTTTCTGCATCAATACGGATGATGTCGCCATTTTGAATGAGTGCGATATTGCCACCAACTTGTGCCTCAGGTGTTACGTGGCCAACAACAAATCCGTGTGAACCACCAGAAAATCTACCGTCGGTAATAAGAGCAACATCCTGGCCCAGACCAGCTCCCATAATAGCAGATGTTGGTTTGAGCATTTCAGGCATGCCGGGACCGCCTTTTGGGCCAACATAACGAATGACTACAACATCACCTTTTTCAACGAGACCTTTACTAATTCCATCGTTGGTTTCATCTTCGCTGTCAAAAACTTTGGCAGGTCCTTCAAATAAAACACCTTCTTTCCCAGTGATTTTTGCTACGGAACCTTCAGTAGCAATATTTCCAAAAAGAATCTGGATGTGCCCATTTTTCTTAATCGGTTGGTCAAGTGGTTTAATTACTTGTTGATCGGCTTTTAATGGTTCAACCTCTGCTAAGTTTTCAGCAAGCGTTTTTCCAGTAACAGTGAGACAATCGCCATGAAGTAAACCGTTTTCTAGCATGTACTTCATAACAGCAGGAATTCCACCGGCTTTATGTAAATCTTCCATTACAAACTTACCGCTTGGTTTTAGATCACCTAAAAACGGGGTGGTGTCGCTGATGTGTTGGAAGTCAGGAAGTGTGAATTTTATATCGGCAGCTTTCGCAATGGCAAGTAAATGAAGGACCGCATTTGTTGAGCCGCCAAGAATGGTAACAAGCTTAAAAGCATTTACTAGTGACTTTTTGGTGATAATATCTTTAGGCTTTAAATCCTTTTTGAGTAATTCAAGCAGATATGAACCTGCATCTTCACATTCAATAACTTTGCTGCTGTCATTTGCAGGATTAGAAGCGTTATAAGGTAATGTCATTCCTAAAGCTTCAATTGCCGAAGCCATTGTATTAGCTGTGTACATACCACCACAAGCGCCTTTACCAGGACAAGCCAGTTGCACAATTTCTTTAAAGTCTTCGTCAGTAATAGCACCCGCTACTTTTTGTCCCCAAGCTTCAAATGCAGAAACAACATCCAATTTTTCGCCTTTGTGATAACCAGGTGCAATTGTTCCACCATAAACTAAAATAGAAGGGCGGTTGATTCTCAGCATTGCCATAAGTGCGCCAGGCATGTTTTTATCGCAACCAACAATGGCAACCATTCCGTCGTAGCTCATACCTTTCACAACAGATTCCATCGAATCTGCAATCAAATCACGCGAAGGCAGCGAATATCGCATCCCAGGGGTTCCCATCGAAATCCCATCACTAATGCCAATAGTGTTAAAAATAAGTCCAGTCATTTCGTTGGCTTGTACACCACGTTTTACATGCACCGCCAAATCGTTGAGATGCATATTACAAGGGTTGCCTTCATACCCAGTACTCGCCACACCAATCATTGGCTTTTTTAGATCTTCGTCGGTTAAACCCAGTGCATGAAGCATTGCTTGTGCTGCTGGTTGCGAGCCATCTTGAGTGATGTGCTTACTGTATTTATTTAATTCTGACATATAGGTGATTTAACTTAAGTGCAAAAAAAAAGCCTTCCGATTAGGGAAGGCTTTAGATATTCAATATAGAATGATCATCAACACAACTTCCCCGTTTGGTAAACTATACCAATGACTTGAATAATAATGACCGGAGAAATAATTGTTGAAAGCATGATTAAAAATTTTTCTGACTCAAAGAAAAGCCTATTCTATATAAATACCAAGTTCATTATAACAGAAAATGAATAATAGTTGGGATGGCCAACATGAAATATTACGAATGTCGAGGCTTGAATTTGCTTTTAATGACATCCTGAACAGGTTTATTGTCAATTTTAGACTCAAGCCACGATATGATGTCCAAGTACAAGAACGGCCTTTTCTGATAGTCCATTTTGTTTATTTCTAACAAACGATTGCGAAGTGCAATAAACTCTTGGCGGACATTTCCCTCTTCAACACCACCTAAATTACGTAAGAATTTGAGGATTTCTTCTTGAACCATATTCAAGTCGTTCATCTTTCTAAGAAATCGATATACCGATCTAATTTGGTAATCTACATGCGACCGATTACCAAGTTCAAAGTGTGCAATCAGGTTTAGAATACGAGCAAAGCAATGGATATCCTCTCTTAAACGTTGATCTGGATAGTTTATAATTTTGTTTAAATATTGAATAGCCATTTTGTTATCACCTGCACCAAAATACAAACAAGCAATTTTATAGTAGAAGATTAGGATACGGTGGGGGTCAACTCGAGTAGAGAATGTCTCTAATTTTTTGTTGAACTCAGGAACCAATTTAATACCCTCTGTAAAAGTTCCTGCAATAAAATGAGAGTTTATTTTGGATGTATAGGAATACATAAAGCCCAAAGTCTCGAAATTTTCATTTGTTCTTGAAGGTGGATTTTTGAGAAATTCTTCTAGATGTTTAACCTCTTGTTCGTGCTTTTCATAGTGTCCTAAAATAAAAAGTGCTTCAAGAAGAACGTGCATGCCTTTTATATACCAAATGGGCTCTAAAGCGAGCATGTCTGGATTCTTACGGAAAAGTTCTACCCACTTCTGTGAGTATCGGTATTGAAGTAAAAAATCTTGAACGATTAAGCTATACCATGCATAGGAAACATAGAGATAATGCTCCTCAAAAAAGCCCAAATTTGTCAAATCTAATCCTTCTAAAGCATCCTGAAAGAATTTCTGAGTATTCTTGAAATCAGCTTCATTCCTAACATGTCCGGCTTTGATGTAAATACCATAAAGTCTTAAAGATAGATTGGATAAGGTGTTGTAGCGCGAAAGGGATTCTAACGTATCTTCTGTTTGCTGAATGAGGTCATCGGCTCTGTTTCTCAAGCTCCTTGTGATATACTGAGACTCAATAATTTTTTCGAATACAAGTACTTCGAAAGAGAGCGTAGTTCGATGATTGTGCGCTGCAACTTCTTTAGCTTTTTCTAGAATTCTAAGGCTTTGTTTGTACAAACCTTTGTTGTACAAAATCCGAGCGTAATCAATTTGCTCACGTAGCTGAATGTCAACATTATGGCTAATATTAATAAGACGTAAGCTCACTAAAATTTGCTTATAAAGATGCGCTTTTAAGTTAGATAATTGCCGTTTTTGAATGCCTTTTACCTTTTTAATGATGACTTCTTCATCATAGTCATGAGACTTATCGATAGCATCAAAAAGCTGGATAAATTTGGCATCCTCACTGCTCGTGCGTGTAGCATAAATCTTGAAACCACGTTTTTCGGCTTTAGTAAGCGATTTTATAAGCTGAAAAAGATGATCATTCGGGTGGTTAGACATTGTAGAATAGTAATCTCTAAATGATAGTTAAGATTTTGTTATAAATAGCTTTAAATAAGTACCTAAGTGCATTGGGTATCGTAATATACTTTTATTCTGGTTTTATAAGTATACAGACACCTTATACCTTCGGCCTCGTAATTACTTGAACTTTGACCGGAGAGAGTAATATACCTTGTTGTTAAGTTAGAAATCCCAAGTTTAATGCCAAACAAACGAATACAGATTTTTGACACCACTCTTCGTGATGGTGAGCAGGTACCTGGTTGCCAGCTTAACACTGATGAGAAAATAGAAGTGGCCATAGCTTTAGAAGCTCTTGGCGTAGATGTGATGGAAGTAGGTTTTCCTATTTCTAGCCCGGGAGATTTCCAATCAGTTGAGAAAATTTCCGAAATTATTAAGAATACAACGGTTTGTGCACTTTCTAGAGCAGTTGAGAAAGACATTGAAGTTGCTGCAGAAGCTCTTAAAAAAGCAGCTCGTCCGCGTATTCATACCGGTATTGGAACCTCTGATAGCCATATTTACGATAAGTTAAAATCTACCCGCGAGAAAGTTATTGAGCGTGGAGTTGCAGCTGTAAAATATGCAAAGAGTTTTGTTGAAGACGTAGAGTTTTATGCCGAAGATGCGGGTAGAACTGAGAATGAATTTCTTGCAAAAATAATTGAAGAAGTAATTGCGGCAGGAGCTACAGTAGTAAACATTCCCGATACTACGGGGTATTGCTTACCTTGGGACTATGGTGCAAAAATTCAATATCTAGTTGAGAACGTGAAAGGGATAGACCGTGTAGCAATTTCAACACATTGCCATAATGATTTGGGCCTTGCAACGGCAAACTCTGTGGCTGGAGTTGTTCATGGAGCAACACAGGTAGAGTGTACCATTAATGGAATTGGCGAACGCGCAGGTAATGCTTCTCTAGAAGAAGTAGTGATGATTTTAAGGCAACAAAAAGGCTTAGATTATGATACAGGCATAAACTCAAGATGTTTGAAATCAATGAGTGAACTTGTTTCCACAAGAATGCGAATGCCAGTTCAACCTAATAAAGCCATAGTAGGCTCAAATGCTTTTGCCCATTCGTCTGGGATACATCAAGATGGTGTGATTAAAAGTAGAGAAACGTATGAAATTATAGATCCTCATGAAGTTGGTGTGGGAGAATCTTCCATCGTGTTGACTGCTAGAAGTGGTAGAGCAGCGCTTAGATTTAGAGCCGAGAAACTAGGTTTCAGTATCACAAAAGATGAATTAGAATCAGTGTATCAAGAATTTTTAGCGGTAGCTGATGAGAGAAAAGTTGTTCAGGATGCAGATCTTATAAAACTATTTTCTCAAACTTCATCACAAACAGCCTAATACAGATTTTTTATGGGTAAGACCTTATTTGAGAAAGCATGGAATCGCCATATTGTAGACACCGTAGAAGGTGGACAAGAGATTCTCTATATCGATAGCCACTTAATTCACGAAGTTACAAGCCCTCAAGCATTTGAGGGAATTAGAAAACGTGGAACTGGGCTCTTTCGGAAAGAACGAATTGTTGCCACAGCAGATCATAACGTGCCAACAAAGGATCAGCATCTTCCTATTAGAGATTTACTTTCCAAATTTCAAGTAGATACGCTCATTCAAAATTGCGAAGAGTTTGGAATTGAACTGTATGGCTTAGGACATCCATTTCAGGGAATAGTACATGTAATTGGGCCTGAATTGGGCATTACAAAACCTGGAATGACTATTGTTTGTGGCGATAGCCACACTTCAACACATGGCGCATTTGGTGCAATAGCTTTTGGAATTGGAACGTCTCAAGTTGAGCAGGTTATGGCTACTCAGTGCTTGTTATTGCAACGGCCTAAAACTATGCGAATCACAATTGATGGGGAATTAGGCAAAGGTGTATACTCAAAAGATATTATTCTGCACATTATTTCGAAGTTGACAACAGCTGGAGGAACTGGGCATTTTGTTGAGTATGCAGGTTCTGCAATCAGAGCATTGTCTATGGAAGCTCGAATGACGATTTGTAATATGAGTATTGAGATGGGAGCACGTGGAGGAATGATTGCTCCAGACGAGGTAACCTTCGAATATATTAAAGGCCGAGAATTCGCCCCGAAAGGTGAGGAGTTCGAGAAAGCTGTAGAATTTTGGAGTACACTTTATTCTGATGAAGATGCTGCCTTTGATGCAGAATATCATTTCAATGCAGAAGATATTGAGCCGATGATAACGTATGGTACCAATCCAGGAATGGGAATTGGTATCACGCAAAAAATTCCTCAAAAGTCTAGTATCGGTGGCGAGGCTAGCTTCAAAAGCTCGTTAGAATATATGGGACTAGAACCCGATGAAGTGCTTCTTGGAAAGAAGATTAACCACGTTTTTATTGGAAGCTGTACAAACAGTAGAATTGAAGATTTAAGAATTGTTGCCGGTTTTGTAAAGGGCAAGAAAAAAGCTAGCCATGTGCAAGCAATGATTGTTCCAGGCTCTAAACAAGTAGAGGAGCAAGCGAGAAAAGAAGGGCTTCATCAAATATTAGAAGACGCTGGTTTTGAGCTTAGAAGTCCGGGTTGCTCTGCTTGTTTAGGAATGAATGACGATAAAGTTCCGAAAGGCGAATACTGTGTTTCCACATCGAATAGAAATTTTGAAGGCCGACAAGGTCCTGGTGCTCGAACAATGCTAGTAAGTCCACTTACGGCGGCGGTTATCGCAGTAGAAGGGAAAATCGTAGATGTAAGAAATTACCTAGAAGAAGGAGTAACTGCATAATGGAAAAGTTTATAAAGTTAGAAACCACCATTGTTCCATTGCCAGCCCAAGACATTGACACAGATCAGATTATACCAGCTCGATTTTTGAAGGCCACATCAAGAGAAGGTTTCGGTGAGAATTTATTTAGAGACTGGCGTTATGATGAAAAAGACGATCCAAAGCCCGATTTTGTACTAAACAGCACTATTTATTCGGGTAGTGTTCTTGTTGCAGGTAAGAACTTTGGTTGTGGCTCAAGTAGAGAGCATGCAGCTTGGGCATTATACGATTATGGTTTCAGAGCGGTAGTTTCTAGTTATTTTGCAGATATCTTTAAGGGTAATGCACTTAACAACGGTCTCCTACCTATTCAAGTAAGCGAAAATTTTTTAACACAGATTTTTAAGGAAGTTGAAAAAGATCCGACAAGAGAAGTAGAGATAGATCTTGAAGCTCAGACGATCAGCATTCCAACTCTTGGTCTGAGTGAAAATTTTGAGATAAATTCTTACAAAAAAACATGCTTAATGAATGGCTATGATGATATCGACTTTCTGATTAGCAAAAAGAAACAAATAGAAGAATTCGAGAAAAATTACGTAGGGTACTAGGTTATGAAGAAGAGAATTGCAGTTTTAGCCGGAGACGGCATCGGGCCAGAAGTGATAAAGCAGGCTAGAAAAGTATTAGATGCTATTGCACAGAAATTTCATCATGAGTTTACATACGATTATGCTCTTGTTGGGGCAATTGCAATCGATGAAACTGGAAATCCTCTTCCTGATGACACCATTGAAGCTTGTAGAATCGCTGATGCTGTTCTTTTTGGTGCCATAGGCGACCCAAAGTATGATAACGACCCAAATGCCAAAATTCGGCCAGAGCAAGGTTTACTTCGCCTTAGAAAAGAATTGGGCTTGTTCGGGAATATTAGACCAGTTCAATTATTTTCCTCGCTGATTTCTCGATCTCCACTAAAAGAAGAACGTATTAAAGGAACAGATTTAGTTGTTTACAGAGAGCTAACAGGTGGAATTTATTTTGGTGAAAAAGGTCGTAGCGAAGATGGGAAGTCGGCATTTGACCATTGCGAGTATTCAGTAGAAGAAATTGAACGAATTGCTAAGTTGGCATTTGAGGCCGCTTTAAGAAGAAGAAAGAAACTTACTCTTGTAGATAAAGCAAATGTGCTAGAAACTTCACGACTTTGGCGAGAAGTGGTTCAAGTAATGGCGTTAAGCTACCCAGATGTTGAAGTGGAATACCTGTTTGTTGATAACGCAGCAATGCAAATTATCCAGCGCCCAAATCAATTCGATGTTATACTAACTGAGAATATGTTCGGAGATATAATTTCAGATGAGGCAAGTGTAATAACGGGCTCAATCGGATTGCTTCCATCTGCCTCTGTAGGCGAACAAACATCATTATTCGAACCCATTCATGGTAGCTTTCCACAGGCAACAGGTAAAGATATCGCAAATCCAATTGCGGCTATTCTTTCTGTAGCTATGATGTTGGAAAGTTTTGAAATGCTTGAAGAAGCACAATTAGTTCGTACCGTAGTTGAGCGCGTTATTAGCAAAGGTTTGGTAACACCAGACCTAAATCCTGATAGCCACGCCAGTTGTTCTAAAGTAGGGGATGTAGTTAGTTTATTAATCGAAACTGAACTTCCTATAGAAACATCATTTGAGAATCTATTCGAAGGAAGCTTGCCGTTTATCTAAGTCGATTATTCTTGGTTTTCATAGTACCAAAAGGCATCAATAATATCTAAATAAACACCATCAAAGCCGGCATCAAGGATTCTTTGCAAATAGGAATTATCGTTTCCGTAGATATATTTTTGCCAGTCGGAATCCCAATATTTTACTTTGAAGTTTCCTTCCCAATTAGGGTTTTCATCATCGAGCCATGTTGGCGTACCTGGTTCCCATTCATCTTTCCAGTAATATCTAAAATCGCCAGCTTCACCAATACTCATATAGGCAATAAGTAGTCGTTCACCACCATTTTTCTTGGTATTAATTATCTCTAAGTCTGCAGTAGAGAATGTGGTGGTATCATAAAAAGCATCCATTATAACTACATCATAATTTGTTTGAGAGATAGTGTGAAGTATGGATTCTTTCGACTCAAATTCACCATCATCAAGCAAGTAAAGGAAGTTCTTAGCTTGACTAATTGAAGTAATGTCGTTTGCGTTCTCATTCCTCTTAGTTACAGGATATCTGGGGATGGAATTCAAACCTCGTGAGTATGCAGCAAAAGAAAGGTAGCCAAGCTCTGAATTCTTTTTGATTGAGTCATCTACTTTAGAAGGAATCGAAATGTAATCGGTTATTAGTACTTCTTTTCCTTCAGAAGCACCTATTTTTAGAAAATCGTTAATGTACTTGGTGTCTTCAACTTTTGTTGGGATGTCTTCGCCTTCATACCCATAAAAAAAATCTTCTTGGCCTAGAGCATCGATTGCAGCTAAATAGCTTGTTGCGGGCATCCCGTCAGGTTCGCCATTCTGAGAAAGTAACTCATGTCCATTTTGAGGAATAACAATAAAGCCTGGATTTTGTGATTTAGAAAATTTTGAAATTTCAATAACAAAAGAACGCATTTCTTCTCTGTAGTCAATTCCAGTATCATGGGAGGTGCTATTGTCGGAAGAGCACTGAAAAACCATGAATATGAAAAGAATGAATAGAATAGGGCGCATATGCTCTGATTAAAGAGGTTGGGGAATCAATACGATTATGATTTAAAATAGTAAGGAAAAATTAAAAACTTTGTATAGACAAGCAGAACAAAATTTAAAGGTGCTTTGGGGACTTGAAACCTTCAGAATGAGGCAAAACAATGGGCTGTGTTCTGAACTAGTTCGAATAGTTATCTATAAGGATATTAGGATAGCTTTGATATCCTAATATCCTTATAGACTACAAATAGGTTAAAAATGATATGTAAATCAATGAAAATTTAAGAAGCATTCTTTGTTAATATCAATTTAAACTTTATACTTTAAGTCAAATAAATTATTTAGTTAAGGTGTAAATATGTTTAAGAAAGCGATGACCTCATTCAAAATTGTAGGCTCTTTTTTAATGATAAATTTTTTTATTGTCATTTCTAGTGCCCAAGCTCAGGACTCATTACATGTAGACACACTAATAGCCTATTATCCTTTTTCGGGAAGTGCTATGGATTCGAGTGGGTTTGGCAATGACGGTGAAGTTTTTGGAGCTTCCTTAACCGAAGACCGATTTGGAAATCCAAATAGTGCGTATGCTTTTGATGGTAGTAATGATTTTATAGAGGTATCAGACGACACGGTATTTAATTCTCAATCAAAAACTATTGAGTTTTGGTTTAAGAAAGACGTTAACTCAACAAGTGCATCTGATGTGGAAGGAATCATTTGGAAAGCACTTAACACCGGAAAAGATAGGGTATTTTCATACACGGTAACTAATCAGAGTTCG
>TARA_R110002096_G_scaffold16106_11_pt1 | contig 19055 bp, 16 predicted proteins | sample TARA_R110002096 | Tara Oceans TARA_R110002096 (sample SAMEA4397295) | marine metagenome | biome: Polar Biome; feature: [DCM] deep chlorophyll maximum layer (ENVO:01000326); material: water (ENVO:00002006), including particulate matter (ENVO:01000060) such as... | depth 35 m
ACTTCGATGAGTCGATCCAGGATGCGATCGCCGAACGATCCCTCCGGCAAGATCAGGCGCCTTGCGCAAACGCAACGCTGACCCGCAGTGATAAAGGCGCTGACGATGATGTTGTAGACGGCGGCATCGATTTCACAGGGATCCCAGACTACGAGCGGATTGTTTCCGCCCATTTCGAGAGCGACGATGACGCCGGGACTGTCGATGCGCGACTTGGCGATGGCGCGACCTCCCGCGAAGCTGCCGGTGAAGAAAATGGCGTCGATGCCGGGATGGGCGACGAGGGCTTTGCCGGTTTCCAGTTCTCCCTGGACGCAGTGGAAGGCGTCGCCGAGCCCGCAGGCGTGCCAGGTTTCGGCGAGGAGTTGGCCTACGAGTGGCGTTTGTTCACTGGGTTTGAAGACGACACTGTTTCCGGCGAGAAGGGCGGGGGCGATGTGCGCATTGGGCAGATGACCAGGCAGGTTGAACGGGCCGAGGACGGCGGCAACCCCATGAGGTTTGTAGCGCGTCGCACTGGTCTCGTTCAGTTGGGGAGTTTGTCGCTCTTGGTGGGCCTGGATGCTGAAACGGATCTTGCCGAGCATCGCGCCAACCTCGGTTTGCGATTCCCAGCGGGGTTTGCCGGTTTCATTGGAAATGGCGTCAACGAAGGCTTCGCGACGGGATTCCAGCTCAGCAGCGAAAGCTTGAACGGCCTCGCGGCGTTGATCGACCGAAGATTCCGGCAAGGCGGAGCGGGCGGCGCGAACCGCTGCATCGATCTCAGCTTGATTCGCGGAGGGACCTTCCCAGAGCAATTCACCATTGGCGGGATTCCGGGATTGAAAGGTGGGGCGTTTAGCTGGCATGAGGAGGTTTGGGTGGAGGGATGGCGAAGCGAATTTGATCGCCAACCTCAGTTTCGAGCGCTTCCGCGACTTCGGGGCTGACTCGAATCTGGTCTGGTGCGAGTTCTTCGATGGTGCCGTAGCAGGCCCGAAACTCCATCTCTGTGTTGCAGAGGATCGCCTTGGGCGCGGATTCAGCCGGGTTGGCGATTTTGGAAAGCTCGGCGACGCGGGAATTCCGCACGGTCAGGATTTGTTCGCGTTCGCAACAGACCGTCGGCCCCGCTTCGAAGATGTCGATCTGGCCGTTGGGCTTGAAGCCTTCGCGCTCCAGCATCTTCAGCGCCGGGAGCGTGTTGGGATGAACCTGGCCAATCACTTCTTGCGCGGCCTTCGGCAGGGTGGGGACATAGATCGGGTGGCGCGGCATCAGTTCGGCGATGAATTCCTTGCCGCGCAACACTTGGAAATCCGCCCGTTGAAAATCAACGCCGTAAAAGTGGGCGCCGATCGCATCCCAGAATGGCGAACAGCCGTGTTCGTCAATCACGCCGCGCAGCTCGGCGACGATCGTTTTCTCGAAGAAGCGGGGATGCTCCGCCATGAAGAGAAAACGACAGCGCGAGAGCAATCCGCCAAGTCCGAGCCCTTGAGATGACGGTGCGAGGAAGAGGCTGCCGACTTCGCCCGGGCCGCTGTGTTCCGCGACCGGTTTGAGAACCTGGACATCGTGGGCCACGCCGAGCGTCTTCGACTCAAAGTGCTCGGAGTCGAGCTGGTAGGTGTAAAACGGTTCGAACCCGCCGGTTTTCGACGCGATCCCGGTCGTTCCCGCGACTTTGCCGTCCACTTCGAGAACGAAGAGATAGGTCTGGCCGGTTGGTTTCCGGACCAATTGTCCGAAAGCCTGGATCGACTCCTTGATGCGACGCTGCAGGAGCTTGTGCTCCGGGGGTAACGTGGTGAGACCGAACCCCGTTTGTTGTGCCAGCGCGAACAGCGGGTCCAAATCGTCAAGGCGAACGGGACGAATGCGGGGAATCATGATTGAAACTCGATCAGGGTTTTCTCGATCAAGCCAACCGCGACGTCGATTTCCTGCTCGTCAATCGCGCCATAGGGAAGGAGGAAGCGAACCCGGGCTGGTTCCTTGCCTGCCGGGAAGCCCATCAGGCCATTGGTGAACAACTGTTTTACGAAGGGCATCGCCTTTTTCGGATCGCCGCCGAACGGGGTCATGCCGACCATGCCGCCAAGCCCAAAGGGGCCTTCGAGAAGGTCGGGATGTTTCTCAGCGAGCTCGCCCAGGCGCTTGGCGAAGTGACTCCCGAGCCGCAGGATCTTCCCTTCCGGTCCGAAGTAGTCGCCGTTCTGGAACTCGTTCAAGATGGCGAGCGCGGCGCGAATCGCCGAGGTGCTGGCGGTGAAGGTCTGGCTGAGGAGCGCCGGGTCGGGATTCAATTCCGGGCGATACAGCGTGGCACAAACCTGAGTCATTTTTCCGATACTGACGATGTCGGCGAAGCGGTCGAGCCCAAAGTGTTGAAAGGCGAAGGGCATTGAGGTTCGTCCGAAGGATTGCACCTCATCCATGAAGATGAGAACGCCGGCATCGTGCAATCGCGTCATGATGGCCTCGAAAAACGTCGAACTGCCGGGATAAAAGCCTCCCTCGCCCAGAATCGGTTCCACCACCATCAGCGCGTGTTCGCCGGGAAACGCCGCGAGATGCTTCTCGATCGCGTCCAACGCAGCTTTGGTGCTTCCCTTTGGGGCCTGATGGTCGAAATACGGGACGCGATCCACGTTCAACGTCACGGGGAGCCCCTTGCGATAGGCGGCACGGGCCGTGATCTGGCAGGTCGCCATGGATCGACCGGCAAACGCGCCCTCAAAGGCCAGGACGCGGGAGGCCGGGGCCTTGTTCTGGAACGCCACCTTCAGCGCATTTTCGTTCGCCATCGCTCCACTGGTGGATAGAAAGCAATGACCGAGCGCCGCACCGTTTTGGTTCGCCAAATCGAGCAAGAGCCGGCCCAACTCGATCGAATCGTAGGCCATTTGCAGATTGCCCTGCATCACGGTGTCGGTCAGCGCTGCATCGATCCCCGATTCCACGATCAATGGATGGCTGTGGCCGAGAATGTGGACCCCGATTCCGCTGATGAAATCCAGCTTCACGCTTCCATCGGTCAGTTCCACCCACGCGCCATTGCCGATTCCGCTTGCGAGATACGGCAATGCCAAGCCGCGACCGCGAACATCGTTGGATTCCTCGGACTGAGCCCTGAATTGCGCCGTGTGTTTCGGATCGGGCGGCTTCGGGCCGGTAATCGCCGTTGAATGTTCGCGCACCGCTTCCAAAAGGGTTTGTTTGGCGGCAACCACGCGGGGGTCCTGTTGGAGTTTGTCTGCCTGGAGCATGGTGATTGGACGAAAATGGGGGGAGAAGATTTCAGAATTTGGTGGTGTTAGAGGAACTGCTCGTCAGGTGGGGGCTCACCACTCCGTGTCCTTCTCCATCAGCATTTCCTCCAACCTCTCCGGCGATCCATCCTTGTCGGAACGAGAGTTCTCGGTTATCTGCAACCTTTCCATGCCCAACGAAGCTTCTTCTTCCAGCATCCCCCGACACATCGCCGTCATCATGGACGGGAACGGCCGATGGGCCAAGGAGCGCGGTTTACCTCGGAGCGAGGGCCACCGCGCCGGTGCCGAATCGGTCCGCGAGATTGTCGAAGCCTGCAACGTCCTCGGTGTCGAGTTCCTCACCCTTTACGCGTTCAGCTCTGAGAACTGGACCCGCCCCAAGCACGAAATCGACGCCCTCATGAAGTTACTCGAGCGCTTTCTCAAGGAGAAAGGCAAGGAGCTCCAGCAGCAAAACATCCGCCTCCAGGCCATCGGGCGGCTCAACGACCTACCCGCCAACTGCCAAAAAGCCCTTCACGGCGCCATCGACGCCACCTCTGAGAACACCGGGCTCACCCTCGTCCTCGCCCTCAGCTACGGCGGGCGCGAAGAGATCATCGACGGCATCAAGAGCCTCTACCGCCACATCGAAGAAGGCCATGCCGACATCGGCATGCTCGATCCCGACCTCTTCAGCAAACACCTCTATACCCGCTATTACCCGGACCCGGACCTCATGATCCGCACCTCGGGCGAAATGCGCCTCTCCAACTTCCTTCTCTGGCAACTCAGCTATGCCGAGATTGTCATCACCAAGAAATTCTGGCCCGATTTCCGGAAGGACGACCTCCAAGCCGCGTTGGAGGAGTTTGCCAAGCGCCAGCGCCGTTTCGGCGGAATTTGAGGCCTTCACCAAGTCACCCGCTCACGATTCATCAGCTAATCGGGCGATTCCGTCGCGATGAAGCCGCACGAGGCGCCAGTCGGTCATGATTTCGGCGCCGAGTTTCTCGTAAAAGTCTATAGCGCGCTGGTTCCAGTCGAGCACGGTCCATTCCATGCGACCACAGCCCCGTTCGTGGGCGAGGATTGCCAGTTCCCGGAGCAGGGCTCGACCGATGCCGCTGCTGCGATGGGCGGGCTGGACGTAGATGTCTTCGAGATAGAGGCCGGGACGACCGACGAAGGTGGAGTAGTTCTGAAAGAAGATGGCGGTTGCGATGATTTGACCGTCGATTTCGGCAACGAGGGCTTCTGCGGTAGGCTGTTCGCCAAACAGGGCGTTGCGGGTGGACTCCTCGGTGGCTTCGACCCATTCCGTGATCTTTTCGAACTCGGCCAATTCGAGCAGGAGCGCGTGAATGGCGGGAATGTCGTCGGGGGTGGCGGGGCGGATCATGGGGAGAGCTAGCTGCAACTTGCGAAGTTGGCAATTGTCTGGGATGACTGGAGGGTGAGAGCTTTTCAAATTACGGAGCCGGGGAGATCGCGAATCACGGAGGTGGCGGATCCGGTGGTGAAGCCTGGTGAGGTGCTGTTGAGGATCGAGCGAATCGGCTTTTGCGGGTCGGATTTGAGCACGTATCGCGGGGCGAATCCGCTGGTGAGTTATCCGCGGATTCCCGGCCATGAGGTGGGCGCGACGATTGTGGAGCTGGGCGAGGGCGTAGGGGCGGAATGGAGAATCGGGCAACAGGTTCTGGTGTCGCCCTACACGGCGTGTGGGGCTTGTGCGGCGTGCCGTCAGGGGCGGTTCAACTGCTGTCGCAACAATGAGACGATGGGGGTGCAGCGCGATGGGGCGATGAGCGAGTTCTTTGCCGTGCCGCAGGAGAAGTTGCTGACGTCGGCGACCCTCTCGCTCTCTGAGATGGCATTGGTGGAGCCGCTCACGGTGGGGTTTCACGCGGTGAGCCGGGGCCGGGTGACCGAGGCGGACACGGTGCTGGTGTTTGGGGCGGGCGCGATCGGTTTGGGCGCGATTGCGGGAGCGGCGACGCGTTCGGCGCGGGTGATTGCCGTGGACCTCGATGATCGGAAGCTGGAGCTGGCGCGGAACTGCGGTGCGGACATCACGATCAATGGCGCGGAGGAGGATTTGCACGAGAAGTTGGCGGAGTTGACCGGCGGAGAAGGGCCGGAAGTGACGATTGAGGCGGTGGGGGCTCCGCAGACGTTCCGAAGCGCGGTGGAGGAGGTGAGTTTCGCCGGTCGGGTCGTCTACATCGGCTACGCCAAGGCGCCGGTGGAGTACGAAACGAAATTTTTCGTGCAGAAAGAGTTGGATATTCTAGGGTCGCGGAATGCGATGCCGGACGATTTCGCGGCTGTGATTCAATATTTGGAAGCTGGAAAGTTTCCGCTTCACGAAGTCGTGAATCGAGAAGTCAGTCTGGACGAAGCCGGCGCGGCTTTGGAGGACTGGCATCAAAATCCCGGCAACTTTACCAAAATCCACCTTCAGTTTTCTTCATGATCCGACCCTTCATCATCCTCATTACCGCGTTTGCAGCCCTTACGAGCCATGCCGCAGACTTTCACGGCTTTACCCGGACCGATTTCGAGGTCGATGGGCGCAAGTGCATTCTCGTCGAGCCGAAGGAAGCGAACGCCGGGCGTTTGTGGGTGTGGCGCGCGCGCTTTTTTGGTCACGAACCGCAGGCGGATATTGCCTTGTTGGAGCGCGGCTTCCACGTGGCCTACTGTGATGTCGGCGGCCTGTTCGGGAGCCCGGAGGCCGTTGCGCATTGGGATGCGTTTTACGCGGAGATGACCGGGAAATATCGCCTGTGGGGCAAGGTCGCACTGGAGGGCATGAGTCGAGGTGGATTGATCATCTACAACTGGGCGGCGCAGAATCCGGAGAAGGTGAGCTGCATCTATGGAGATGCGCCGGTTTGTGACTTCAAGAGTTGGCCCGGCGGAAAAGGCGAAGGGAAGGGGAGCGAGGGCGCCTGGAAGGAATGTCTCGCCGCATATGGTTTTACGGAAGAAGAGGCGCTGGCCTATCGCGGCAACCCGATCGACCGGCTGGAACCCCTGGCGAAGGCCGGGATTCCGTTGCTGCACGTGGTTGGCGATGCGGATGACGTGGTGCCGGTGGCGGAGAACACGGCGATTGTGGAAGCGCGTTACCTCGCGCTTGGTGGAAGTATCAAGGTGATCCACAAGCCCGGAGTAGGCCACCATCCGCATAGTTTGGAAGATCCCACCCCCATTGTAGAGTTTATCCATAAGCATACGATTGCGGAACGTTGAGCCGCGCGGTATCAAGAATTCTCAGATGGTTCGACTCCTGCTAGCATCTTTGGCGGTCGTGATGGTCCCAGGTTGGGGCCTGGCCAGGGATCGCGAGTTGTTGATTGTGATCGGCGCGGAGGGCTCGCTGGAGTTTGCGGTTCCCTTTGCGGAGGCGGCGACGCAGTGGGCTCAGGCCGCGGAGCGTGCCGGGGATGTGAGCACGACGTTGATCGATAGTCGAGAGCGGCTCAAGTCTGAGATTGAAAGACAGGTCGAGGCGAAGCCCCAGGAGCTGTGGGTGGTCCTGATTGGGCACGGGACCTTTGATGGCCGGAGCGCCAAATTCAATCTGGAAGGGGACGATGTGTCGGCAAGCGAACTGGGAGAGTGGTTCGAGGGATGGACAAGCGGCGAATTGGTATTCATCAATACGGCGTCGGCCAGCGCGCCCTTCATCCCGGCGCTCAAGGGGCCGAATCGAACCGTGATCACGGCAACGAAGAGCGGGGCGGAGGTCAATATCACAAGATTCGGGAAGTATTTGGCGAAGTCTCTCCAATCCAATCTCGCGGATTTGAACAAGGACGGCCAGATTTCGGTTCTGGAGGCCTTTCTGCTGGCTTCAAGCCATACGGCGGAGTTTTATGAGAAAGAGCGTCGGCTTGCCACTGAGCAGGCTTTGATTGACGATAACGGCGATGGCAAGGGGATTCGCGCGGACTGGTTTGATGGGATGCGCGTTGCGAAGAACGTTGGTGAAGAGGCGATTCCCGATGGTCAACGTTCCCGCAACCTTCACCTGGTGCCGGGAGAGTTGGATCGCCAGCTTTCGGCCGAAGCACGGGCGCGGCGCAATGAATTGGAGGTGGAAGCCGAAAAATTGCGTGAGAATCGCGACGAGTTAAGCGAGGCCGACTACTATGAAAAACTGGAGGCGATTTTCGTGGAAATTGCCCAGATTTATGGGGAGGCCGGTTCGTGATGACATTCTCATTTTGAGGAGCTCGCCCGAGCAAAAAAAATAAAGCTCGAACTCATGGACGCATCACGGTCGATCAGGGGCAAAAAAGGCGGAAAAATCGCTTTTTTGAACAAAAAAAGAACAAGGTTCTCCGTCTCAAGAAAACAATCCCTGAAAACGGCAAAAAGCACCCATTGTCAACACGTTTTGTCTGATTCTGGAACAGGTCTCAGCGATGAGACACAAATGGGCGAGCGGTATCGAAAAGACTTCGCAAAGACTACCGATCAGTGCTAAACTCAGTGCACTATGTCTACTACAAGAAGAACTAGATTCTCTCGTCGTGTTCCGGATCATGTGACGGATGAACTTGTGGCAGTCTTATCAGCACCCAAACAGTTCGCGTTTAACGATCTGTTTGAGGAAGTTTATGAGAACCTCAAGAAACGGAATGCGGTGAGCGGAGGCGAAGAGATGCTTCGACTCCGGGCGTATGAAAAGCTCCAGAATCTGTGCACTCGGGGCCTGGTTGAAAAAGAGGGTAAGCAATACCGTGGACTCGAGCGTCTCGAGGAAGCATCAAGCGCATTTGTTGCTGCAGCCGCTGCTAAAGCTGCTGCTGCTGCGGCTGCCGCCGCTGCAAAGTAACGCGCATCCTAATCACCAAGTCTAATGAATGTTAACGCCCGAGCGAAAGCCGGGTGAAGATTAAAGAAGGAAGAATTTTGGTTTAATTTTTCTTCTCGAAAAACCCACCAATCTTTTTCTTGTCTTCGACAACAAGCGGTGTAATGCAGTCAAAGCTGCGTTGCACCGCTTGTCACTTTTCCGGGCATGGCGTCTCGCGCCGAACCATTCTCATTCAGCTTTATGATCCAGGATTACTTGCCCGTTTTGCTCCAAATCCTCGTCGCGACCGGATTGGCAGTCGCGATCCTCATTTCGAGTGTGGTTCTCGGGCGGAGTGGTCGAAAGAATGTGGTCAAGGATAGCGCGTATGAGTGCGGGATGCTTCCCGTTGGCGACGGTCAGCCCCGCTTCAGCGTAAAATTCTACCTCGTGGCGATGCTGTTCGTGATTTTCGATATCGAAGTCGTTTTCATGTATCCCTGGGCGGTCAACTTCACCAGCATGATTGGTGAGCACGGATTAACGATGTTTTGGAGCATGCTCAGTTTTGTGGGAATTTTATTCGTAGCCTACATCTATGCGCTCAAAAAAGGTGCGCTTCGATGGGATAACTAACGGATTGCAAAAGAGACTGAAATAGGGCACTAAATGGGCGGCGACGAAGACTGCTAACCTTCTTGGTGTTCGCCTACTTCCCATGGTCCATTACATCGCACTCTACAAGCTGAAGCCCGACGTCTCGGACGAGCAACTTGAGGACATGATTCGTTCAAGTCGCAGTCAGCTCCTGAAAATTCCCGAGGTGCTGAATATCAGTTCCGGAAAGCGGATTACCGAGGATACGATGTGGCCATTTTACGTGGCAATCGATTTTGAGTCACTCGACAAAATGGAGATGTATCAGGACGATCCGATCTACATCAAGTTTAAGGAAGAGGTTGTGAAGCCTTATACCACATCGACCCAGGAGCTACTCTATGAGATGGAGCCGGGTAAGGATGTGAAATACTCCTGACCGTCTGCGTCAGGCATTTTGCGCCGCTTTTTCAAACTTGGCGCTTTGAATCACCGCACGGAGAGGCCAGTTCTCCGGGCTCGCCAGTTCCGAATCATGATCCAGGATGTGCTGGGCAATATCGCGGGATTTCTGGACGAATTTGGCGTCTCCCAATTTCTCGGCAAATCGAAGATCCGGCAGCCCTGCCTGCTTGGTTCCCAGGATGTCCCCTGGACCCCGAATCTTGAGATCTTCCTCGGCAATTTTGAAGCCGTCCCGAGTTTGTTCCATGATCTTCAGGCGTTCCTTGGCTTCTGCGTTCTTGGGATCCACCATGAGCACGCAGTAGCTCTTGTGCTCGCCTCGGCCGACCCGGCCACGTAGCTGGTGCAGCTGGGCCAGCCCAAAGCGTTCGGCGCTGTAGATCAGCATGATGTTCGCATTGGGCACATCGACCCCGACTTCGATGACCGTGGTTGCGACCAAAACGTCGGTCTTTCCATCGCGGAAGTCGGCCATGATCGACTCCTTTTCTTCCGGGGGAATCTTTCCGTGCAACAGGGCGCAGTTGTATTTTGAAAGCCGCCTTTGCCACGCCTCAAATTCCACAGTTGCAGCTTGCGACTTCAGCTTGTCGCTCTGTTCCACCAGCGGATAAACGATGTAGGCTTGGCGGCCCGCATCCAGGTGCTGCATCAGGAAGGACGCCGCTTGCTGAGTTTTTGTGGTTTCCCGAACTCCGGTGATGATTTCACCCCGGTTGGCGGGGAGTTCGTCGAGAATGGAGACATCCAGATCGCCATAGGCGGTCATCGTGAGCGTTCGCGGAATCGGAGTGGCGGTCATCACGAGCACATCCGGATTGGAACCCTGAGCGGCCAATTTGCTGCGTTGGGCGACCCCGAATTTGTGTTGCTCATCGACGACGACCAGCCCCAGATTTTCGAATTTTACCTTGTCGTGAATCAGGGCGTGGGTTCCAACGATGATGTCCGGTCTGGCCTCCCCAAAGAGCTCACCTCCAGCGAAATTCGCATCGCTTTTGCTTCCGGTTCGCAGACTGATTTTGAGATCCAGCTTTTGGGCGAACTTCTGGAACCCGAGGAAGTGTTGCTCAGCAAGAATCTGAGTGGGAGCCATCATCGCAGCCTGAAATCCGGCTTCGACCGCAAAAAGCATCGCAGCGAAAGCCACCATGGTTTTTCCTGCGCCAACATCACCTTGCAGGAGGCGATTCATGGGGCGGTGGGCCTCCATGTCTGCGCGAATTTCGCCAATGGTGCGTTTTTGCGCTCCAGTCAGGTCGAAGGGAAGCAATTCCAGGAAATCGTTGAAGAGATGACCCTCGCCACAGTGGGGCTCGCCCAATTCCGCTTCAATCGCCTGTTTCCGGCGCAGAATCTGGATCTGCATCGCGACAAATTCTTCCAGGGCAAGGTATTCGCGGGCACGTTCCATGTCGGCCATGGAATCTGGGAAGTGGACCTGCTTGAGAGCCCACAGCCTGTCGGGAGGCGCGAAACCCGGATCGATGGCATCAAGTGCGGAAGTTGGCAATACGGTGTCGATTGGCGAGTGCGTTTCCGTCTCGGCCAGCTCATCCAATCGCGAGATGGCGCGATAAGCCCAGCTGCGGAGAAAACGCTGCTGCAGGCCGCTCGTGGCTGGATAAATCGGTGTAATTCGGCCCATGTGCGCCGCGGAATCGCCTCCGGGCTCGATGATTTCGTAGTCGGGATGGCTGATGACAAGCCGCCCTTTCATCGCCTTGGGCTGACCGTAGATAACGAGTTCATGCCCCGCAGCGATCACGTTTCGCATGAACGACATTCCAAACCAACGAAGGTAAATGGGCTGGGCCAGGGCAATGTCCTCCTCGGGCTCGAACGCCACTTCGTAGTAGCTTTGGCGTGGCCCTCCCCCGAATCGCTTGGTTTGCGTGTCGGTCACAACTCCGTGAATGCAAACGGCTTCGTCAAGAGCCGCCATGGGCCATTGATCGAATTCCCGGCGATCTTCATAGCGGCGGGGATAGTGAGCAACGACGTCGCCCAGGGTGGCGATTTTCAACTTCTTCAGGGCCTTTAGCTGCTTGTCGGGAACTCCGGGAAGATCCGCGATGACAAGATCGAGGCTGAATGGGGTGGTGCTCATGTCAGGAGGGGCCACAGAACGCCATTCGGAAGAGCTTCGCAAGGCCTAGCGAAGACTGCAGACAGGAACGGCTTGCTGCTGGCTACGACTCAAAACCCCGGAGAAAGAAAGCCAGGAGCAGCTTCATCTTGTCATTGAGAAGAATGTGGTTGAGAGGAAAAAGCAAATGGCTGCCGAATCACTTTCTGAACTCCTCGATTTTGCTCGAAGCATCGCCCGCGATGCCGGTCAATTGACGCTCAACTACTTTCAAAAGGCGGTGAAAGCGGAATTCAAGTCTGACGATTCTCCGGTGACGATTGCGGATAAGGAAGCTGAGAAGCTGATTCGGGAACGGATTGGTGCATCCTATCCATCCCACGCGATTTTAGGGGAAGAATTTGGCGAGACCAACTCCGGCGCCTCGCACCGTTGGATCATCGATCCGATTGACGGAACCAAGTCCTTCATCTGTGGAGTGCCCATGTATGCGGTTCTCGTTGGACTCGAGATCGAGGGGGAAAGTCAGGTTGGTGCGGTCTATTTTCCAGGGCTGGACGAGATGGTTTCGGCGGCAACGGGAATGGGGTGCCACTGGAATGGAAGCCCCTGCCGGGTTTCGCAGCAGGATCAGCTGGATCGTGCTTTTGTGGCTCATGCCGACACCGCCGCTTTTGCTGAGAACGGCAAAGGTGAGGCGTGGCAGCGGTTGCAGGCGGCCAGTTACTACAACGCAGGCTGGTGCGATGCCTACGGATACGCGTTAGTCGCCACGGGGAGAGTGGAAGCCATGCTGGACCCGATTATGAACATCTGGGATTGCGCACCGTTTCTTCCGATTCTCCGCGAGGCTGGTGGGTATTTTGGGGATTGGCACGGGAACGAACGAATCGACAAGCCCGAAGCACTTGGAACGAACGCGGCATTGCGTGAGCCAATTTTGGAGTTGATCCGGGACGCGGTTGGCTGAGAATCCTGCGATGAAACCCCTATTTGTGTTTTTGGCTCTGTCGGTTTTGGGAATTTCAGCGCGCGCTGAAGTCGATGCGCAGTCTGATCTGGAGAAACGGCTCAATCGGCATCCGCAGGAATTGGCCATCCAGCTAAGCAACGCCTACGGGCAGAGCTTCAATCAGATCTCCTACATTCCGGCGTTGCAGTTGGTGGGGAAATACCGTTTGGCGGGTCTCACCGAAGACCAAACTCTCGCCACGGAGGTTCGGGAGCTAGCCGAAAAGGCACCGCAGGCCAAAAACCTGGGGGGATCGGTCGTGGCCGGGCATCTGATTTTCGCGGAACTGGGAATGAAGGGTCGCGTGGCCCATGCCGCATCCAAGATTCCCAATCACAACCAGATGAGTGACGGCGTTTTTATGGGATGTCCGACCCTTGCCGCCGCCGGGAAGTTTGACGATTGTCTTTCTCTTCTCCAGGAAATGAAGCGGCTCTGCCTGCGTGAGGATGGCATTTACCGGCACTCTCCACTTGATGAAGCGGCCTGGGGACGTGGGAACGGGTTTCCGGCGTTGGGTTTGGCTTGGGCGTTGGATTATGTCCCCGGAGACTTTGAGGGACGAGCCGAAATTCTCACCAGTCTCCAGGATCATCTGGCCGCTTTGGCAAAGCACCAGGATGCGGAAGGGATGTGGCATCAAGTGATCGACCATCCCGAGAGCTATGCGGAATTCACCGGGACCTGCATGATCACCTACGCGATGCTGCATGGGTTGCGCAATGGCTGGCTCGATCGCGCTACCTATGAGCCGATTGTCGACCGGGCATGGAATGCGATCAAAACCCGGATCGCGCTCGATGGGGAATCCCTCACCAATGTTTGTGAATCGACCGGAAAACAGAAAAGCCTGGAAGCCTACTTCCAGCGTCGCGCCATCAATGGACGGGATCAGCGGGGGGGCGCGATGGCGCTGATGGTATCGACGGAACGGGCGCTTTGGGAGCGCGATCGGTAAGGGTCGCGTTACTCCATTCCCTTGAGGATGGTTTCGCTGTATCGGAGTTCACCGGTTAATCCATCAAAGAACTGGAAGATGACCTGAGGGTGCGGAAATGCGACCCAGCGTTCATCGCCAAACTTGACTGGATTGTTGAAGACGTTGTTGACCTGAACGACACAATAATGAGGGTAGGTACGCTCCGCGCGGGGGATGTCGTTCAGCACATAGCTTGACCAGCGGATATCGCATTCGCGGGGGCCGTATTTGAATTTGCCGTTTGCTGGTCGATTGCCCTCGTCGTCCTGAGGGGAGTGGTTGATGCTGTTGTGAGGGCCACTCGCAAACTCCCAGACATTGTCGGTAATCTTGATCGAGTAGCTGTTGTGCAAATCGGCGGTGAGGACAAAAACCGGTTGTTCCAACTTGTCCCAGAATTCGATGAGCTCTTCCCGTTCTTCAAGAAACACGGTCCAGGCATCGTCTTTTTTGACCGTGAGCTGCTTGTCATCTCCTCCGCCGCTTCCGACGTGGGGAACCATGAAATTCACGCTTGATACGACGAAGATGAAGTCGGCGCTGCTTTCCGTAATCCCGGTTTTGAGCCACTTGAGTTGCTGTTTGCCGAGCATCGAAGCTCCAGGTTTCGCCGGATTGTCGACATCGTGAAGGTCGCGATGACTGCGGGTGTCGACGAAGAAGAAGTCGCAGTTTCCAATCGATTTTTTGCCATAACAACGGCGCCCAATCGAGTAAGCCGAGGTCGTATCTGCGACGGCGGGAGGATGAATTCGAACCTGGTTGGCGTTGATGACTTCTTCGATGCGATAGACTTTGGCATTGGGATCCCCAGGCTCGGAATCGAGCGCCGCATCCGGCACTCCCGCAGTCGGCGTTCCCCAATGAACGTGGAGGTTTGCGTGATCCTCGAGATTCAATTTCGTGAAGTCCGCATCGTTGTCCGTCAGGATGTCGCTTGCCGCCTTCAACACGGCTTTCCCGTAGTGGATGGGAGCCTCATGCGCCTGAGGGTTTGCCCAGGCGAGGTAATCATACCAGGCCTCGACGCCGATATCGCGAAAGACGGCCCGGCGATTGACATAGCCGGTCTCAGCGGTGCCATAGATGTCATTGATCGTCTCGTGATCATCGTAGGTGTAATAGGACGGGATGTTGCGATGCCACTCGCTCAGGTTCCGTCCGCGCGAGAGATAGGTTTTGTAGTTCTCCCAAACACCAACCACCGTCGGCATCATTTCGACCACCCGAGGTTTTTGGTCGGGTTCGAGGCCAACGCTTTGAAGCCAGCTTTTCGGAGAATGGTCGCGCTGAACTTCGTAGAGCCAGTCTCCGTTGAGAATCGCAAAATGGATCGAATCACGAACCTGCTCGTTCAGGGTATCGAAAACCGGAACCGTTGGGCCGACGCTGTTGCCTCCCGCACTTTGATTGTTTCCACAGGCAAACTCGAACCGGAGATTGAAGAGTCCGTCAGGGTTATATTCCGCGTTCTGATAGTCTTCTGCTCGCGGCAAGGTTCGAAACGATCCCGATTCCTGATGGTCATCAACGCGATAAAAGTAACGGGTGTCAGGAGCCAGGTTGCCGATCGTAATGATGCCGGTGTTGTCGTCTTCCACCGAGGTTTCGATCGTCTCGCTGACTTGATCGAGGTTCTTTTCGTCGGTTCCGTAAAAGACCCGGATCGCGCCGGCTTTTTGGGTGCGAACCCAGAGGCTCATCGAGTCATGTGCCGGGCGTCCGAGGATCGGCCCATGTGTGAGGCGCACATCCGTCGGCGCGAGATCCTGGGCTGACGACGAAAGAGGAAGCAATCCTGCAGCGAGGATCAACAGCGAGAGGGGTTTTGCAAACATGGGATCTCAACTGAACAAGGCTGAGCCGAAAGTCTACCCAAAAAAACAGAAGCGAAAGGTGACTTGACGGCAGCGTGGTGTTTGAAGATGGTAGTTTTGTCAGACTATCTGACAAAATGTAATGTCTATCCGTCCCATCAAAATTACCGACCAAATTGCAGATGTAATTCGTCAGCGTGTCCTGACCTGTGACTTTAAACCGGGGGAACGTCTTATCGAAAAGACGATTTGTGAAGAGTTGAACGTCTCCCGGGCCAGCCTTCGCGAAGCTCTGACCCGCCTGGCTCACGAGCATATTCTGGATCAGATTCCAAACAAGGGCTATCGCGTTCCCGAGTTGACGTTGGACCGATTCAAGGTGGTTTGCGAAGCGCGAAGATTGGTGGAAGGCCAGATTGCTGGATTGGCAGCTCAGCGGGCAACGCTCAAGGATATCGAGAAGCTCAGAATTGCAGCTCCGTTTGTTCCTGAACATGATGATCCGGAAGTGGATGCTCTGGAATGCATTCGGGTGAACCGGGAATTTCATCACCTCATCGCGCGGGCGGCTCAAAATGAGATTCTCGAAAAAATCGTCGTGACGACGTTGGATCAGGACAATCAGCCCTATTTCTACGGAATCGATCTCCATTCCTGCACCAATCCGGAGGACATCTCTCGCGAACATCTGGAAATCGTGGACGCGATTGCGGCACGGGACTCTGATCTCGCCCAAAAACGGATGTGCGAGCACATCTTGGTTAAAGAGGAGCGCATCATCCATGCTTGGGACGAACTTTTGAACTGCGATTAGCGGCGGCTCATGGGACAAGGAAATCGCCCGTCTCCCAAACTCCTCCAATGAAGAAAAAGGAGTTCAGGAAAACGGGCGATCACAGTTGTTTGCTCTACCCAGGACACACCAAGAACCACGCACCGGTTCTACCCTGGAAATTCTTGAAATTGCTTAGTTTGACGACGCCTTCAGAGTCAGTTGAAGCTGTTGCTCGCAACTGAGGGGCTGCTCATTGCGCTGCCTCACCTTTCGAGCGTTCCGATAGCGTTTGGCGTCCTGAAAAAGTGACTGGATTCGATCGGACACTTGAGGTATCTGTTGGGACGAAGTGCTGTTCATGAGAACATTGTAAGTGTTCTTTTGAACAGTTCAACAGCAAAAGTTGATATTTTAAAAATATTGACCGTTTACTCTTCTGAATCTTCTCTGGCGAGACGTTCTGCTGTTAGGCAGCGGCTGCCTTCTTTTTGACCTGCTTGAGTTGCTTCTCAAACCCATTCCCTGGGGCTTCCGTTGTATCGAACTTGATCCGTTGATCCTGCGCCATTTGCCGGGACGTCGCAATCCAGCGTGACAAACCCACCTCCAGGAGCAGGAAGAAAAGGGCCGCGAGGGCGAGATACTTCCACAACTCCTCTCCAAAAGACTTTCCGTTCAAAATCGAGATGACGTCCTCGGGAGTCTGCGGCTCGACCAATCCCACGTAGTTGGCGAGAAATTCCTTATCTGCGTTGGTGAGGGGCTGAAGCCGGCTTTCGGCGGGGTCGCGTTTCACCGTAAACGGGATCGTGTCCCGGTCGTCGCCCAGCAATTCGTTGAACTTCTCGCGCTGATCATCAGGAATGTGAATCTGGTAGGTTCCCGCCGCGACATCTCCCTGGATTTTCGCGACGGCTCCTCCGGCCGTTGCCTCGATCTTGGCGACTCGTTTTTCGCCGCTGGGACCGGTGACGCGGTAGGTGGCAATGACGTCTTCTTCCGAACCGGTTACTGAGCGGAAGGCAGACGTCGGAACGATCTGGCGTTGGAGATCTTTGCATTCCCAATAGAGGACGGCCTGGGCGTTGCTGGTGCCTTCCTGAAACTCAATCCGGATGTCGTGCAGGCGATTGGCATCGAGCCAGACTTCGCGAACGCGAGGCGACTTTCCATATTCGGCGCGGAGCACATCCCGCCCGTCGATGTAAACGGTGAGGAAGTCGTCGGCCTCGGCCCTGAATTTGTACTTTGCCGAGCGGGGAGCCTGGATTCTGCCCGTCCACCGGATCTTGAAGTTGTCCTGGGGAATCCCGGATGCCGGGCTCCCGCCGCGCCAGTTGAACTGAATCGCAGGATCAATCCGCGTGACTTTGGGTTCACGATCGCCTCGGTTGGCGAAATATTCTCCGCGCAGCCCATGGCCTGAAAAGGCGTGTTCGTTGCCCGCCAGATGGAGGGCGAGTTCCCATTTTGGTGCGAGGTTGAGATTAAAATTGCCAGGGTTCGCCAGGAAATAGACGAGTTCGTGAATGAAGGGCACGAAAGCCTGGCGACTTGGGAGATTGCCGGATCTCAGATCCAGAGAGGAGCCTAGCAGCACGAGATTTCCAAGGCCGAGCTTACGAGCGGTGAGATAGGGATCTCCATTGTTGAGGCGACCTCCGACGATCGCATCGATGCCCGTATTCTCTTTCAACTTCCAGTAGTGGGCAAAACTTCCGGTCTCGAGATCACTTTCTCTGCGATTGGCGACCACGCGAACGGAGGGATGGCGAAACGTCTCAAGTGAAGCCGTGATGGGATCGGTGTTTGGATTGGGGACAACCGGTTCCACCAATCGTGCCGGCATGACGGGGAGGCCGTCACTGGAAACCCAGGAATTGTAGAATTCGCTCGAAGCGCGTGGACCCGCCGCAATGAGCAACCCACCGCCTTGATTGACGAAAAGTTCCAGCCCTTCCGCAACTTCCCGCGGCATTCGCGGGATGTCTGCCAGGATCACCGCGTCATACTGGGTGAGGGAAGGCATTTGTGTCAGATCGATCGCGGAAACCATCTCGGGATCGACCAGGAAACGCATGGTTTCCTCACTGTTGGGATCGGCGCCAGGTGCGGTGATTGTGGTTCCCGGCGCAAGGGCCAGCGCGGCGAAGGAGGTAGCCCGGTCAAAGAAGCGAGCACCGGCGTTTCCATCCACCAAAAGAACCCGAAGTTTCCGAACAATGTTGAGAGCGCTGGTCGAGGTGTTGTCCTGCTCAATTTCGTCATCGACGAACACCTGGGAACGAATCTCGTGGGCTCCCGGGTATTCAAACTGATGGGTAAAGTGGAGCGTCTCCTTACTGCCCGGCATCATTTGGCCCAGCGTTTGGTCGACCAGGTTCTTTCCATCCACCTCAAGCTCAACTTGCCGCGGCGAAACCGCCTCCGTGCCGGTGTTTTCGATCGTGACGGAAATTTTGACGGGACGATCGACCCCAACAATGTCGCGCGAGAAGGAAATGTCAGCGAGGGAGACGTTGCGGAAGTGCGAAGGGAGAGGCATTTCGCGGACGATCACCTGCGGAGTAGATGGAAGATTCTCAAATGCATCCTTCAAAAAGGCCCACCGCCCGGGTTTGTTGGTTTCCCAACCGACATTCTGGCCGTCGGTAATCACGACGATCTGCTTTGCCGGATTGCTCCCTTGTGCCAGCCCCAGCGAAGCCAGGGTCAGGCAATCGTAGGCCGCCATGCCACCTTCGAGCGGTTTGATGTCATCCAGTTGTTGAAGAATAAACTCGCGATCTGAAGTTGGCGTCAGAATTCGAGCGGAAGGAGTGGGGCCGCCGAGGATGAGGCTGAACGAGTTTCCTCGAGGGCTGCGTTTCACGATCGTGCGGACTTCATCCAGACCGCGCTGGAAATTGCTCTGACCGTCATAATTGAGCGCCATCGAAGTCGAGGCATCGACAATCAAGGCGATGTCCTGACGTCCTCCTTTGCTGAATCGGCTGAGATTGAAGACTTTCTCAAACCAGACCAGGGTGACACACAGAAGCAGCGCTGCTGTGCCAGACAGGAGCAGAATCCAACGCCACTTCACCAAATCCCAAAGGACGACGCCAATTCCCAGGCAAACCACGCCGAAGAAAAAGAGCGGGAGAACCGCGAACCACGGTGTATTGGAGCCCGGTGGAATGAAGGGGCGGGCCAATGCCATGGCAAGCAGTGCCAGGAGGAGGCAACGGGCGGCCATCAAGAGCGCTTCCTCGAGCCGGATTCTCCGG
>TARA_R110002096_G_scaffold50152_2_pt1 | contig 19037 bp, 19 predicted proteins | sample TARA_R110002096 | Tara Oceans TARA_R110002096 (sample SAMEA4397295) | marine metagenome | biome: Polar Biome; feature: [DCM] deep chlorophyll maximum layer (ENVO:01000326); material: water (ENVO:00002006), including particulate matter (ENVO:01000060) such as... | depth 35 m
GGTCGATAAAATTTCCAGCAGTTGCTTTTCGGCGCATTGCCGTGTGTAATTTGCAGATACTCCGAACGTAAAACAAAGGGATAAATGATGGCGGGAAAATTTGAGTGCTACAAAGACAAAGCTGGCGAGTTTCGTTTTCGACTGAAAGCTGGCAATGGGGAAACCATTCTTTCGAGCGAAGGCTACAAAGCCAAGAGCTCCTGCACGAACGGCATCGCATCCGTTCAGAAAAACTGCGATAACCCGAAGTGCTTTGAAAAGAAAACGACGGCAAGCGGTGCATTTCGCTTCAATCTGAAATCAACCAATGGCCAGGTCATCGGCACCAGCCAGAGCTACAAGTCTGAATCCGGTCGTGACAATGGCATCGAAAGTATCGCGCGTGCGGCTAAGGGTGCGACGATCGACGACCAAACGAAATAGAAGCACGAGCAGTAACAGGGAAGGGCGCCTCATCTCGGGCGCCCTTTTTTATGGTGTCGCAAAAATGTGCTTGCGGAACCTGGCATGCGTGGACAACACATGGATCTCGCGGATCCTATCGACACGGATGTCCTCAATGCCATCGCTTGATGTCCGGATGCGAAGAAACTCCTCACCGGAACGAATCTCGAGTCCTCGCGCGTGTCCGCGAAGCGTGCCGGAATCGAGTTTCACCTCGATGTCGTAGCCGTCCATGCACGCAATTTCGAGAAAATCGTAGTCGCTGCAGTCGATAGGTTGGTAATCGCTCATAGGCTATCCAGTTTAGGGTATTCTGCCGCAAGCAGCATCTGGAGCAGAAATTGATCAGGAAAACATGGTGGTTGCGGGTTCTGGCCTTCCTCGTACTGGCACCCGTCCTGTCGGCGGCAGTCTTTGCCAGTCACCTCTACGTTACGCAGGAATCCTTACTGTTTCCGGGCACGAAGCTTCCGGATGATTACCGCTTTGATTTCGATTTACCCTTCGAGGAAATCACTATCCCGGTCGATGGCGCGGAATTAAACGCGTTGCATTTTCGCCAGGAAAATCCGCGCGGCCTGGTTTTTTTCCTGCACGGTAACGGCGGCAACCTGCAGTCCTGGACCAGTAACATCCGGTACTACCAGCAGGTCAACTACGACATGTTCATGCTGGACTATCGCGGTTACGGCAAGAGCAGCGGTGAAATCGAGAGTGAGGCACAGATGCACGCTGACGTACGGGCCGCGTGGGATCGGGTTGCCGCTGAATACGATGGGAAACCAATTGTGATTTATGGACGCTCGCTGGGGTCTGCAGTCGCTACGAAACTCGCCGCTGATGTTGACCCGGCACTCCTGATCCTGGTGTCACCGTTTAGCAGCGTCGTGGCAATGGCGAAGCAGGAGTATCCATACTTGCCGGCTTCTCTGGTCCGGTACCCGTTTCGGACCGACGAGCTGATTGGGAAAGTAAAGTCTCCCATCATTTTCGTACACGGTACCGACGACCGGCTGATACCGCTCAGCCACAGTGAACTCCTGCTGGAACGTGCGACCGCACCTTCCGAGCTATTGGTGATCGACGGTGCAGGGCATAGCGATATACATCGGTACGAGAGTTATACAGAAGGCCTGACCGCAGCGCTGCCTGGAGGCTGAGGGGACGTTTTCGGGATTGACCAATGCTAAGCCATTGATTTGTCACATCTGACGATCAACAAATGAACCTGATCCGGAAATCGTTGCTTCGTTAGAGTGTCTATAATTGCTTCAGGCTCTATCGGAGTTTGCATCATGAAGCGATTACAATTGAGTGTAGTGGTTTCTTTGTTATTCGGCAGCTATGCAGTGCCGGCGTCGGCTCATCACAATAGCAATTCATTCTTTGAGGTCGAGACCACGATTGAATTGCAGGGAAGCGTGACGCGGTTCGACTGGAAGAACCCGCACATGTACTTCTTTCTCACAGTCGTCGATGAGACAGGCGAAGAGACATTGTGGAAAGTTGAAGGAAGTCCACTCGCTTTCATGCGACGCCTCGGGTGGGATCGTGACACACTTCAGCCTGGTGACAACGTCACAGTCACGGTCAACCCGTCAAGAAACCCAAAAAAGAAATCAGCATTACTTAAGGACATTACAGTGGTCGGGAGGGACATTCCCTCTATTACTGGCGAAGATGCCTTCCGCAAGGCATTTGGCAACAACGCAGAAGAGCTGACTAAACAGGCAAGTTCGCTGCATGGCACTTGGGCGACGATTCCCAGTAGTGAAACACTCGGCAGGCTTCAGGACCCGGAAAAACTGGCTCTGACCGAGGCGGGCGAATCCGCGGTGAATGCCTACGATGAGCGTACGATGCATCCGGCCCTCGAGTGCATTCCGTATACCACACCTATATTCATGCTGGTCCCCGACATTAAACAGATTGTCGTGGAGAAAGACATTGTGCGAATCCGCGGCGAATTCGACGGCACAGAGCGCATTATTTATGTCAACGGTGAGGCTCCGCAGGGACGGACCGTGCACGGTCGTTCAAAAGGCCATTGGGATGGTACGACGCTGGTTATAGAGACCAGCAGATTCACTGACCATCGGCTTGGAAACGCTTCTGAAGTTCCATCCGGAGCGCATAAGAAAATCATTGAGCGGCTGCAACTTCAGGAGGATGGAAAGTCCTTACACTACTCATTTGAACTCACTGACCCTGAGTTTCTAGCCGAACCTGTGACTGGAGAGGGCACATTGGTTTATCGCCCGGACCTCGATTTTCGCATGCTCGAGTGCGACCTTGAGAATTCGCGAATGTATCTGGAGGATTAAACACGGGTAGGTAAGCATTCCATGGCCGTTTGATACACTCAACGTCTGGTGCTAAAGCGTAGCGGCCGCATCGAAAGAATATCCCAACCAGCATCTTGATTTAGGACCAATGGAGCCTGCTTTATGGATTCGGCAAAACTGAATGACTGGGTGCAGGGTGTTGGCATCTTTGCGCTTGTTGCATCACTGATATTCGTTGGAATCGAAGTCAGGCAAAACTCGATAGCCACCCGCTCAGCGACCAATGCTGCCGTAAAGGATGCCTTTCGGGAGCTCAATCTTGTACTTGCATCGAGTCCGGAGCTGGCTCTGGCAGTAACAAGCAATGCCGAAAACCCCGCTGATGCATCGCCTGAGGCCAGGTTTCAGATGCTCGCAATGTGGCGCGCACTTTTTCACATTTGGTCGAACGTCCATCGTCAGCACCTAAATGGGACGCTGGACCCGGCACTTTACGAGGCAGTGGTTCAAGAGGTTTCGATGAATGCCGGGAAGACTGGTGGGACCGAGAGTGTCGATGCTGCTGAGAGAAGAGCCCGGCACATGCGCTGGGCGTGGGAAAGTGAGCGATTTATTTTCAATTCAGATTTTCAGACATTTGTCGACGGAATCTTGGGTATAGAGCGGGAGTTCTGAATGGAATCGATCGGGTGCTCTCGGTCGGCATCAGAAATTTGAGTGCGATAATACTGAGCCTATTGATTTAAGGCTGACGGAGGCCCTGCAGCTGCAGCGCGAGCAGCCGCTCGCCTTCTTTGACGATGTTGAATCGCCGCTCATTGACCGACCAGCGCACAGCAAGGCCTTGGACCAGTGCGATAAGCAGATAGGCTACATCGTCAGGTACAAGGTCCGCACGAAAGTGTCCCGTCTGCTGCGCATCGATGACGCACTGTTTCATGCGCTGGTGAAACTGCTCCAGCAATTTGCCGAAAATCTTTCTTAGCCGAACGTTCTCCACCATAAGCTCGCGGGAAAACAACAGCGACGGAATCGCGGGAAAGGTTTGAATCAGGCGGAGCTGGCCAGCTATGAGCCGCCGCAACGTTTCCTCGGGCGCGTCGTCGCGCCGCCGCTCGATGGCTGCCCAGCGCTTTTGCATTTGCTGCCCGATGTGGCCAGCGACGGATTCCCAGATGTCCTGCTTTTTTGGGAAGTGGCGAAACAAGCCCGGTTGTGTCAGGCCAACGGCGCCAGCCAGTGTGTCTGTCGTGACCCGATCAGGGCCAATTTGATCGGCGAGCTTGAGCGCTGCGGTCACAACCTCGGCTTTGCGTTCATCGGCGGATTTTCGAATTCTCATTTAAATCGGACACAACTAATAGAGAGTAGGTAATCGCTAACATATCGCGGGGAAGGTCGTAAGGCAAGCACGCTCGTCGATCAGTGCGGTAACAGATCATCCCCGGTTTAATTGGGATTGAAACGCACTATTGACCGGATCATAGCGAATCCGGCTTTCCGGTAGATTGGCAATACGCTATTGACAACGCGACTCCGGGAACTTATATAGTGAGCATGTGCTCACTAATTATGGCACATATTGCCCCGACGACGAGATTCAATGACATGAGACCTCAAACGTTGCTTCACACGATCGGCCTGGTGACAATTACGATGTTGTCTCTCGTGGCCACGGCGGCCGAGCCAAGCCTCAAAGAGATCATGCAGGACTTGCGGGACAACCTGGTCGAGATTACTGACGGATTGCTGGTTGATGATTTTGATCGTGTCGCGCAGGGCGCGATCAACGTTGCGCAGCATGCACACATCTCGGCGGCGCAGGTTAAGCAAATTGCAGCAGCGCTCGGCCCTGAAACGCCCACGTTCAAGCAATTCGATGAGCAGGTGCACGCGTCGTCCCTCGCAATCGCATCCGCAGCTAGCGATAAAGACCGCGATGCCGTCATCGTTAACTACCGACGCATGGTCGATGGTTGCCTGACCTGCCACGCGGCATTCAAAGAGCGAGTGGCAACCGCGCTTACCAAGTCGCCCTAAGGCGCGCCGAGATACGTATCTTCCACGATCAATATATTGCAGTATTTTAGTTAGTTTCTACTCACTTACTAATCAGCATCCATTTGAGAAACGATTGGAGCTAAAACCATGAGCGACACCGTCAGTGTGAGTATTACGCAACGAAGCAACTATCAGTTTGTAGTTAATTTCGGCAATTCAATACCCGAGCTGCAAGGCGATGAACCGGCGCCACTTGGCACCGACGATGGGCCTTCGCCGAATCAATTATTGCTGGCGGCGGTGGCTAACTGTCTGTCATCCAGTTTGTTTTTTGCGTTGAGCAAATACAAGCAGGATGCCGGCGGTATTACCGCGACCGCTACGGCTCGGATTGACCGCAATGACAACAAGCGGCTGCGTATCCAGGAAATCGTCGTGAATATCCGACTGGGCAAACGCCAAGCCGAGCTAACACATCTCGATCGAATCCGGACCCAGTTTGAAGATTTTTGTACGGTCACCGAAAGTGTCCGCAGCGGAATTCCCGTGACGGTCGAGGTATCGGATAGCGACGGCGAAACGGTGAACTAGAGCAGTCGCTTGACCGGAGCATGCAGGAAAAGAATTTCGCAACATCAACGTAGCAGGGAGACTAAATCGTGAAAACCTATAAAAATTTCGCATTTTTGAGTTTGATGCTGTTTACCGTGCTGGCATCAAGTCCCGCAATTAGCCAGGAGATGGCGCCGCCTTTCCAGAGTTTCGAAGACATTGATATCGATCTAAGTGGTGAGATCAGTATTGACGAGGCAAACACGTACCACATCCGTGTATTCGCGCTATTCGATGTCAACCGAGACGGTTCACTTACGCGGGCAGAATTCGTCGGTAAACGGACCGGCCCGGAAGCGTTCGGTTTTTGTTCACGCGAAATCCACGATCTCAAGGAGGAGCGGTTCGATGCATGGGAGCAAAATGGAGACGAACAATTGAGCAAAGCGGAATTCCTCAGTGGTGCACTAAGCTGTTTTGCGCGTGCTGACGAGGACGGAAATAGCGAATTGAACCAGGAAGAATACGGTTCCGGGGTTTAGACCGGACAAGGAGAATACTTATGTCGCAAGACGGCTCGGATTTGAGATCAGGGGCGTCGTCGGCCATACGCTGGCTGTGGCTTTTACTCTTGACGTTGATGAGCCCTGCCTTGGCCGACCAGGTCGAGGATTGTATTGCCGAATCCGTACTGCGTGCGAGTGACACTACGACTGTTGGTGAACTTCGCGCGCGGTGTCGGAATCAAAATGCGACAAGCACACCGTCGAGCATACAGTCCGCCACTGGCGAGACCAGCGCAATCCAGCGTCGTTTCAGTTCCGAGTTTGACACCATGGATCGGTCCTACACGCTTACCGCACATCGTTCGAACTATGTCTTGCCGTATACCTATAACGCTTTCCCGAACAATACGCCGTTTGAGTTCCTTGATTCTGGTGAATACGTGCAGGATGAAGAGGCGAAGTTCCAGATCAGCTTCAAGATGCCGATCACTCATGATCTTTTGATACCGGACAGTACGCTCTTTTTCGCCTACACCAACCAGTCATGGTGGCAGATCTATAACACCGATTTTTCCTCGGCGTTTCGCGAAAGCGATCACGAGCCAGAAATATTTGTACGACACTACGGTGGTCCGCGGTTGGGCTGGGCGAGGGTGGCCAGTTGGGATCTCGGGTTGGTGCATCAGTCGAATGGTCGCCCGACACAACTGTCTCGCAGCTGGAATCGTGTGTTTGCCAATGTCGCCATCGATGCCGGTGACCTTGCGCTGTCTGTAAAGGCCTGGTATCGCCTGCCGGAAAGTGTCGACGAAGATGACAACCCGAATCTTTATCGCTATCTCGGTTATGGCGAAGTGCGTGCACTTTACACACCGAATCGAAACACCTTCGGCCTGATGCTGCGCCCGGGGACCGACAAGGGCGGGCTGGAATTGACCTGGAGCTATCCCTTGAGCAACTTCCTGCGAGTGTACGCCATGTATTTCAACGGCTACGGCGAAAGCTTGCTCGACTACGACCATCGCGTTGAACGGGTCGGTATTGGCTTTGCCTTGAATGACTATTTACAGCATTAGCGAGTGGCTCGCTTCTCGACTTATGGATAGGGAGTAACAATGAAACTACAGTTTTTTGGCGCCGCTCGAGAAGTAACAGGCTCGTGCTATCTCATCGATACTGGCGACGTACGTTTTCTGGTGGATTGCGGCATGATTCAGGGTGGCCGCGATGCCTCGATGCGCAATCGCAAGCCCTTCGCATTCGATCCCGAATCCATCGACTTCGTATTACTGACCCATGCCCACATTGACCACAGTGGGTTGTTGCCCAAGCTGACCCGTGCAGGCTTTCGCGGACCGATCCATACCACCACCGCAACAGCAGAGTTGCTCGCGGTGATGTTGCCCGACAGTGCACACATCCAGGAACGTGATGCTGAACGGGCAAATCGCCATGAAAAGACTGCTCGTGGCAGGAAAAGCGATGCCTTAAAACCATTGTATTCTGTAAAGGACACGGACGAATGTCTGCAGCAGGTGCAACCGGTCGACTACGACCAGGAGCTTGAGCCCGGCACCGGCGTGCGCTGCCGCTTCCGCGATGCGGGTCATATCCTGGGTTCGGCCATCATTGAAATCTGGATCAAAGAGAATGGCCTGACAACGAAGCTGGTCTTTAGCGGCGACCTCGGTCAGCCGGGACGACCGATCGTCAGGGATCCGACCCCGATCGGGGATGCGGACATTCTGGTCATTGAATCGACCTACGGCAATCGTACGCACAAGAACCTGACTGCGACCGAGGATGAACTGATTGCAATTGTGGAACACACCCTCAAGCGTGGCAACGTAATCGTTCCCGCATTCGCTGTCGGCCGGACGCAAGAAATCATCTACCACCTGCATCGGCTCACCCGTGAAGGGAGACTCACTGGACTGAAAATGTTCGTCGATTCGCCCATGGCCACCGCAGTCACGAGGATTACGCAGCAACACCTGGAACTGTTCGATGAGAACGCCAGCGACCTCGCGGGCTGGCACGCGCGTAGCAAGGATCTTCCGTTTCTCCAATTCACTCGCAGCGTGGAGGAATCCATGGCCCTGAATCAGATTCGCTCGGGAGCCATCATCATTTCCGCCAGCGGCATGTGTACGGCCGGCCGCATTTTGCACCACCTGCGCCACAATCTGCCACGACGGGAATGCAGCGTGATGATCACCGGATTTCAGGCGCAGGGAACTTTGGGCCGGAAGCTGGTCGACGGCGCCGATCATGTGCAGATTTTCGGTCATGACTTTCCGGTACGCGCGGCGGTCCACACCGTAGGCGGGCTCTCGGCGCACGCCGACCAACCTGCCTTGTTGGCCTGGGCGGCGAAGTTTCGCAAGCCGCCTGCACAGACTTTCGTGGTGCATGGCGAGGCCATTGCAGCGCAGGCATTGGCCGAGCGGCTGCGTGCTGAACGCGCCTGGAACGTAACCGTACCCGAGCTTGGCCAGCGAGTGCAGTGTAATTTGGAGTCGACCCCGATATGCGCGTAAAGAAATCGAAATCACAACAACGGGAAATGGCGCTGGAGTGTCGTTGCCGCAATCGGGGTGAACGAGTACTTCGAACGGGAGCCCACTCATGAAAACCTCAAACATTCTCACCAGTAAGATCCGCTGGTTCGCGCTTGTTGTCGCCATCATCGCTGTGGGTGCAGCGCTGTTCTGGTTGCTGCGCGACAACAGCAATCAAGATGCGCTGCGTCTGTATGGCAACGTCGATATCCGCGAAGTTGAACTGGCTTTTCGCCAGCCTGGCCGCGTGGCTGAAATGATCTTCGATGAGGGCGACAGCGTCAGTGCAGGCGAGGTGATGGCGCGGCTCGATGCCGGGCCGTATCGCGATGCGGTGGCTGCAGCTGAGGCTGGGCTCGTCGCAGCGAAGGCTGAACGGGACAAGCTGCAGAGTGGCAGTCGCCCGCAGGAAATTCAGCAGGCACAGGAGCGAGTACGCCAGGCGCAGGCGGGCGCTCACGAAGCCGAACGCAACTTCAAGCGCCAGAACTCCCTGCTCGAATCGGGTGCCAGCAGCCAACGCACGGTCGATGCCGCGCGTGCCGCATTTGACCAGGCTAAAGCAAACCTGGCTGCAAGCAAGGCGGCACTGTCGTTGGCCACCGCCGGATTCCGTGACGAGGACATCGCGGCCGGTGAGGCGCGGGTGGCCGTGGCTGATGCGGCGCTGGCCCAGACACGAACCGCACTGGGCGACACGGAACTTGTGGCGCCCAGCGATGCCACGGTGATTTCGCGGGTGCGCGAACCCGGCAGCATGGTAACCAGCATTACGCCCGTGTACTCCTTGAGCCTGCGCGATCCACTCTATGTACGTGCCTACGTCAGCGAGCCGGACCTCGGCCGCATTGCGCCGGGTGCAAAGGTGCAGCTACGGACTGATTCCTCATCGAGGATTTATCACGGCCAGATCGGCTTCATCTCGCCGCGTGCGGAATTCACACCGAAGACAGTAGAGACCGCCGATCTGCGCACCGATCTCGTCTACCGGCTGCGCGTGGTCGTCACCGATGCCGATCTGGCGTTGCGCCAGGGCATGCCGGTAACGGTCGATGTCGACACCACTGCAACGCGTGACGAACTCGCCCGCGAGCAATGAGATGAGCACGCACCCGACCACCGATAGCGGAGGCACGCAGGATCCGGAACTTGCCGTTGTCATTGAAAGCGTCGTCAAAGATTTCGGCGAGGTCGAGGCCTTACGCGGTTTCAGTGCCGACATTCGCTACGGTCGTCTTACCGGCCTGGTCGGGCCCGACGGCGCCGGCAAGACCACGTTGATGCGTATCATGACCGGTCTGTTGGTGCCCAATGGCGGCCGCGTTACGCTGGCCGGCTTCGACGTGGTCGAAGACAACGACGCTATTCACATCGCCAGCGGTTACATGCCGCAGCGCTTCGGCCTCTACGAGGATCTGTCGGTGATGGAGAATATGCGCCTGTACGCGCAGTTGCGGGGCATGGATGCGGATCAGCACGCGGACATCTTTAGAAGTCTGCTCGACTTCACCCGGCTCGGACCGTTCACCTCACGCCTGGCTGGCAAGCTCTCCGGTGGCATGAAACAGAAGCTGGGACTGGCCTGTGCGCTGATGGCCAAACCCAGGGTATTGCTGCTTGACGAGCCCAGCGTCGGCGTCGATCCGGTCAGCCGCCAGGACCTGTGGCGGATGGTGCAGGCGCTGACCGACGACGGTATGGCCGTCGTCTGGTCGACGGCCTACCTCGACGAAGCCGAACGCTGCGAAAGCGTGCTACTGCTCAACGAGGGCAAGCTTGAATTCGACGGTCCGCCGCAGGAGCTTACCGATCGCATCAAGCAACGCAGTTTCCGTTTGACAGGCGTTAGCGACGAACGCCGGGAAGTGTTATCACAGGCACTGGATCTGGACGCAGTTGGCGACGGTGTAATCCAGGGCGATGCCGTGCGCGTGGTGCTGCGCGCCGATGCCGGTCGCGCGGAAATCGGTGCGCTGGCCGACGAGGTTGAGGCGATCCTCGAACCCGTGCAGCCGCGATTCGAAGATGCCTTCATCGACTTACTCGGTGGTGGGCCGGGCGGTACGTCAGTGCTGGCCGAGCGCATGCATCCCGTCGAACTTGATTCAGACATCGCGGTGTCATGTCGTGATCTGACCAAGCGCTTCGGCGACTTCACCGCCACTGACAAAGTCAGCTTCGAGGTTCAAAAGGGTGAAATTTTCGGCCTGCTCGGCCCCAATGGCGCGGGCAAGTCGACCACCTTTAAGATGCTCTGCGGGCTGTTGAAGCCGACCGCTGGGGAGGCGCACGTCGTCGGGCATGACCTGCGTCACGCGACGGGTGCGGCCAAGAGCCAGCTCGGCTATATGGCGCAGAAGTTTTCTCTGTACGGCTTGCTGTCGGTGCGGCAGAACCTCGAATTTTCCGCCGGCGTGTACGGGCTGGAAGGCGCCATCAAGAGCCAGCGCATCGACGAGATGATCGAGACCTTCGACCTGCAGCACTATCTCAATACCTCGCCCGATTCGCTGCCGCTGGGCTACAAGCAACGCCTGGCGCTGTCCTGCGCGCTGATGCATCGTCCACCGGTGCTGTTTCTCGACGAACCAACCTCGGGCGTCGATCCGATCACCCGGCGCGAGTTCTGGACCCATATCAACGGCCTGGTACGCAAGGGCGTGACGGTGATGGTGACGACCCACTTCATGGACGAGGCCGAGTACTGCGACCGCGTGGCGATGATGTACCGCGCCAGGCTGATCGCGCTGGACACTCCCGACGCGCTGAAGCGCATTTCCAGGAGCGACGCACAACCGGACCCGACGATGGAGGACGCCTTCATTCACCTGGTCGAGTCGGCGGACCTGGACGACGAGACTCGCAAAGACGCGAAGGTCGCAGCATGAACAGCGAAGCCCTTGAAATCGGCGCTGCTGCGGGTCCGGGTGAACTTGCGCACCCTGATTTTGACGGGCGGCGCCTGATCGCGCTGGTGCGCAAGGAAACTCTGCAGGCAATCCGCGACCCGTCCACCATCCTGATCGCATTCGTGCTGCCAGTGGTACTGCTGTTCCTGTTCGCCTATGCGGTGTCGCTGGACGTGCGCGAGGTGCGCATCGGTGTGGTGCTGGAATCTGATGGCGTCGCCGCGCAGTCACTTGCCGCCGCGATTGCCGGTACCCGTTACCTGAAAGTCACGCCGGCGCGCGATCGCCGTGAAGTTGCCGACCAGTTGGTGTCCGGCAAGCTGCGCGGGTTCGTCGTGATCCCGCAGGATTTTGAACGGCGGCTGGCATCGCAGTTGCCACAGCCTCTGGTCCAGGTAGTCACCGACGGTTCGCTGCCCAATACGGCCAATTTTGTCGCCAATTATGCGCAGGGTGTGGTGCAGACCTGGGGGGCAGGGCGCAGCGCTGGTGTGCCGACAGCCGCGATCCAACTCGAGCCGCGCTACTGGTTCAACGCCGAACTCGAGAGTCGCCGTGCGCTCGTGCCTGGGGCAATCGCGATCGTGATGACCATCATCGGCACCATGCTCACCGCGTTGGTGGTTGCACGCGAGTGGGAGCGCGGAACGATGGAGGCCGTGCTATCGACACCGGCTTCGGTCGTCGAAATTTTGATCGGCAAGCTCCTGCCGTATTTCGCTTTCGGCATGATTGCCACGCTGGGTTCTGCGGCACTGGCCATATTTGTGTTTGATGTACCGTTGCGCGGTTCGCTACTCGCGCTATTGACCCTGTCCGCGGTTTTCCTGATTCCTGCGCTTGGCCAGGGCCTGCTCATTTCGGCACTTACCAAGAACCAGTTTCTCGCGTCGCAGATCGCGCTGTTCTCGGGGTTTCTTCCCTCATTCCTGCTTTCGGGTTTCCTGTTCGAGATCGACGCCATGCCGGTGCCTATCCAGACCATTACCTACCTGATACCCGCGCGTTACTTTGTGTCCTCATTGCAAACCGTATTCCTGGCGGGTGATGTCTGGTCGGTGTTTCTACCCAATCTGGCAGCGATGGCAGCGATCGGTGTGTTTTTCTTCGCGATCGCCAAGCGCAAGACTCTCAAGAACCTGGAGTCGTGAGCGATGTGGTCCCGAATCAATGTCCTCATCAACTCCCGCCTGCGCGCGCAAATCGCCAAGGAATTTCTCAGTATCCTGCGCGATCCGCGTAGCCGCCTTATCGTATTCGTACCGCCGCTAATGCAGCTGTTGATCTTCACCTTCGCCACCACGCTGGAGGTGCGCAATGCCGAGATCGCCGTCTATGACCGCGATGCCGGTCAATGGTCACAGGAGTTGGTCGCGCGCGTGGGCGCCGCTGACTTCATCAGCCGGCTGCACACGGTGCACAGTCGCGATGAATTGCGCGAGTTGATTGATGGGCGCAAGGTTATCGCCGGACTTGACATGGGGCCGAATTTTTCACGCGATATTGCCGCCGGAGGCACCGGGACCGCTCAGGTTATCGTCGATGGCCGACGCAGCAATGCGGGTCAGATCACGGTCGGTTATCTCAACGCGATCGCGGCGGATGTTGGTACCACTGCCAGGAAGGAATCGCAGCGCGCGTCGCCGGTCGTCGTTCGACACTGGTTCAATCCCAACCTGATTTACCGCTGGTTCGTGGTGCCGGCGCTGTCGGGCATTCTGGTGTTCTTCAGTGCGCTGATGATCACGTCGTTATCGATCGCCCGCGAACGCGAGTTGGGGACATTTGATCAGTTGCTGGTTTCACCGACCACCACGCCGGAAATAATCGTCGCCAAGACCGTGCCTGCGGTTGCCATCGGCGCAGTCCTGGGGTTGATGATGATCGCCGCGGCAGCATTCCTGTTCGGCGTTCCTTTTACCGGCTCGTTCTTGCTGCTGTTGCCCAGCCTGCTGCTGTTCATCCTGTCGGTGGTGGGCATCGGCCTGATGATCTCTGCGGTCTCCGCGACGCAACAGCAGGCCATCCTTGGGGCCTTCGCGATCGGCGTGCCGGCGGTGCTGATGTCAGGCTTTGCCACACCGGTGGAAAACATGCCGCTGGCGCTGCAGTGGATGGCGCAGGGGATTCCGCTAACTCACTTTTTGATCATCGTCGAAGGCACATTTCTCAAGGCCATGACGGCTTCGGACATTGTTGCCAACACCTGGCCACTGGCCGTAATCGCGCTGGTCACGCTGACGATGGCCACCGTGTTTGTCCGCGGCCGACTGCAATGAAAAAGACCCTTCGTAAAGGAGTTGTCATGAAATTCACATCGTTCATCCGATATCGGGCGGCACGCGTACCGGTTACTGCGGTGAGTGCGTTGTTGCTGGCCGCTTGCGCCGTTGGCCCTGATTATCAAGAGGCGCCGCCGGTCGACACCGGCAGCGGCTGGTCCCAGCCTTTCGCTGCAGATGGAGCACCGGTCGACTTGTCAGCCTGGTGGAAATCTCTGGGTGATCCCGTGCTGGATCGGTTGGTGACCACGGCGTTGTCCGATAATCTCGACCTGCGCCAGGCAGAGGCACGAATTCGCGAGGCGCGTGCCTTGCGTGACCGCGCCGCGGGGGGCTACGCGCCATCCGCCGGAGTCCGCGGCAGCATTAACAGGCGCCGACAGAGCGAAAACGGGCCGTTACCAATTAACTTGATCCCGGGTCTCGAGCGTAACCAGACAATCTACGACGCGGGTTTCGACGCGGCCTGGGAAGTCGATTTGTTCGGCAGAACACGGCGCGTTATCGAGAGTGCCGAGGCCAGTGTCGAAGCCTCCCAGGCGGACGCGAGTAACGCACGCGTAAGCGTTGTTGCTGAAGTTGCGCGCAGCTACTTAACGTTGCGCGGTGCGCAGCGAGAGCTGGCCGCTCGCGAGGCCTCGGTGAACACTTTGCAGCAGACTTTCGATCTGGTCCGCATGCGTTACGCGGTGGGTGACGTGTCGCAATCCGATGTCGACGCTGCCGAGGCGCGCCTTGCCGCTGCGGCTGCTGGCGTGCCCGATATCCAGGCACAGTTGCACGCCGCAGCGCTGGGTCTGGGTGTGCTGCTCGGGGCGCCGCCGGAGCGCGAGTTGTCGCTGCTCGAAAGCACTCCGCCAGAACTCGCGCTGGTCCCCTTGCCAGTGGGCGAACGCGCTGATGTGTTGCGTCGGCGGCCCGATGTGCGCGCCGCCGAGCGCCGCCTTGCCGCCAGCACCGCCAACATCGGCGTCGCCACCGCGGAGCTGTTTCCGAAGCTATCGATTGGCGCTGCGGGCGGTTTCCAGTCGCTGGATACGAACACCTTGTTTAACTCTGGCAGCCAGACATATTCGGTTATGCCGCTGATTTCCTGGCGTGTGTTTGACGGTGGCCGGGTGCGCGCGGAGATCCACGCCAGTGAGGCACGTCAGCAGCAAGCCGCGCTTGCCTACGAGAAGGTCGTGTTGGCCGCATTGGGTGATGCCGAGCGTGCACTTAGCAATTATTGGCATGGCCTCGACGCGGTGGAACGCCGGCGAATCTCGGTAGATGCAGCACGCCGCAGCTTTGGGCACGCGAAACACCGCTATGCAGCCGGCGACATAGCGCTCACCGATCTGCTGACGGAAGAGCGAGTGCTGCGCGATGCGGAGGATGCGTACGCCCGTACTCACAGCGTCACCGCCGTTGCGCTCGTGGCTTTGTTCAAGGCTCTGGGTGGTGGCTGGAATGCGCACGCATCCGAAATTGAATCCGAGAGGAACGAACATGAACGATCCTGACGAGTACGGCGATCTGCGTAAGGCAATCCTGGATGCACCGGCCTATAGGCTGGCACACGAAGATGTCGAATTCCTGGTTCAGGACGACCAGCGACCGCTGCGCATGCAGCTGGAACTGCTAAAGCCCGAACATGGGCTGCGCGAACAGGGCATCGGTTCAACCGTTGTCGTGTTCGGCAGTGCGCGTGTCTTGTCCCCCGAGCAGGCGCAGGCAAGACTGGAAGATTGCGATGCACAAGTCCGCAATGGGCAAGCGGGGCCCGAACTTGAACAGGAGCGTGCCGCGGCCCGGCGGCATCTGGCCCATGCCCGCTACTATGAGGAGGCTCGTCGTTTCTCGGAACTGATATCGTGCCGCTTCCAATGCGAACAACGTCGGGATTTTGTCGTCGTCACCGGAGGCGGGCCCGGGATCATGGAGGCCGCCAACCGGGGTGCTTTTGACGCGGGTGCACGTTCGATCGGCTTGAATATTACCTTACCGCACGAACAGGCCCCCAACCCGTTCATCACTCCAGAGCTGGCATTTCGCTTCCAGTACTTCGCGCTGCGCAAGCTGCATTTTCTGCTACGGGCACGGGCACTGGTTGCCTTTCCCGGCGGCTACGGCACGCTGGATGAACTGTTCGAAGTACTTACACTCGTACAGACTCAGAAGATGCCCCGATTGCCAATCGTCCTGGTGGGGTCGGAGTACTGGAGCCGGGTGATTGATATCGACTATCTTGTGGAAGAGCAATTCATCACCGCAGAGGATGCCGAACTTGTTGCTCGTGTGGACACAGCCGAACAGATCATCGACGTTATACACAACTTTTACGGCGGACAACCTCCCACTCATACCGGCAGCGCGTGAGGATGCGGCGATACCGTTTGTTTAATTGCCAAGGGCAGGGGAGCCGTCGAACGCCAAGCCCTCCGCAAAATTCCTGCAGACGATTCAAACGAAGGTCAAAAAAACAAATGCGAATTCCCAATCGTGGCCTAGTTGGTATCCAGACACTCCCCCAATGATTTCATGGCACTCTCGTGGCCAAGAAATTCCACTACAAAATGTCCTTCGCGAGGAAGTTTACGGAGCAAGCCATGATCCTGCTAAACAGTGTCTTACGCGTAGTCGAATGCTCGGCACACACCTTTTATGCTTTTCTGAAACAGAGACCTGGTTTGTCGCATGGTTTGCGCGTAGTTACTCTGAGGGGGACAGAAAAGGGCATGCTAGCCTTTTGCTGCTATCGAGCTTCATCCAGTATTTAACATAATATACATTATGCGCATAATTGGTGGTGATTGACACTCCCGATCCAATCAGGAGTTGCCGGAGTTCCTGAATCCTAGAAATTACTGGATTTCGTCTTTGCCGGGTTGATGCTACGGTCGAGTTCAGCGCCTAAGATGAATCGCTCCCAGTCTTCTAGACACTTGCCAGCCGTTCTGTAAATTTCTTTTCATACTGTACCGGTGACAACTGGTCATTGAAACTGTGTCGCCGTTTGCTGTTGTAAAACATTTCGATGTAATCAACGATATCGCTGCGCGCATCGTTCCTTGTTGAGTAAATGTGGCGCTTGATGCGTTCACGTTTGAGTAACTGGAAGAAGCTCTCGGCAACGGCGTTGTCGTGACAGTTGCCGCGTCGGCTCATGCTGGCTTGCAGGCCGTGCACTTCCAGAAACTCCTGCCAGTCATGACTTGTGTACTGACTGCCCTGGTCGCTGTGTACCGTCACCATGGATGTTGGCTTTCTCCGCCACACCGCCATTAGCAGCGCATCCAACACCAACTCCGTTTTGATCCGTGATTGCAACGACCAGCCAACTACCCGGCGCGAGTAGAGGTCGACCACCACCGCCAGGTAGAGCCAGCCCTCATGCGTTCGGATGTAAGTGATATCGGTTACCCAGACTTCGTTGGGCTCAGCTACTGTAAATTGTTGTTGTAGCCGGTTCGGGGCAACAACGCTTGCCGGTCCTGAACGATGCCGTGGCCGGCGATAGCCAACCTGGGCCCGCAAGCCTGCGGCACTCATCAGGCGGCGAACACGGTGCTTACCGCAACGCTCGCCAACAGATCGCAGGTCACTGTGGATCTTGCGGTAGCCATAGATGCCGCCGCTTTCCAGCCAGAACTGCTTGATCAGCCCTGTTAGTCGTTCGTTGGCAATCGCTCGCCGTGAGCGTGGTCGGTTGCGCCACGCGTAATAGCCACTCGGGTGCACGTCCAGCAAGCGGCAAAGACTCAATACCGGCAGACTGCTGCTGTGCTCGCGAATAAAGGTGTACCTCAGTCGGGCTGGTTGGCGAAGTACACCGCCGCTTTTTTTAAGATATCGCGCTCCTCGGTGACGCGCTTGAGTTCCTTCTTCAGGCGCCGCACCTCTTGCTCGGTTGCCGTCTTCTCTTCGTGCTCGGCCGCGTTCGGCCCGTACTTCATCTTCCAGGCGTACAGACTGTGCGTTGTCATGCCGAGTCGGCCAGCAACTTCAGCCACGCTATAACCCCGTTCGGTTACCTGCCGGACGGCCTCTATCTTAAATTCTTCTGTGTATCGTTTGCTGCTCATAAACACCTCTCTGATTGCCATTTTCTATGGCTGAGAAGCATCTAGCAAACTGGGAGCGATTCAAGATACAAAATCGCATCCACGCCCAGCTCCACGCGGGCTAAAAGATATCGAACTACTACTAACGGTAAACTCAATTCTACTATCGTCATAACGTAAGCAGTTTTCTGGCATTCTAATGCAGAACGCCGACACTCGGGCCTTGCTCGCACGCATGATCTGTCAATTTCTAGATTTCGCAAGCGAATCAAAAAGCACAAGTTGTGTTTTCCGCAACTCATTGATTTATAATCGATAATGCAGGGCCGGTCGCATGACTGACTCTCAAAAGTAACGATTCTCTACTTCTTGTCGAATCTTCGAGAGAAGCAACCGCCTGAAAAATCACGAGAATAGGAACTTCTCTACTCGTCAAACTCCGCCAGAAAAAACCAAGACCTTACGATATGCCCAGAAGGCCAGACAACTACACCGTAAAGCTCTCCGATCGCCAGCGATATAGAGTCCGGCGGTGGACCATGATTCGGTAGGTGGCTGGTTCGATCACCCCATACCGGTCGCGTGTTGCCTTTGCTTGATAAGTCGGACTCGAAGGCGATACCCCAAACTCCTGGCTCAATGCCAAATCCAATTTCGCCGTAGAACGCCAACATCTTTTTTCCAACAGTCCGAAGCACAAGAAACTCACGATCCCTTTCTTCCTCTGGCAAGACCTCGAATCCATCGGAATCGGCATCGCTACCGAGCAACCGACCTTCAGGAGATACCAATTTGGCAAAAATTCCGTATAGCCCGTCGTTCGTCGACGATGTCGACTGAGCGCCTTGTATCCATGCAACTACAAAATTTTCACCGTCAAATTCAACGTTCGGGTATCGGGGCCGTTTACTTGCCAAGTCGCTGCGAATCGAAACTGGCTCCGGCAGCAATCTATTCCCGGAAAAGTCGACAAATTGCGCGTAGATTGGGCTCGGCTCGCCCATAGTTGATGGTTCCGCACGAGGCCCAACGACTATCATTATTCGATCATCACCTACAGCAGCGTCCGGGCGCCAGTAACCATAATTTTGCGTCTGATACAGTCCAATCATTCCATCAAAAATGGAAAAATTCTCCGAAACCACGCCGTTTGGGTCGACAAAAGCGCCATGTATCTGCCGGAAGTTGTCGACACCGTACACGTCTAGATCCATTGTCTGCTCCCATACAACGAAATGCCTCAACCCGTTAAACGTATTTGACGCATCATAGGCCGGTTTATTCTTTGTCCTAGACGTTTCCTGATACGTACCTTCTGTCGAAATGAGTATTGGGTCGCTATCAAGTACCGTACCCTCTTGGCTAACTCTCTTTCCTACAACTGCAAGCTGGCTCGTCATAAACGATGTCCCGTTCGCGACAATCGGGAATTCCAGTTCTCTTATGTAGGT